>Ga0247780_1000957_pt1 | contig 21469 bp, 17 predicted proteins | sample UWRJL079202R5_FD_179927 | JGI IMG/M metagenome (GOLD analysis project Ga0247780, IMG submission 179927) | Plant litter microbial communities from Arlington Agricultural Research Station in Wisconsin, United States - UWRJ-L079-202R-5 | ecosystem: Environmental > Terrestrial > Plant litter >... | reverse complement strand
ATCGATTATGGTTTCTATGAAGAAGAAGATCAAGAGTAGATACAGGAGCTGCGCGGAGCGCAGCTATATAGGCGGAGACCCGCCTCCATGGGAGCGGTGGTCTGGGCTCCCAGCCCAGACCCATTTTGGGGCCTTAGCCCCGTGACATTGGGGACCAGTTTCGTTTAACAGACGAGAATGTGTGAGACAGAACAGAGAGTTGGAGCGAATTGTGCATGCGCATGGGGGCAAGAAATGGTTATATGCTCATGCGTATTATACTGATGATGAGTTTTGGGTGCATTACGATCGCGGGGCTTACGACAAACTTCGCGAAAAGTATCATGCCGGGTACTTGCCAAGTGTCTATGACAAGGTCAAGGTGGATGTTGATGCGGAAGAGGTGGCGACACAGGCGTCTCTTGCGACATGGTTGCTGGCTCTGATTTGGCGTATCTGGCCGTTGGCAGGATCGTATGGTGTGTGTAAGGCAATTCTAGGAGGGGATTATCTCTTGCAGAAGAAGAGGAGTGATAAAGTGGTGCAGGCCGCGAAGAAGAGGTCATGATAATCTTGGATCTGGGAGGCGAGGGCGAGACCCTGCATGGAGTTGTCATATCATTTGGATTCAAGCCATAATCCTGACATATCCCCGCTCTCCGGCCTCCGGCGACCTCAGTGCGAAAATCACGAATTTCGTAGGGTAAAATTGGCCTCGGTCGATTGCCTCGAGGTGCACCTCCATACTCGTAAGATTGAAGTGACGTGATGTCTTTGAATCTTTGAACAAGGCATCATCTCCTCTGAAGTCTCACCCACTCATTGGGCCTTGGCAATGTGGTGATCAACGATATCGATGCCGGAGACACGGAGCCCGTGGGTCTTGGCCATGTGAAGCGCAACGTGGCCAACGCCGCAACTAGCGTCAAGCACGTGAGCACCACGGGGGAGAGCGAGAACTTCGGCCAGCTTGTCTTCCATAGCTCTTAGCGCCTTGGTGAGGGGAAACGGCTAGTAGGTGTCATGGCCCCAGTACCCGAAATGGCGGTCCCGCCGAGAAGCAAGCGATAGCCAATGCACGACTCGAGGGAGAGGTAGTACTATATATGTTTGGAGCTGTGGATTCGCATTGACTAGTGGGGTCGTGTCCGAAGGATCGGGCGACGAGGCGGCCATGATGGGTCTCTCTTCGGATTTTATCGCTGGGCTGTCATGGAGAAATGAAGCGGACTGCAGAAAGTGCACGAGGATGCTGAGCACGAGGAGTTTGAGGCAGGTAGTTTTTCGACGTTTGTGCTCCCACACTAGAGTCACTCAGGCCGCGCAGTCTCGCTGTTGAGTACTGCAACACCATTGAAATCGACTGATGATGCATTTCGCCCATGCAGCCTCGGTTCCCAAGATGCGGGCTGCGCCACGGGCTTGCGGCCACAAGCCTGCAGCGGCTTCAAATTAGAGCACATCCGGCAGCCTTGACGGTTAAGACCTGCTGTGAAACTTCGTGCTGCATCGCAGTTTCCGGCATGGTGGGGTTCATATTTCCTTCGCACCTCTTCTTTCTGCTCCACCCTCTCTTTCCTCTCGTCCTCCGACTTAACCCCCTCTGCTATGATTACAACCCCACGTGGCTGACTGTCGCTGTCAGTACGATCCATATTCAACATTTGGCATCACCATTAATTCCGCATGGCTGACCCCTCCACTATATCATATCATGAGTCCCGACCGGGTTGGGTCCATTCTGGTCAGGATCGAGGCACCCTCGATATCCTTTGGTCTTGCTCAGTCACAATAGTGCTCTGCTGCTGGGTCGCTACCCACCCCAACGTTAGTTCGCCGAAAGACGGGTTCCTCCAGCGATGCATCGACAAGACCCACCTCGCCATGATTGGCCTCCTTGGTCCTGATCTCCTCTTCGGCATTGCGCTCGGCCAGTTCTCGAGCGCAAGGCGCAGCGTTAGAAGGTTCAAGACACAGAAGGTTCCGTGCAATGGCCAGGAGTGGACATATACGTACGCATTCTTTGCCGACATGGGCGGCATCCTTCTCACGAGCACCGACTTCCCGGACGGCTTTCCCATCAATGCGGAACAACTTCACTGGCTCGTCAAGTACAGCCATGTAGACTTTCCAAATATGAAACACATGAATATCGGGGAGAGAAATGCGTCCGACACGTTGTCAAGGTGAACCCCCCCGGCTTGGAAGGTCATTGATCTCGCACTGACAGACCTCTTCTCAAGGCTCCTTGTCGTGTGGCAAGCGCTCTGGTTCTCTGTCATCGAGATTCAACGCACCAGAGTCGGTCTACCTATGACAACACTGGAGCTTACCGCGCTGTCCTATGTTCTTGTTATGCTGGCAACTCAAATCTGCTGGTTCAAGAAGCCGTCCATTTCACGTCCTAGGACAATACCAACGAAAGATAACAAACTCGTTGAAGAGATTAGAACATGGGCTAAAGAAAACGTACGTTACCCCACAACCACCGAAGCCATGTAAATTATAAGCTATATGCTACTGCTGTATCCTGATGCTGACTCGGCAACTTATTCCCCAAAGACCCACCATGACCTCACGGAAGAATGGCATCGTACACCGTTAGACTTCATTGATGGGCCCAGGTTTCAGATCGACACACATTGGTCCTACTACACGCGTCTCACACATCTACTTCGCCTCCCAGTTATCTCCCGCCCTATGAAGTCCAGGCCTTGGGATCGGTTCCCTTCGGACACGTGGATCTCGGCGGAGAGGTCATGGCTGCTGGCACCGTTCGCCGGATTTGTGCTGCTTGTCTTCAGTGGCTGGTGGCTCATAGCTTGGAATTTCTTCTTCCCAACGCCAGTGGAGCAATACATGTGGCGAGTCTGCGCTGTCGCCCAAGCCGCCTTTGGCTTATACGGCGGGGTCTACTACATGCTCGAAGGGTTTAAGTGGCATGAAGCGCATGACGAGCTGGAAAGGCAAATGCCAGCGTCAGCAGTCACAACAACGATGTCGAGTCCAGGGGCAACAACAACGAAGGTCATTTCGACAGAGTCAGCGCTTCTGGTCCTCTCCGATAGCGCTGATGCTGAGTCACAAACCCACCTCCAGAGCGCATCAGACCGACGGTCTTCATCTAGGGAAAGATGGAGGCGACTCTTCCCAAGACCAGTCGTGGTCCAATGGGATTATCTTCTCAGGACCTACAGGAAATTCGACAGGTGGCTTGATGTCATCCGCAACATTTCCCCAGACCAGGACCCGCAGATGGCCCTGCCACTGCACGTCATTGTTCCAGTTACAGTTGTGTGTGCGCTATATGCGACCTCCCGCGTGTATGTGTATGTCGAGGATTACATATCCCTTCGCGTTCAGCCGGCCGGTGTCTACATGACGGTGAACCGATATGTTCCTTTTTGGGGTAATGGGTAGGCGCCTTCGGTCGTGGAAGGTTTTTTATTTTGGCGTTTCTGGAAAGGGGTTCAACTATGTTGGATATCTAGGCTGCATGCCGTTTCATGGCTACTGCTGGCTGTAGTCTTTATGATGTAATTTGCAAGCAGCCAATGTGTCATGAATCTCTTGCGAAGATGCCGGCGTCTGGGGATTGTCCCAAAAAGCTGTCTTAGTCTCCTAATTGCAAACACGTATCAACATATTCGCAGCTATGGAGGCATATGGAAGGGGGCGAGGGTGAGTGTACGTGACTGTATGTGAGAGCGGAGCTGTTACACAATGGCGCATAACATACATTCCTCTGTTCAAGCTGTGATTCGACAGAACATGCTATCCGGGAGGTTTATGTTGGCCGGATCGGAAAGGAAAGATCTCTGCCCAACTAGGCATCGTCAGAGGGGTGGGAAGTGGGAGTACGAAGGCTCTGGCAAAAATAAAGAGCCTCTTTACACCGTGCGAATAGACGTGGGAGAAACCCGTGCAGACTGGATAAACAACGTAAAGAGGGTAAGGGGTGGAATGGTCAAAAACCTAGCATTATCAGATGGGTATCTTACTATTATTTGTCTTACACCGTAGGAGCTGAAAGCTCCGCCCGTGAGGGCAAGCGGTCCCTCTACTGCTAACTATCTACTGTCGGGGCGTGGTCGGGGCGTTTCCACCCCGCCCACTCTTCTGTTTATCCTACTGAAATACATGTGGTTTGGTCTCGACTACCAAACGCGGTGACAGGTCATGGGGTTAGTGCCTTGTACTGGCGTGTGTCACAGGTGAGACGGGGGCGTGAGCGGGTCGTTCCCGTCAGATGGGTATCTAATGATTCACACAAGAGTGATATCCTCCCATCTTAGCTTCCTTGTATCATTGGCCTCAGTCACATGGATGAGGCCCGGCGCGTATGCCGGTCCGACCACGGTTTGATTCCCTTCTGCACCACTCCGCGTGATCATGGGGGTAGATATGCCGTCAAAAACCACGATGTTGTCCCCGGGGGTTGTTCCCGGTGGCCCAGTTCCAATGTGACCATCTCGTGAGTAAAATAAGCTTCTCTTGCCCGCGAGCTGATTCACGCAGTCGATCGCATATTTCAGGACTTCAAGATCATCTAGCAACCTCGGGGAAAGAAACTCTGTGAGGGCTTCCAGCGAGTATAATTGTGAATATGATGCCGGGGTTCCCGGCTTGGAGTCTTCCTGGGCTTTCAGGCGCGCTAGTTCTAGGGACTCTAGCATGATTCGGTACCATCGGTCAAAAGTATTTTGCAACTCAGTGTGCGAGTCTGGTTTGATACCTCCGGATAGGGTGGTGATAACGGCTTGCGGTATCGATTCGTAATGTATCGAAATTGGAAGGCCTCTCCTGGCCTCCATAAGCCACTGGGAGATGACGTACATGGCTGGCCAGATATTAGGGGCCGTATCGACGTCTACGGCTCCCAAGTCGCTGGTTTTGGTTGTTTCAAATGGCCCAAAGTTATCCGTTACGCTCCCCACAACTGCGCCGCGAAGAGTTAGCTTCAGCTTGCATGGGGAGATTTTGACGCCAGGTTGGGGTGCAGGGCGACCGCTGGACGTGGACGAGGTTTCGTCGGCGATGGAGCTGTAGATATATGCCTTCGGTAGCCAGGATCGTTCCTCCGTGGTGCTCCAGTCCGGCACCCAGGATGGAATACCAGCAAGTGGTAGACCAGCGTCGAGAAGCAGAACGCTAAGAGACGGCCGCCACTCTAGGAAGTCAAGCATGAGCCGATGGTAAACTTCCCCAACGGGCTTTGAGTAGTCCGGTTGCGACGGGTTGATGCCCATCCTCTGCATAACACCATAGAGTGCGAATGCCTTGTCCTTTGCCATGCTTGCTCGCCGCTCCCTGAGCGCCTCGAGAACACCAGCCAGATATGTTGATGTGAGCACCTTTGTGCTGCTGACCGTTGATTGAGACGGTTGGGCAACCTGTCCCACTCCGGTCTGACGAGTTTCAAAGTCGGCGTTGCTCAATTCGGGCACACTGAGTTCGGGGACGCCATGATTGACGCCAGGGGACCAGGACTGTATTTCCAGCTCAATGACAAGGGGGCAAATCAGAGAAAACAATAAGAAGGTAATAAAAAACGGCCTTAAAGGGAGCTGAAGAGTTGTGAAACGACCCACCACCACCACCATCACCCACACCCCTATCAGCATGCTCAAGATGGCAAAGACTTGCTCGAAGATAGAAAAAGGCTGCTGGATAAACCGAAACACTTCTCCTCGGTATCCCTCGGCTGTATACATGCCGTCGGCAGCGGGTGTAGAGATGTTTCGAAGTTCCTTGCCGTTCCAGTGGGTTGGACGGGGGGCGTTGTCCCACAGCTGGAACAAGCGCAACCAGGGCATGAGCCTTGGCCAGAGGTCCTTCGCACGGGTATGGGTAGGGACATCACCCCAGAAAGGAACACCGAGGTTCCTCCTCCATTTCTGTAGTAGCGGCACATCGTCGCCAACTTTGGGAAGCAAGGCAAGCTGAATCCCCTTTTGCCACACAGCCCAGTCGATGGCTTTTGGGCCGCAAACGATAACTGGGTTGGAGGCGAGGATGATTTCCTGGAATGTCCATGCCCTCTGAAACCAGCTAACTTCCAGCAGAGACGCTACAATATGGGTCTCGATAATGGCCGACGGCGGCTCGCCCCAGTAAGTAACTTTGCAATAAAAGCAGAAAAGTTTCCATACGAAACTCCAACGGTCGGCACGTACTGCCGTCTGTCGCTTGTTGTCCCGAAACCAGGGGTTGCCAGGGGTCGAAGGCAAGGTTGCCGAGGCTTCTTGGAACCAATCCATCGCGCGGTGGGCGTCTTCATTTCCGATGCCCAACCAGATATATGCCGTCTCGGCAAAGGTGTAGATGGTCGCCATTAGCGGGAGCTGGATCCCCTTTTCTTTGCCGTCTTTCTGGTTGATGCATATCGCGTCAACCCAAATAGTGAGCTCTTCTTCTCCCGGAAGGCGGCGGAGCGCAAGGAGGGCGTCGCAACAATTCGGACTGATTGCGACTTGACACCCATCGTTGCAGGATATCGTTGGAGTAGGGGCTGACACTGAAAGTGGCACCTCGCCCCAGGCGTACGAAAGGGCGGTAAAGCGCGGGCTCGTAGCGAGGTCGACAACCCTGAGGGTGCCAGACAGCGGATCTGTAGGGTTTGCCGACGAGAGATCCAGCAATCGGATGCTCTGCGGCATCGTCAGGGGGAGACTAGCGTAGAGTTGCGCTGTGCTGAGCTCTGGGCCGACTGCTGCCTCCAGAGCCCCCCGAGGGGCCTCAGCAGGGGGCATCAGCAAAAGCAGGAGGCCTTCGGCCAGACTTCTTTTGGTTTTGTCGGGAAGGAGCCACTTTTGTTGCGGGCAATAATTGTCGCGCACGGCAAGGAGAGAAAAGGTGAGAAGGGTTCAAATGATCAATTGCAGTTTTTAGGCGCCGTAAGGCTGCCTCCCAGCCCCCGCACGTGATGCAACCAATCGTGGTGAATGGGATGCAGATGCACTGCGAAAATAGACTGGTCTCACTGAACACGAAACTACTCTTGGACCGTGCACGCGCCTGAGCCACGCAAAGCCACTATTTCTGGCAACGCCTTCATTCCAAAAGTGGTCTAGCGGAGTTAGCGCATTGACGGCTGAGAGGTGGTGGCTGTGCGTTTTTCAGCTCCTGAACAACCGCCCAATCCTGCATTCTACACAGTTGGTTGTGACTCCTCGGTTGCTGGTGGCCAAAACGCAGGTCTACTGCATTTTCTGGGGCATGTTGATCGATACTGACAGCTGGTTAGTCATCTTTAGTACGTTCGTGCCCCTTATGCTGACATTGTGCATTCTCGCCCGCAGTTTGGTGCTGCTTATTGTTGCGCTGTTCCATCATACCTCTTCTGGTTATATCTTCTAAAGCTTCAAAATTGTTTGCAAATATCACCTCTGCTCCGGTAGCCAAGACCGTTCTGCGATGGTACTCTAGTCCGGCACCCAGGAGGGAACATCAGTGAGTTTTAGACGAGCGTGGAGAAGCAGCATACCTACGGACAGCCCCAACTCTAGAGCCCTGGTATTAATTTTGGCGCCAGAAAGTAGAACGGCGTTCATGATTATGGTACTATGCCCTGTTAGATAACTTCATGGAAGTCGTGGGTGTGAGCTGATATGGGAATTGATGAAAAATTCAAGAAGCAACGAGAAGGCCTCGAGGCTACTTGCACTTGGTGATGATCTGTTACTCACGCGGAGAACTTGAGCCGACCCGATCAACTGACCGTAGGATCACGGCCTAAACATATCAGTAATCTCAACATTGTTTTGACATCTAGTTAACAGCGTTTTTGCAGGAATGGGGAATGCATAGTACACGGGCTTCTTGGCGTTTCGTGCTTCGCCGAGTCATGTCACGGGAGGAAAGCGGTGATCACCAATCTAACTGACAACCCGTGCCAGCAATGAGCGTGGAAATAAATCGGCATGGCCACGTTGTTGCCGCCTTGCCCCGTCGTTGTGAGTTTGGACTCGTGTTAGGCCGATTCCTTTGCAGCCTGGGTAGCTTGCGAATACATTTTCGATTGGCATTGTCGCTTCGCCGCCGTTATGATTGTTCACCTTGACCTCATAAATCCCGAGGCCCAACGCCATCACAGCGGAAACCAGCTACCTCATGAATGCCCCGGGCTACAGAAGGACGCAAAAAGAATAATCATTCCTCCCCAAGACATGGCAATCAGCCCAGATGCATGTAATTCGGGTATTTAAATAGCGTGAGCGAGCATCTATTTCTATTTAGGTAACTATCTCTGCGAGTACTGGAGACGGAAAGGACTGTGAGAAAAAGTAAAAAGCAAAGAAAAGAAGAAAAGGGGAGGAATCAGTAAGCAAAACGATGCACTCAATCATGGGTACCAATGCCTAATCCAGGCCCTCGTCTTCCTTAATGTCAGTCACAAATCCCAATACACACACAAACTGGCCCTACGTGCTCCCAGCCGGACAAGCCAACCCATCTTTCGTAGAGTTGGTAGCCGTAACCCCAACCCCTTTACCCACCCTAGCATCGCAATACTGTGTGCACCCATTCAACTCACCCTTGCCCTCCTTAATCTTCAACACCGTGGTGAACCCTGTGTTCCCCTTCGTCATATCACAACTTGCCGTGTACTGCGTGCTATTCGCCCCAGCACTCTGACAATTTCCAGTGCCTTTCCCGTTCTCCAGGGAAGTCGGGTACTTGATACTGAGAACCGGCTTCTGGTTTCCTCCAGTGAGGAAGGGCTGGAACTTGGAGTAGAAGGAATTCTCAGGTTTGCGATCGAAGAGCGACTTGCAGTCTTCGAGCACAGTGAAGTCGACGGACGGAAGTAAAGTGGAAGCGAGCTTAGGGGCGTTCTTCTGGCCGATAAGTATGGTGTATCTTTGTAGGGTGGTGAGGGAGTGCGTGTAGGTTGAGAGGTTCTTTATGAACTTAATGTCGTCTTCCTCCACTAGGTTCCAGCCGGTCTGGGACACATTAGATTAATAAAAGGGAGAAGGAGGTAGGGAGGGCCAGTTACCTTCTCGCTCTTAGGAAGCTTATCGTCGGAGTTAACGCTGTACCTATCGATATTATCGGGGTTAACAGCATCGCATCCGATCCTGTTAGCTAGGGAAATACGGCGCTTAATAAGCTTATGCGAGGTTCTATTCTTAATGTTGACCCATCGCTTGTCGGGAAACTCGGGCCACTGTTGACCGAGAAGACCGTAATATGCAGGTATATCCCACATGCTGTTATAGTTGCAATCGCTAGTCTGTATAAGGCTAGCATTAAAGTAGCAAATGACAGTAATGTTACTAGGGCTTTATAAGTAGTAATAATTAGACTTTATGTTAACATTATCCCTTACTGATGGAGATTAACACGAAGGTATGGAATAATATCGGGGTTACACGCCGTGTGGTAGAGATTAATGTCCCATACCGTCACTGACGGAACAAGAGGCTTTAAGGTATTGACGGTATTTTAGATCTCAATCTGCCATTTCAGGTTAGATCCTAGTTTAAACTCAGGCGGGACCCTAACTTGGGCCATGCCCAAGCTGGCGAACAGGGCAAAGGAGGAAACGTGGGATATCTTTATTTTGAAAGGACTTCGAGGATAGATGCTCATAATGTGTTAAGGTGCTAGCTGCATTCACCTCCACATAAAAGGACCTATCTAAGACATTTATACTCGACTATCTGGCAGGATGTAAAGCCTACCTGAATGCAAGGTCATCTTATAGAAGACCGACTGTTCCGTGCCACGTGTTGAAAAGGACCGATAGATGGATCCTTTTAATGCGACGCCTTACATAGCAGCTACGTGCCATTGGGACGCCTCCGCATCCCAGAAGGCTTGACCTTAGGTGATTGACATCCCACTGTACCGTGATTGGACCATAGACTTTAAGGACAGGGTTAGTCTGTGGTACTTAATTTAAACTAGAGGAGTGCCCCATATCTTTCAGGGGTAGAGGCCGGTCCACCTTGATATTTAGAACGTGTCAGCACGTTTTCTACGGCACAGCTCGGACTCAGTAGGCAGATTTAGTCATGGCCCACCCCCAGGAGCCACGTGGATGGGAATCTCCTCAAATCCGGCTAATCTGAACATGAAAGATGATAGAATTAATCCCTGAGAATGAGATCTAGCATGTGAATATCGGACTCTGCTGATGCTGTGCCGGGTCCAATATCAATGGATCGGAATGATTCTCTGCGAGCGGAATTTATCGCCACAGAGTGTGGAATGTGACCAAAGTTCGCGTTTGGTTTATCGCACATCAAGGATCTTTACGTATCTATAATGGATTGCTGTTCAGAATGGCCCAGATGCATCAGAGTTCTAAATAGGGAAAACTACCTGCCTACCCTTACAATAGAGTCCAGATGCAGGCACAGAAGGATGTCGACACTCTTTGGGGTAAGCAGGCCACGTGTTTGTGGCCTACATCTTTTCCACCTCTGCCGCCCGCACTGGTGTGTACCTTTCATATCAGGTGACAAAACCGTGCGTTATACCGGGTGATCTCTCGGTGTACGGCCATGGTGCTCCCGTGCTGGCTCTTCTCCCCTCCAACTCGCTTCTCTCGGCATGCATTTACCCCGACGAAGAACGTATCCTGTAGCATAGACGTGTAAGTAATTTAACATCGTCAGTCGCATTCTACCAACGATGCATGGCGTCGGGATTGGCATCGGTATAAGGCAACGGCCTTGGTATGCTAGCAAAGGAATTTCGCCAAACTTCGAGTCCCTCGAACACGGCGTTTCAAGTTGTGCGGGCCCTGTTTGGACGATTCCAACAACACGCTGAACTCCTGTCAAGAGTTTTGAAGCCTCGGCGCTATGATCGAAATCCGATACGAACGAAATATGGCACCGAAAATCGATAGTCACCACCAAAACTGCTGGAGCAAGGTGGATGATCGACCGGATTTCAAGACCTGGACGCTTCGATACCTGGACGCCTCGATGGCCGTTTCTGATGTTCTTGTTCCCGCCTACCTGTGGCATGATCATCTCGCTCGAGTACATGATCCGCGTCATCCCGCATGCCCAGGATCGGAAGGGCATTCCGCAGGACCTGTACCCTTTTCAAGTTGGGAAAAAGGTGAAGCGGCACATGCCAAACGTTGCTCGGCTTCGTCACCACTCTTCCCTATCGATCCCGACTCCAACGGCCGGGGCACCTCCGTCTTTGATCGATGAATCACGTCCGAGATCATGAGCTTTGCCCCTAGTGGACTTCTGGACGGCGGATAAGTGGAAGAGCGGGCTCTCATGCAAGCATTAGGCATGGCACCTCATCCAGTGCCAGAACCACGGCCGTCAGAGGAGTCGTATACCACAACTGGTCTCGCTACTGCATACTCCACCTGGGGGGGCTAGTAGAGAGATGATCCTTCCAAGCCAAACAACAGGATCGCCATTCCTGCCGAAGAAGAGACCAAGGCGTCTTGTACATACTACCGGGGCATCGCCAAAACCACTAACACCGCGGCCTATGCGGGTGTCATCACCTTCAAATCGGGCTGGAGTGAAGACACACACGATCCAAGACAGCTCCGACCTATGCGGTTCTTCTCCCAACGCTTACCCGATGCCTTCGAAAAATGGCTCCAGAATGATAGCTACTGTGACGTACCGGTATCTCACCTTGAAGTCCCGCCGCTCCGTTCCATTTATAGTGGAAGCGCGTCTGGTTGCTCGTGACGGTGTTGAGGACCATTTCGTCACAAAGCCAATCACCACTGGCGCCTGTAGTAGGTCCGCGCGTATAAGTACAGTGGACGGTGGTGTCTGGCTTGCCGGAGTATACGCTGAGCACGTCGTGGCACACGTATCTCGTATCTTGTTGTCGAGGAGCCACCGGACAATGTGAGGTCCCAGTAGCCGGCCTCGAGGTCTACTGGGAGAGCGGGCTCGTTCGATGAATGAGCAATGAACTGAGGGAGAGGATGGGGGCTAAGAGGTGCATGGTGAAGGTGTGACGTCTCTCAGTGTCCTTACGGTCCCCGAGTTATTGCAGAAATCTGGCGTCTTTCTCTCGTCCTTCGCGTCGTGTATGGAGGGGGGAGCGCAGATAATAAATGCGGACGATCAGGCGCAGTTGCCGTTACGATGATGACTGCATGTGGGATGATACAGAGCCTGTAAGATTCACTTTTGCAAGCCACCAACGATCGATATCGCCGGTCCGGGTCAGCAGGCTGGTTCCAGCCTTGGTGTTCTGGGTGACACCCCGGAATAGTTCCGCCCGGGTTTTAATGTAACCTCTCGCCAGTCCAGAAAGTATGGCACTTTGGGTACAGGGGGCGTGACATGTCCCGAGAACAAGTTGTTCAGCTTCAAGTTGTCTACCCGGAGTTGTCCCTTTGATTGGTAAGGGGACTTTGTCTGTGGTTGGTGGTAAAGCCCCAGAATGGCAGGCACCCGGATTTTGTCAAATTACGTAATCGCGCCTTGGCGCCACGGAACCGCAGCGTGGCCGAGCACCAGAGCTTTGCTTAGCTGAGAGGACGGCTCCCGGAATACAACAAGACTTGACGGTGGTAATTACTGTGTTCTTGGTTGACTGCGTTGAATTTAATAATTAAGAGTCTTAAATAAGTAATAATATTACTGTGTGACGACCCTGCAGGCCGTCACCTGGGCCGGGGCGGCCCGACGAATCCCCCGCAGAAGGAACAGTGCAGAAGGACGGTGTACACCGTCCAGACGCACTGGGCCAGGGGTGCAAAGACCCGAAGCCCCTACGACCAGTAAGAAAGTGCTTGGTGGCCCACAAAGACTGACAACACCAAGCACCACTCAGTTGACTGCTTAGCCGTAACTGCGTAGTGCACCACCAAGCACAACAGACCAAGCAAGGTACGAAGTACCTCCCGTCTAGTTAGTATAGATAGCCATAGTTATGCCCACAACCACTGTAAGGAACTCTGGTTCCTCACGCTAGTATTCAATTGTTCATTTGCGTCCTACTGCTCAGACTCACCTCTGTGCATTATAGTAACAGCGACCTACAGTGACATTAAACCCCCCCCCGTTTAGGAGTGCTAGCTTAACAAGCCGTCTTCGGAACGCCCCTTACCTGTTAGCGTCCTGCCATACGTTCTGTCTTAACCCGCGCCAGTCCTCTCGAGGCCTGTGTCGGGTGCAGGTCGTAATAGCCCCTTAGCAGTTTCTAACCGCGGTCCCAAAATTAGGCCTTAACCCAGAATTTAGGCTGTTGTGTCCCCCAAGTCTACTATCTAGGCTAGCCACAAAATCCAATGGGGGGCTGTATCTAGAAAGTCTAAACGCAGAGCGCCGCGTGTGGTTAGGTAAGCAACACGAAAAAGTAGAGGTAAAACTATTCATATTCAAGAGGGGGACCAATTTTGGCCCTCTTCATACATGGGACCAATTCTGGGCCCACTCGGCTAAAGTTGAAGCAACTTAGCAGGCTGTGGCGCAGCCACCGAAAATGGTGATTAGGGTGAGCAAAGGTGAGCAAGCCTGAGCAAATCCTGAGCAGGGACTGAGCCGAGCTAGAGCCGGGTGAGCAGTGTCACGTGGGCAAGTACGAAAAAGGAAATTTCGTGTGCCCAGATTCGTCGCACGAAACAGACAGACCACCGCTACCGGTCGACTTGGCGTTAAATTCATGCCCCTTGTTTTTGATCACAAAGCGCAAGTTCGCATTGCGCGCAAATTTCACGGCAAGCTAAATCTGGGCTACGTTGGTCACATTGATAGCGTATGTGGGGTAGCCTCCGACGGTGCAGTTGCCGCCCGGAGAGTTGTTGGTGTGACATGTCCGTCCCTCGTAGAGCGGAGAGTTCACGCTGGCCGGGTCATCGACGCTCTACATGGTCAACCGGTTCTGCTGGAACATCCACATGGGGGTGAGGTGCATATTGGAATCTCTGAATCCCCCATCGGGACTTGAAAACTGCACATCTGGTATCGTTCTTGACCTCTGGCCAGTTGTTGAAGCAAGGGGCAGCAAGTGGAACGGTCTTGACAAGCCTTCCGCCGACCAACATGTCGAAATCACGCCACAAAGCTTCCGATGGCTATTCCGGAGTCCCCCCATATGCCTTACACGGCGGCCTTGAGGCGCTGAGCTTTCCTGGGTCCGCAAAGTCGAACAGCGGAACGTTAACGACACCTTTGCTTGCCATGTTTGCGATAACCTCTGGTGTTAGAGAACTGTCTCGAACTCGAAATAATCCACACCCGCTTAGTTGTGTCAGGCGCGACACTTTGAGCGGCCGCGGGCATATCTTGCCCACGAACCAGCCAAATGGGAGCCGACGGGAATGCCAACAAGAGCATCCACAATAAAGAAGACATTTTGATTAAAACGAGAAAATTGTACGGTTGCTGCTTTAGGTGGCGTCCTGGACAAGCAGACTCCCAATAAAGTTTGACGAGAGACAAAGAGATGGGTGGGGAAGGATGTCTGGTACCGTATCAAATGGCCATTTTAGAGTGCTTGGTGTAACACCCGTCCAACAAGGTTACATTTGTGTGTAGAGGGCGCGCGTGTAACGCACTAACAGCTTATGCTAAAGGCTTATTGCGAACAATATTTCACAATTTTCAACTGAGGCCAATGAGCTCCAAGTAGGGCTGCCAGGGCCATTTTGCCTCGTCTGTGTTGTACAGTTGCCCTTGCCAGTCCGTGCCAAGATGTGTCTTTTGTTGCCCGTGCCTGTGTGAGTCGCTAGTGTTTTAGTAGTTATAGCTGTCCACCTTTCCCCTGTTGTCCGGGCTGTCTAGAGCTTGCCTGTGCCGTTTCTGTTCTATTTACGATTTGCGGCTTTGTTTAGACTGTGCTGTCCAGTGTGGTGTATTAGTTTGCATTGTCCGGAGTTTCCTGTTTGGTTTACAGCTTGTGTCTTTGTCTAATAGCTTTTCATGGTGACAGCACGTAAAGACATTGGGATTGTTGTTTCAACCTGTCTTGTGTGCTTCGCCTGTGTCACAAACACCCATGGGTACTTGGTGAATGGCACTGAAATTACATACAAAGGGCCTTGGTTGCATTGCTGAATGCCTTGGGGTGCATTCCTACAGGCCTTGATAGGTCGGGTACGGCGATAGGGATACGAACCTCAACTCGGACGTCATTTCCAGACAGTAGCACGCCGCTCGGTTGGCGGGAATAACCACTCGGGGGCCGTCAGAAGATACAGCCACTGGGATATCGCTGTTCCCGACGATCGCATTGCTGCAAGACTTCCGGTCTTGATTGCTAGATGCCGTATTGCAATGTGGCAACTTCAATATAATAAAGCCACACGGGAGTTACCACGCAGAGTGGAACCCTTGTGTGTAAAAGAACTCTCCAGACTGAGAAGGCGTCGCCAGAGGGGGGGGTAGATAATATCCTTCTCTTGTCCGGAAGCGCTAGCCACTGCGGTTCTTCACTAATGCCGAAGCTAAACCTTTTCCACTTATTGATCACAAAATTCTCGCCAGTCTGCCTAAGCCTTGGGTGAGCAAAGGTAAGCCAGCCTGAGCAAATCCTGATCAGGCATTCAGCCGAGCCTGAGCTAGGATGAGCAACGCCATATGCTTAAGGTACGAAAAAGGAAATCTTTTGTGCCTAGATTCGTCACACGTAACATTATGTATTCCATGTAGGGTGTATCCAAGAACCGATACTATATCGTAACATCGTATCCAAGCCTCCAAGCCTAAGAGCTACAAGCAAGCAATCCAAGAACCTCTCCAACCAAACGCCATACTCAAGTGTTCGTTCATACAAACCTGACAGCAATTTTAGACGTTACTGTGCAGCCCGCTTCCGGACGGCAGCAGAATGACACCGCCTTCCATCCCACCACACGGCCCGGGGCACATGGGACTCCCAGCAGCCCCCTTCCATCCCATAAACAGCGGGACCCCCAACCCCCTTCCATCCGATAGACAGCGAGCAGGCAACACGACAACCTACGCCATATCGCCCGCCACCGTCTTATAACCCCTCTTCCCCCTCCCCCTCCCCTTCCACCTCCAGGCCACCAACGCCCCCACAACTACCACCGCCCCAAACGCCAACCCTCCCGTATGCCTCGCTATCCACGGGACCATCACATTCCCAATGTAGCTAAAAAAGTGATTATCCCAATTATCCCACGTCCCTCCCCGCCCCTGGGTGAAGAACACCCACTTTGCTCCGCCCTCGCCCATATCCATCATGACCCTGTAGATGTTATCCTCCTCGCTCGCATCGGCCGGCATGGCCGCAAAGTATTTCGCCCAGAGGGCCGTCTCAAACCACTGCCCGGAGGCGTAGCTGATGGTGAAGTACGGGAGGATGTAGTAGTAGCTCCAGGGGATGAGCGAGGCGGTGACGAGCTGCCAGAAGGGGTGGTTGGGGCGCGCACCGAGGATGTTGTTGGAGAGGGTGCCTTTGCCGCCGTCGATGACGAAAGCGGGGTAGTAGAGGAGGGGGGTTAGGTCGCGGGAGCAGCCCTGGAGAAAGGGGGGGTTAGTACGGGGCCTAGGGAGAAAGTGGAGGAGGGGAGGGGGGGAACGCGGACGGGGAAGGAGAGGGAGGAAGGGAGTGGACCAACATTATCGAGATCGATGTAGAAGCCGCCGATCTTGAGCATCAAAAAGTAGCGCAGCGAGTCGATGCGCTGGACGGGGAACTTGTAGCCGTCGTAGGTCTTGAGGAACCAAGGGTAGTTTTCCTCGAGGAACTCGCGCGACGCCGACTCGGTCCACAGACGGTGCTCGAAGTCGGGGTTGTGCAGCTTGCAGGTGGCGCGCACCTCGTCCCAGTCGCTCGGGATGGTCTCGTTGCCCGGGTCCTTCCAGTTGTGGAAGATTTGGTGGATGATCTTGGGGATGCGCTGCGGCCGCGTCTTCTCGCCGCGGGTGCTGTTGTACGCCGCCTCGATTTCCTCTTGGGTGAGGGCCGTGCCGGCGTGCGCGCCGAACATGTGCACGAAGCGCAGGACCCCCGGCACAATCACCCCGACGAGCAGGAGCACCGAGAGCACCGCGAGCAGTGTCGTAACGGAGCGTAGGCGCATTTCGACATGTGGCGGGCAGGCGCGATGATGAGGAGATGTGGTTGAGAAAGGAAGGTGCCAGGTTAAGAACCTTGATTGATCCGCGCCACGATTGAGGGTCCAGGCGGGACATGCCGCTTTTTTATTGACAGCCCACCTGCCCCACAATTGTGCCCACCGCGAATGCGCCGCTAGAGGATGCGGCGCAAACGGCAGAAAAGAGCACAGTTCCCGACAGTTTTCTCATGTTCCATTTGACTGGTTGATCAAGGCGTATTTTTCAGTTTTGCGGTATTTTGGTCTGATGCAGTGGATGCCTCGCTGGAACGAGCGACTGGAGAAAAAATCCAACATCTTCGGAGTTTAGCGCTCGGATCCATCCCATCTGCTCGCTCTCCAACGCTTGGCACAGGCACCCCACAGTAGGGATAAATTCTAACAGCAACACGTCACAAGCCGCGTGTGAAACATCAGCACAAGAGAGGAAAATGTTCAAAAATATCAATAGGGGTGAAGCATTCATGGCATCAAACTGGTTTTCAACATGGAAAAAAGAAAAAGATACATCACGATCCACCCAGGGGTCGAACCTGGAACCTCCTGATTCGTAGTCAGACGCTCTGCCATTGAGCCAGCGGACCAATGATAATAGCCTAGCTCCAATCCGAGGGCTAAGGCCAGCCTCGTTGCACCGCATCCGCGATCGCAGCGTAACCTTTAATGGTCCCCTAGATGACAGTTAGATACCTAGGGTCTTGACAAGACAGAACGCCTCTTTCCAAACGAGGAGTTGGATGCATTCGTCCGGAAAGCCAGCTAAGAGAGCGGTTCTCGTCACCACGGACGGGGAGGGTTCAAGTCCCGCGGACGTTCTACAATTCCTTGCAGATATTCTGTCCTACCTCTGTGAAGTCCATGCCCGGACCCTTGTGGCAGTTTTTAAATTATCTGATCTTGTTCGAGACAGGAAACAATTTCCTCTCCTAGCCCGATAACCTCCGTATTATGTACACTAACCCCGATATACCACTTCACACTGCTGTATTGGCGACCTGGGACGTTACGGACGGAACAGCTAAGTACAGGCATTGTTTAACTTGTGAGAGGCTTGAGTTATAGCTGAATAGGCCGTTGAACAATGTAAAGTGGCCTTTCTAAAACACGATAGAGCATACAACATTCGGACTCATCGCCTATCCTGCCTGCCCTAACCCAAACTCATGTTGTGGGAGGCCCGATTTATGTTGCGAACGACATTAATTACACTACGACACGACAGGCCTTCATAAAATTCCGTAATGCCTCTTCCAAATGCAACAAGGACTCCCGCTACAACAAGAATACCTCCTGTACACTGAAGCCGGTGTAAACCACGCTGTAAAAGACATTCCCGCTGAATTGTGTTAAATATCTATAATCGCAAGCTGCGTTTTCGCTGTTCAAACACACAGTTCCCTATACCTCACCGTCCCCAGCCCCTTGGAACGCTTTGCTCGTCCTGCCCCGTACCCTGCGCCACCGGCACTTCCTGCGGAGCATACTGATACTGATACCCACTCGTGTCCAACGCCCCGACGCCTTGGGGCATGAACAACACCGGGTTCAACAAATTGTCAAACTCTTCGTCCCAGCTGAACTCCTCGCTCACTGCGGTGTCCCCGCCGAATTGAGCTCCATCCCATGGGATATTTGGATCGTAGGTGAGGACGTTGGGTGGCGAGGGGTAAACCAGCGGGTCGTTGGGGGAGGGATAATAGCTGTTTGTAGTGGTCGCCGGCGTAGAGAGCGTGGATGCAGTAGAGGTGGGCGGCGTGCTTGTAGTTGGTGTTGGGCCTGAGGCTGAGCTAGTCCTGTGGGACGTCGCAGGCGTGCCCGTGTAGATGTCACTCCCCGAATTCCCGGCCTCTCCGGCACCACCACCGCCTCCGCTCCCACCACGAGACGAATCGTTCCCCGGGCCCCACTCGCTCAACGGCAACTGGCTCTGTTTGTACAGATCCACTAGTCTGGGCTGGAGGTGGACGACGATGTCAGCAATGCGTGATCGAAAGCGCGCGTCGACGTCATCGAATTCGGGCGTTTGAAACAGGGCTTCGAGCTCGCGCCGGACGAGCGTGGGCATCTCTCTTTTGACGAAAGCGGTATAGTCTTCGAGGGAGGAGTCCGGTGTGGTGGTGGAGGTGGATGTGAGAGAGGGGTCCGAGGGCTCTAGGTAGTCCGTTGGCTCGTAGTCTAGAGGAGGGAGGGTCAGCAAGTAGGTGGATAGGGGCGAGAAGCGAGACAGAGAGGGATATGAAAAGGGGAGCATCTCTATGCACCAAGGCTTTTCCGTTTTTTTTTTTTGCACACCCCCTCCACGCTAGACCACACGCCCGGCCACGTGGGCGAGCAGCCTTATGGCCAGGACAGTAAGGCCTCAGTAAATATACTGCAGGCCCTACCCGCATCATGAGAGACCTCGCCTGCATCGTGACGGGCCTTAAAGGCATGAAAGCAGACCAACAAGAAATGGAACAAGGGCTCTTGAGAGGCGAAGAGGTCTCTGGAGCACGCGAAAAGGCCTTTCATGGATTGTGTGCGGGGAATATGGTGCAAAGAGACGCCCTCGTGGACAAAAAGAAAGGGAACTGGAAACACTCACAGGCCGAAGGAATGGACTGCTCGTCGTCGTCAGGGAAGAGGATGGTGTATATTTCCCTCCACTTATCGTCATCCGTCGTATCGGCTTGTGCCTTCTTTCGACTGCGGAGGCGCTTCTCCTGGTCCTTCGTAAATCCTTCAACAAGCGTGCGGTTCTCGGATATCTCGCAAGGCGGGTTCTGTTGCAAGTGGGAGCGGAGAAGCTCATCGGACTTGAAAACGCCCCAGCATCGCGGACATTGTATTGGCAGGGCATGCCGTCGATAGAGGTGGGTTCTGCGTGTGTCAGTTCACCAAGCCTTTTTGTGGTGGTGGGGGACGTACTTGACTCTGTGGACCTCATCCCATCCAGGTCCGGGGCAGGAAGTCCACTTGCTGTACTTTTTGCGATTGCGCTTGAAATATGGGCATGCGAACTTCTTACCTTCGCCGCCAGCCATAGCTTTGTCTGCCGGGACTCGCTTCGGCTTCTTGCGTCGACCGTCGTGGTCACTTGCAACAGCATCGTCGTCGTGATCATGTTTTGTCCGAGGGGCTTCAGGCGAGCCGCTGTGGCTAGCTCCGGAAGTCGACGTTGGGCTTCTCACCTGAGTCGACGGACCTGCACCACCGAAGGGGCCACCCGAACCAATGACAACGTGAGATTGAAATGGCATGGCATTGAGAGTCGACGCCATGGCATGCGCGCCAAAGGGGAAAGCTGCCGAGAGTGTCTGTAATTCCCCTAACATCATGCCTTGAAGGCCAGAGTCACTGAGACCAGATAACGCCCCCGGCGGTAGGACATTTCGAAGGAACTCAAGGTTTGGCTCCTCTGCGGCGGCCGGCGTAGGTTCTTGATACGGATCATAGTAAAGATCGCCGGGGCCGTGATGAGAAGACGAAGCAGCCTGGTAACCTCCCAGTCCAGACCCCCGAGACTCCTCTCCAAGTTCGCGATCCCGCGACCGAAAGGACGACCCCCCACCAAAAGAGCTCAGGTTCGAAAGCCTACCAAGATGTCCCCCGAGCTCACTGGCAGCCCCACTGTCAGGCTCTGGGGCTTGGGGTTGCGAGAAGAACGCCATCCTAGGTATCGGCCTTCGCAGCGACTCTGCGCCAAGGTCATTGCGGATGGCTGCCGTGTCCTGTCGGAAAGAAGATAACGCCGGTGGGTCTTGACGGAACGAAGATAGCGGCGGAGGCGATGATTGCTGGCCAATTGGCTCAGGTTCTGGCGCAATCTCTCTTCGCTGCAAGTGACGCGGTGCCTGTCGCGAAGACACGGCCGAGAGCGAGGAGATTGGCGCAGGAGAGGCGGATAGTGAGGAGAATGACGCGAGAGGGGCGACAGGCCTAGGCTGTTCATTGAGACTCGACTGGGCCGGCGGGGCTGGGGCACCTGGCGGGCCGCCGCGCCCTAGAGACTGCTGCATTATGGGCGGCATGAAGTGCGCCGCACCAAAGGCCAAGGGCAAAGCAGTTGCCGGAGCAGTTGCCGGAGCTGACGCTGGCGCTGGCGCCAGGCGGGCACTTCCTGATGGAGGAGGCGGGGGAGGGACCGTCGACGTCTCAGGCAGGACCATTCTCTTCTTGAGTTTCCGGAACTTGGCATCTGTTTCTGGTTTGGGCTGGGGTAAGCCGCCTTCCGCGGCGTCATCGTTATCCTCCTCGTCTGAGCTCTTCTGCAGTGAAGACTCCTTAGCCATCTCAACGGTAGCCGGGGCGAGAGTCGGAGCCGGGGCTGGCGGCGGCGGGCGAGCGCTTCCTGGGGGCGGAGGAGGGGGAGGGGCCATTGACGTTCTAGCCTGAGGCAGAGCTACCTTCCCCTTGGGTTTCCAGAAGGGGGCTTTTCGACCCCGCCTCGCCATCTGCACTGCAAGTTCG
>Ga0247780_1000956_pt1 | contig 21477 bp, 25 predicted proteins | sample UWRJL079202R5_FD_179927 | JGI IMG/M metagenome (GOLD analysis project Ga0247780, IMG submission 179927) | Plant litter microbial communities from Arlington Agricultural Research Station in Wisconsin, United States - UWRJ-L079-202R-5 | ecosystem: Environmental > Terrestrial > Plant litter >... | reverse complement strand
AGATTGGAATTAAATTGGTGGAGTTGTGGGCGATTGAAATAAGAGAGTTGGGTGGCGAGGGTGGCGAGGATGAGTCAATCTGCGTGGTCTAAAAGGGGGTTGGTCTAAAAGCCGGTCACCCGACTTAAAGTGCAGGACATTATCTTGTAGACCCCGGGTGCCTAAACTTAGCTTCTCGGCCGCCTGGTCTGTGTATTTGCGGCAAGAGACCGAGTCGTGAATCGAGAGATGACTGCTGTTGCTGTGTATACAGCCGTTCGAGGGCGCCCACACTGTCGCCCTGGACTTTCCAACGGTAGTGGCGTCGTTGCTTGTTGTCGGCAGAAACGAGCGCGGCTTCTTCATCCGAAGTGCTGACGGCGGCAGTTGGAAGTCGATACCGGGTGGGAAGAACTCTCTCGATCAGCAGTACGACGATTCTGACCGTGCTATGGGCTGCCGATATTCCGAGGATGGCAGTGGCTTCCTCGACGAGCGGTTCAATTTCCCACCGCACGGGATCCAGTTTCCCATCCGGAAGCCGAGTGCGGACGTCCTGCAGATAGGCTTTGATGGCCTGGTCGGACGTTGACCTTGAGGCAAAGGTTTGGACGAAAATATATAGTGCTGCTGATACCCCAACGTGCAGGATGCTTGCTACGCCGCAAGCAAGAATGCAAAGCTTGATTCTGACGCCTGGTTGCCAGAATGAAGTGCCAGCTCTTGTGTAATGTAGGTGGACATGTAAAGCGCAGCTCAGTAAGCTGAAGACGAAAACCGCAATCGCGGACCAAAAGATGCCCGCCCCTAGCCCGTCATATTTCCGAAGGGCAACATTCTTGGCGTTCTGACCGGAAGCCGGGAGAGCAAAAAAACCACGGCCATATTGATCAAACTCTGGCTCCAGCTGGTCGTAGTTGAAGGGGTATTTGTATACTGAAAAGTCTTCCTGGTCCATGTTGTCGTCCGGCCGTGAACCGATCCCGTCTCGACATTGGATGGTCAAAAGTATCAAAAAGAAGAATTGAACGCAGGTCAGAAGGTTCGCTGCCACGATTTCCCAGAGTATCCATAAGGACACAAGTTGACTGTGCAACCACTCGGATCGGCGCGGAACGGAGTCGGGGAACATGCCCCCGGGGCTGCCACATTTTCTGCACATCAAGGCGTGGTTGGGTTGGGATAAGTTATGATGCTCGTGTGTGGTCGAGGTGCCTGGTATCTTCCACTGTTTCCGTTATCACCGTACTATATTCTCAGACGTCGACAGAGGCTCGTAGCGACGCAGACTCAATGTTTTCACGAGAAAATTCTCTTTGTCGGGCATGCTGTTGCAAAAGTGAAGCGACAGCTCACGGGTCCATGGAGGTTGGGACCTACCTAGGTATAAGATTATCAAACAATCCCAGTAAGTTAACGCGATCGTCGAGCTCCCCAGTCCGCCCGCGCGGTTGCGCCGTGTTAGTGGGCGCGTTAATGCTTGACATGGCATTGGCGATATTGTGTGGCGTTGGGAAGCGAGATTGAGATGACGGCGCTGCGCAGTCTCTGCGCAGTCTCCGCGCAAAGGTATCCAGGCATCCCACGACCCTTTCCTTTCATCTCTTTTCCGGCCGTGCCAAGCAGCGACGCTGGTTCTTTTCTCTGTCGATTTCAAGGCATACGCAAGCCGTAGGCACTTATTATTGTGGATTGCTGCGGTTAAATTAACCGCCAAAACAATGAGTCTCTGTTCATCCTGCCGACAATTCGATATCCAGTTCTTGTCGCAAACCAAACACCAATGGAAGAACTTCTCGTCCAAGTTAGTCCTAGCCGCGGCTCAGGGGGGCTGCTCGTTCTGTGGGCTGATTGTGGCCCTCTTGGCAAAGAGGGCTCGGAAAATAATGCACAGCGACAAAAACTCCTGGGTCCGGATACTCTTTGAACGACAACCGCCAGGAAACAGCGCAGGACAAGGGCTGGGAATCAGATGGCTGCATGCCATGGTCTCCTCGACAGCAAAACCGATCGACTACTCACTCACGGCGATTTTCGATCTTCATGTTGTTGCCGACGATGGTGAGTTATATCAATGGACTTTGTAACTTTCCATTATAGAGCTTCTTGGCGGAGCGAAACCTCAGAGCTGACATCGATGTTACCTATTAGGCACGCCGGCAGCCATCTCAGGTGACATTGCCGGCCGGTACAGAGAAGAGTCATCGCCTCTTGACAGTATTGAACTTGTCAAGGATTGGTGGATTAGCTGCGAAGCGCATACCATGTGTTGTCGGACATTGTCGGGCTGCCGAACCATTGATTCGGACCAAACTGCGCTCCCAAAGCGATGCATCCGGGTCACTTTGCCAGCCAATTCAAAAGATGTGCAGCTGAGGCTAGAAGAGACGAATGGAGGGAACGGGCGTTATATCTGTCTCTCCCATCGATGGGTTCAACCGCAGACGGAAGCACTCTCGACAACTACCCAGAATTATGCCTCTCGCAGTTCAGCTATCGATTTCAGCTCCATGCCCCACAATTTCCAACACGTGTTTCTGACGGCGGTTCGATTTGGAATCCAGTATGTTTGGATCGATAGCCTATGTGTTATCCAGGGCTCCGCTGGCGATTGGGAAGAAGAGTCGTCAAAAATGGGGGATTATTATCAACTGGCTGCTTTCACCGTCATCTCGACCTTCCCCTCGAATGACTCGTCGTATGCGGACTACTCGCCTCCAAAGCCATTCCCTCTTGTTCGACTGCCATACCGAGACAGTGCCGGAATGCAAAAGGGCCACTTTTACGTTTATCCCCGAGCTAGCGCATCACAGCTGGGGAGCGTGTTTGAGCAGCATCTCAAGACCAGCCAACTATTGACTCGTGGCTGGATCTTCCAAGAGTGGCTTCTCAGTCGGCGGATCGTTTGCTTCACCCAATCCGGGGTCTACATGCAATGCCAGTGTCGAAACGAGACCGTAAACAACCAGCTCGGCGACATGGCTGGATCGGCCGCCCTTGATTATTCAGCTGAGGCCATTCTATCGACCAAAGCGTCACTCCGCTTAGAGCTCAGAACTGCAGAGGACATTTATTGCGGATGGGAAGCCGTTGTCGAGCAGTATAGCAGTCTGACTTTCTCGTACCCGGGCAAGGACAGGATTAAGGCTCTTCTCGGTGTGGCAAATGAATTCGCGAGAGCGCTGGGGCGCACACCATGTCACCAAGGTATCGGGTCCGTCGAGGATGGCTTCATGGCGGGACTTTGGAAAGGGGACTTACATCGGGGCTTACTCTGGGAACAAGCCGCCCCCGGCACCCACGAGCGGTTGGCCAAACACCCTACCTGGTCTTGGGCGTCTGTCAACACAGCTATCAGATGGCATTCTCGACATCGTGTTGCTTCCCTCTTGCTACAAACTTTCGATTTGCCGGCGGACGATTTGCCGAAGGTTTGGTGGCGGTGCAATGCCGAGAGTCAACTTGTCTTGGTCGCTGCTACATCCACCGACACTCTTGATTCCTCACGGGTGGAGGATGGCATGATGTCAAGGACAATACAGCAACAAAGTCAGAGCCATTGCCTGAGCAGTGAAAATCCAGTGTCCAATCTTGACGTCTTGCATGTCCGTGGCTGTCTGCAGCTCGTCATAGTCGGTGAATACCTTACCGGAACCTCCGACACCACTATCAATTGGGATAGCTCTCAGGAAGTTGGACTATCCCCAAGCGCACGACGAGCTGTTGCAGTGCCGGAATCACGAAGCGCTATAAGCGGCTGGGCTTCGTTGGAGCATCCGGAGTTTCAGCAGCAGTCCGCCTTCACGCCAAATCCTATGATATATGCACTCTTAGTCTCAACTCCACGTGAATGGACTGAAAGAAAAGCATATTTGGGATTTTCAGAAGGTTGCAATGTGTTCAATGTGCTGTATTTACGGCGATGTGAACAAATTGTAGACAGCTTTGAAAGATTAGGGATGGGAAAACTCTTTGGGTTTGCCGCAGCTAAAGGATTTGAGATTTCAGTTCTGAGAGATATCAAACTAATCTAACATTAATTGAGTAGATATTCTAAAGTGGAGGAAATTTTATTCCTAATTATTAGATGAACACTAGGTAGTGATTATTAGCTACGTCAAGGTACTTAAAATAGAGAGGAACATACTTAACGGCATAGCCTGCCCAGTCACGAAGGAGTTTGATGCTTAATAAACGAGGAGCCGTTTCAAGGATTTAGAGAGGATACCGAACCGAATCCTTCATACTGTGGCAGTCCGGGTCCTGGCCGAGGGACAGAATCCAAATGTTTATATCCCGAAATTTGTCCGCCCACGGGATAAACATGTCCGCTACGGCGTGAGGCCGCTTCACATAGCGCCGCCAGCTCTAGCCGCTGATTTGATACGTTTCGGGGCACACCCCAATGCTCTCGACACAATGGGACGTTCTCCATTGACCTGGGCGCTTCAATATGCCAAGACTGGCAAGCTCAACGCTCGCTCTCGCCATGGGAACATCGCAAGAGCTCATAGCGCCCCAAGCTTGACCAGCCGCGGAAACACAGTACCTATACACATCGATAGGAAACTTTAGTCGGGGGACTGAAAAGGGGGCCTCTGAGGCTGTGCAGCGGCGGTCTATGGGATCCCCCTTAGCTCAGGGAAGAATCAGGGGACGCTCAGGATAAATCAGCGACGGCTCAGCCCAGCTCAGGACGACGAACAAGAAAGGAAATTCCGTGTGCCCAGATTCGTCGCAGATTACTAGGCTGTTAGATTGGCCTACCACCAACACACCCCCAAAATCTCACCTATCTCCGTGAACTCCTACTGTACCTCATCCTGTGGGAAATAGCTTCCGAGACCAGCTCCCCGGCGCTGATCTTCTAAATTGCGACACCCGAGTACGACCGGGTTCGGACTAGCAACTGGTCGCGTGCTCCCTGACCGCTTCAGTACCAAGCGCCCTATGCTGTCTTACTCTGCGGTTGCTTAGTAGTAGACCGCTGTAGGTAATGCACCATTCCTAGTCTGCGATACCCGAAGAAAATGGCGTCTGTACGACACAGAGCAATCCCCCTCCTCGATGAAGCCACCCGGAGGATCTGGCCGAAACAGAATGGAAGCCACACGGGGGTACACAACGCTCCTTTTGCTGGATGTATGGTATCTTGTCAGCCATGGATGTCAGCAAGTCCGAGTACGGTACAGCCCCGACGGGACATGCACCAAGACTCTTGTCTGAGCCATCCCCTGTGCTCCGCCGGCAAGCGGCGCCGGCAGCGATGAGCCTGTGCTGCAGCGCGTTACACAGGCCCGACCGCTGGCGACCACATCCAGTCAGCCGTCGTGAGACCTCGTATTATGTTCCATGGGCTGTAGCAGGCCGCAAGATGCTGTGTACCACGCTCTCGCATTCTGGCCCCCAGCCGAGTCCGACTGAGCACAAAACGATGTTTTTGAATAAGTCAGTGTTGCGTCCTCGTCATATAACCCAACACACGCTCCAATATCTCGCCTAACAACTGCTAGCCCTCCCGCCCCGGTCTGAATCTCCGCCCTGCTACAAAACCGAGTACAAGCCGTTCCGTCCATCCCCACATAAACAGCCACGGCCACCAACACCGCCCCTGGTTCCCCGGGAGACGTCGCCAACATGTCGACCGGCCCGCTCCCGCTCCCATCCCCCCGGATTTCCGAAGGGGACGACCAGTGGGGACGATCACGCACACCCTCCCCCAACCCCGCCCTGCGCGGACGCAACCCCGAGCCCGTCTCCGGCCGCGTCTCCCCCGAAGACACCCCCCTCCACGCGGCACCCGACCAGACACCCTACCAACAACTCCACTGGGAAAAGGGGCATTTCAAAGAACACCCCGGCCGGCCACACGTGATGCGGTACTGGCCGCTCGAAATCGCCGGCATCGCAGGGGCGCTCCTTATGTACGCCGCGACCATCGTCCTGCTGTGGTACTACGACGGCAAGGACTACTACCAGGACTGGACCAGCAAGATCCCCATCAGCTTCAGCACCGTGATCGCGACCCTCGCGACCGCTGCGCGCTCGTGCATGCTCTTCGCCATCGCCGAGATCATCGGCCAGATCAAATGGACGTGGTTCACGCGCCGTTCCCGCCCGCTTTACCACCTCTACCAGTTCGACGAAGCCAGCCGCGGCATCATCGGCTCCCTCGAGATCCTCCCCATGCTGTTCAAAAACCTCCGCTCCCGCCTCGCCGGATACGCCCTCACGGCCGTGGCCATCGTCCTCATGGGCTCGGCCTTCGGCCCGTCAACCCAACAAGCCTTCGGCCTGCGCTACTGCGACAAGAAATCCCTCAACACGACTGCCAAGCTCCCCGTAGCCAACTTTGCCATCGGCGACCTCTACCGCGTCGGCACCGAAGTCGAAGCCACTGTCGACATGAAAGGCATCATCGTCGAAGCCCTCACTAACCCGCAGGACCTCGACGCCTACGTCAAGCCCATCAACTGCACCACGGGGCGGTGCGTGTTCCCCGACTACGGCACCGGCGTCACCCACGCCTCCATCGGCCTGTGCTCGCGCTGTCGCGACCGCACCGCCGATGTCGTCCCCGGCCCGGCCGGCATGGTCTCCCTGTCCATCCCCGGCGGCACCTCCCCCCCTCTCCAAATCAAAACCACCGGCCCGTTCGACCTCCCCGCGCAGCCCTTCCTCGGCGCCTCCTTCATCCCCAACCACTCCACCGATGCCGACGCCCACATCCGCTCCACCGCCCTCGGCACCGTGCACATCCTCACGGGCTCCTTCCCGGGGGGAATCCCCACCACCCGCGCCACCCACATCGCCACCTCGTGCACCATCTACCCCTGCCTCAAGACCTACACCGGCCACGTGCTCGACGGCCGCCTGTCCGAGCGCGTGACCACCACCGTGCCCACGGTGAAGCAGATGCGCACCCCCACCGACGGGAATTACACCGCCATCCGCCTGCCCTGCGTCGTCGACACCTTCCACCTCGACCAGCAAGCCAAGTGGTTCACGGCCGAGAACATCACCGAGGCCGACGCCCACCCCTACCGCACGTGGGGGACCTTCGTGCTGCCGGGGCACACGACCGAGTCGCGGGTGCCGAATGCCTGTCTGTACAAGTTGGACTATGAGTATGGCAAGGCGCTGTCCAAGTTCTTCCTGACGCTGCTGAATGGGAATTGTACGTATTCGAACGGCCAGGGGGATGACCTGCAGTGCAATGATAAGTGGTGGCTGAGCCAGATGTATCTGGGTGGGGTGGCGAGTTTTGCGCAGCTGGATCGGCTGTTTGGGAATATGACGGCGGTGGTGACGAATCGGTTGCGGACCACGGGGTGGGGCCCGAATGAGCATCGGCCGGTGAAGGTTGGGCCGGGACATGCGGGGGTGCTGGAGTGGAAGGGGAATGGGTATGGGGTGAATGGGACGGTGATGGTGACGACGATGTGCATGTTTTTCAACTGGAAGTGGATTATTCCGCCGGGGATCATGCTGTTGACGAGCACGGCGTTGTTGGTGTGGACGGTGACGAAGAATTATACTGAGCAGAGGATCCCGCTGTGGAAGTCGGATCCGCTGCCGATGATGTTCTTTGGCTTTGGGAAGAAGGGCGTTACGGGGAGGGATGTGCCGAATGATGTGAGTATCTCAGCGATGCATCAGAAGTCAAAGGGGATTAATGTGAGGTGTGTGATTGATGATGATGGGGAGGGGCCGGGGTTGGTGAAGGGGTTTACGCTGAGGAGGAGGGGGAGGAGTGATGACGGGAGGGAGTCGTATCGCATGGATACGATGCTGTTGGCGGAGGAGCCGTGAGAGCCTTGGGGGCGCTAGAGGATGGAGGCGGATAGAGTTGCTGGGAGAGAAAGAGGTTGTGGAGGTTGCAGAATGGTTTGAGGTGCATGGGGAGGTTGCTGTATTCGTAGCAGTAATACCTTTGGTTAGATAGTCCCGAGTAGACAAAATAATGAAAGGAACCTATCCGCAATGCAGAGGCATTTGTTGAATAGTCGGCGGGGGGGAAGTTGGTCGAAGCTGCTTTATGTTTCCAAACTCTTGCTCAGAACGACTCAGTTCGCGATTGGCCTTCTGCCTTAGCCGCTTCTTCATCAGACATGATGAGTTCTTGCCATGTAAGAAATGGTCAAATCTTCAACTTCCAGGTTCATAGCAAATATGGGGTCATGGATCGCCGGACTTACCCACGTTTCGTACCGCTTTTCTCACCCGCTTAATCCACCTTGTCGGTCGATTGGGCTTTGGCTTGACAGCTTGACCCGCTCGTTTGGTATCTTCTTTTCGGGAAACAGCAACCGATTGCATCGTGGGTGTGTCCTTAACCGGGGGCCTTGCGCCAACCCGTAGTGTAGTGTCTGTGCTGGGCTCCCAGGTCGACTCCGTTACGCGATTCGGCTCCGGATTGTGCCGCTACCAAATATTATTCTGCCGGCTGACAACTGCGGCCCTGCCTCGCTCCTTGCCCTTGTTTAGATGTACTATCGGCTTTGGACTTGCCCATGTGGATAGTTCACCCTGTTTGTTCTTCCAGCTGAGATGCGCCATCTTCCCGGCAGCCTCTGCCACGATTCTATGTGCCGGGCAGTCATGGGGGTAGTATCCCCGGGCAGGTCTCCGCGTCACGAGCCACCAGGTACTAGCCCAAAACTCTGCGTAGGGGTACATATCTCTGTCTCCCTTCTGAGCGGGACCAGGGTCGAGAAGTTTCCGTCTTTGCTTAGCTTTCGATGGCATCGTTCGCCATGTTTCGCTAGCGGCTGTGCAATGTTCGAACCAGTACAGGGCCGCATACCGCAGGAAAGCGTGCTTTTTGAGCTGTTCTCTTGGTCTTCTCTCCCATCCTCCCTTTTCTCCCTCGGATTGGATGTTGCTTGAAAGGTTCTTGAACCAGGACATGGGCAAGTACGTGATACAGATGCAGGCTAGGTCTCCGTGGGTGCGCTCCTCCTCTGCCAGGAACTTGAAATCACTCTTTCCAGTCGTGAGGTGCGTCTTGAGACTACTTTGCACAAGCTCAAGGCCCTCTTCTCGAAATCTGACGAGCTGCCTGCAGCAAAAGTCCACGCTGGCTGAGATGTTGCTGTCCAAAAAAGTTGTGAGCTCCATTTCGGATATTTCCAGACCCATTTCAAGTTCGGAGATTTCCCATCTACTTCTCAACGCCATTCCAACGGCTTGTGCAATGTTGAAATCCGTCGCACTCAGTGTTTCCTTTTGGAAGAGGCCCCACCTGAGAGCGATCATTGCTAGTGATGTGTCGTCCGATATGTCTACCTCTCTATGTTTTCATTCTCTTCAAAATCACTCCTGCTCCGCTGCAGTCATCCAACTCACAGTCCACCCATCTGAACCCACCCATCAAGTCCAAGGTACAAGCGGTCAAATAACCCCCCACACTCACCTCTGCCGCTCAGTCTCCAACTCTTCATCCGTAACCAGCCCCGCCTCCAAAAACGCCGCCCGCTCCTCCACAATCCGCTTAACCCGACTCCCAACCTCCTCCGTCAACGGCTCAAACACCTTATAGGGAAGTAGCTCACCATTCACATCGCCATCCCTCTCCCGCCGACACAAAACCGCAGGCGCAGCCCCTTTCCCCCGCCGAGAAAAACATCCCAGAGCCAGGACTTGAACGGATGGTATTCCAGACTCTGAGAACAGCCAGTCCGCGAAGAGTTTTACATCCTCGCGGAGGATGAACCAATCCCGGCTGCTGGGGCTTCGTTTTTGTTTCGTGGTGGTGTTGACGAGGGGTTTTAAGAAGAAAAAGGTGGCTGAGGGGGTGTTGAGCGGAGGGGTGGAGTTGGTTTGGGTTGAGTGCTTGGTGAGGTACGAGTCGAGGGTTTTCTTGGCGGAGGATATTTGTTCTGGTGTGCTCACGGGTTCTCTTGTTGAGAAGGGGGGCGGGGTTGAGGTGCTGCGGAGCGAGACGAGGCAATTGCCTGTGATTTGGATGAGTTCGAGTTGGCAGGATTGTGAACACACCAGTGGTCTCGTTAATACATGTCTCTGAGAGATAGTTAGGAATATCTTCTGCACCATCGTTTGCCCTTCCAAGACGTACCATAATTTCTAATTGGAGTGGAAAACAAACACCCTTGGCGGAGGGGCAGCCTATACCGTCTAAGATATGTCGTCGTATTTTGTAGAGCCGCGTATCTGCCGTCCACAAATTTGCTTTGTAGGCATACTCCTGTAGGGACCGGGCATGAGTTCTAACCGCAGGAGGGAATACAAATTGGATTACGGGCTGCGCGTTCAAATCCGGAGACACCAGGTACAGGCTCTCAAGGCCAGAGAAACACCGCAGGAGGGAATACAAATTGGATTACGGGCTGCGCGTTCAAATCCGGAGACACCAGGTACAGGCTCTCAAGGCCAGAGAAACACCCCAGAAAGCCCTGTAGCACTTGAAGGTAGTCAAATAATCGCGTCTGCTTATGGGCTGGGAAGGCGATTTCAAGGTGCTTGAGCCCAATCATCCGTTGAGATTCCTTCCACGCCGCAAGGAACTTATCCCAGCCGGAACAGTTAGTGAGGTTCAGAGATTGAAGGTTTTCGAGGTAAAGAAGCTGATGGTACTCTGTCTCTGGGTCGAGATCTAGTCTGTTGAGGGTTAAGTGCTGGAGTTTAGGAAACGTTGATCGTGCTACGTCTGAGATAAGACCCAGTATACCGCCTATAGGTATGTTGTACTTGTTATACGAATATCGCGACGAGGATGATGAACGGTGGTCTGCGCCAAGTTGTAATTGGGTGAGTTGGTCTCCAACTTTGCCTAACGCTTGCCTTAGGAACGTCAGGTCTGCGCTCACCACCCACTGTTGGATATTAATGCCCATCCAAGAGAAGTGTCTCAGTTTCGGGAACCTCCAAATATCGATGGCGCATGACTGATGGTAATGATCGCAATGAGGATTTGTGATGACGCTGAGGACCCCGAGTTGGGTCTGGCGTTTTTCCAAATATTTAAGGACGAGCGGCATGCAAGTCCCCATGTGCCAGCTAATATTTATATGCCCGATTAGCCCAAATACACCGCAGGTATTGGTACACGACGTTGGAACACCGTTGACTGACCTGAAGCTTCGCAGCGAATCTTGGGGAATAGACCGCACGAAGTCTGTGACGCCTTTCATGTAGTACTTCTCCGATGTGATATTTCTACTGCTCATGGCACCAGGTCTCAGCTCATGGACGTTGTATAAAGCACATCTACCTCCTTTTCGCCACATTTGCGAGTACTTTGGCATGGATATCTCCAGGTGGCGAATGCATTGCAGAAACTGGGGCTTGCACGGGGGAGAATCTCGCAGGCTGAATCCGTCGTCGGGAGTCAACGTCAGTTTGAGAGAGCGGTAGAGTATGCCGCTGGCCTTTACTCGAGCAGTCTTGCAAGTGCGAGCAAAGGCATTGCGGTCCAGTGGTTCAAGCTACAACGGTCAGCAATCTTTGCGAGTTGGAGAGGAAGACGGTCTATCTATTACATGCTCGAGAATAAGCTCAATGATCTCTAGGGGAATTTGGAGAATCATTTTCGGCTCTATCCGTCTACGGAGTGTCCGGCCGGGACCCCAGGCCCTGTGTGAGGTTAGCATGGAAGGAAAGAGCCCGCAGCTGAAGATAGATACCGTATGCTGGAGATCAGGATAGTATCATGGTTGGGAAAGTGAAGATGCGTCAGCAGTGACTGATTTATACAAGGAGGGGGTGCTAGGCAGGACGCTGACGCCAATGTGAGTAAATATGGAATTACTGCTTGGCTGATTGACAAACAGCAAAAAGTACCACCAAGGAACTTGAATGATAAGGTACCTGGGGAAGTTGCCAGGTACTAAAGAAGATTGCATCGGACAGGGGCCAAACCCCAACCAAACACATACAAAAAGTAGATGCACAAAGGTAATGCAGGAAGGCCTTTTCAGAATTGATGTAGGTGTTTTTCACCCCTTGCTGACCTCCTTCCCGCATGCTGCGTAGAGAATGTCGTGACACAGCTGGGACCTCGAGGCAAACCACGGGCTGATTGAACTTGGGCGGTTGGCGTGCTTTGGCCATCCCATGTCTATCGCAGATTTTCCACACCATCGGCCCACTTCAAGGCAAACAAGGCTAGAAACATGCATCGACCAGAGCGGTTAACCCCTCAGGGTGACCGACCGACCGCCGAACGCGGGCGCGCACTGTCGCTGGTGTGAAGGGCTGGAAATGAGAAGTCTGGCGCCTCGGTTAGCAATCGGGTGACGGCGGGCATGACTGTAACTGGGGGAACACATGCGTGCTATGACAGCACACGGGCAGTGGCGCGAGTCCTAGTCCGGCGTGGCACCAGAAAAATGGGTCTGAAACCGGTAAGTAGAAGCGCTGCAATTGATCTGTGTCGGCGTGGCAAGCTCTGTAAAAGGATCGGGCAAGTGTTCGCGGCATGCTGCTCTGCGGTTTGACAAATTTGCACAGTGCCAGAGGTGAAAATAGACATTCATTTCCAAGAAGGCAAGAGCCCAGGCCGGGATTAAGCCCTGCGAGCCGTAATCCAACCAGGCAAGAGGGAGGGTTCCACGTGAGGCAACCGAACGCAGTCGTTTCCCTGTCCTCTCGTGGCAGTGCCCAAATTTCTCCGGTGCTTTTGCACATCTCCACGCCTCCTCAAATTTGTTCTTCTCTCTTCAATTGAGCCGACCACGAAACGATATCCCACCAGAGCGCGCATCACGCCATGGAGGTGACGACTGAGCCAGTGGTGAAGACCAAGCCGACTGACTTCCAGGAGACATCAATGGAGGCCGAACCAACCGATACAGCGGCGATGAGCGAGACGATTGACTCCCGAGAGGCAACGATGGAGGTCGAGCCAACCGATATAGCAGTGATGAGCGAGACGACTGACTCCCAAGAGACAACGATTGAGGACGAGACAACCAGAACACCGTTCAAGAGAAAGAGAGAGTCGACTGCCTCCCGAGAGTCGGCACTGGAGGCGGCGGTGACCAAGACGACGTTGCTGAATATCGTTGCAGACAGCGACAGGTATGTGTCCGATTGTAGCCACCGAACAATCACCCTTCACAGCCCTCCCCCAAGCCAGACCCCTCGGCTCCCCGAGCCCTCCTCCGTGGGTGACGCTGTCGCTATTTCGACCCTGATGTTCTGACCATTCTGATTGCAGCTGCCCGTACGACTCTCCTTATATCGAGCAACTCTACAAGCTCTACCTCCCGAATGATGACCGTCCCTACGGGTATCTCATGCCAGAATTCGTGGCGAAAATGCGCTGGACCAAGGACTTCAAACTCACCCACAGCCGGCCCCGCAGAGTCGACGTTTTGGACAGCTCCAAAGGTAAAAGTACCTCCGAATCTGTCATCGCCGCCTTCGAGAAGCTGGGTGACATCTGCCTGCCACGATTTCCGAGCCTCTGCAACCCCAAAGACGTATTACAACCACGCGGGCCCTTCACTGTCGTAGGTGTCCCGTACCCCCTTCGCGTCTACCGATTCATCGCGGCGCTTTGTGGTTTCATAATCGAAAGAGCTCATCTCCTCGTATACACCCGAACAACCTCCGGCGACTTCAAGATCTGGCTCCAATTGCGTGATCCGTGGGAAGAGTCTATATACCCTTACTCTCTAACCAGTAGTGTCTGGTGTAATGTTCTCGCTCACCAGACACCTCTCAACTCCATCGTCCGCCAGGCTTAGGAGGAAGCGTCACTCCCAAGTGACCTTGTCCGGCGACACATTCGCTCCGCTGGGGTCCTCACGTTTATGTCGATAGCGGAGAAGAAGGCAGGGGAAGTCGGAGGTCTTGTTATGCCCCAAATGGTCCATGTGTACGACATGGAGGTTGCGAGCCTTGAAGATGCCGTCCCCAGGCGTAATCTTGACAAGAGAGCCAGGGGATACGGGGCTGCGCTGACCAAGCATATCAAGGAGGGTCTGCTCAGGGGGGAGTACGACCGCTGCTCGTCCGCTGTGTTCATCAACTTCTTCATCAGGCACGGGCTCATTACTGTGGATGACGAGCCTGACTACGCTAAGATCGAGACGCGTTTGCATCGCAGGCTGCCATTTCCCGTGGCCCCGCGACTTGTTTAGCTTGGTCACTCACTAGCGTGTAGCGTGTATCTTACTGTCTTGTAGCCAACTAGGCAGCATTGTCGATTTTACGCATGGCCAATGGGCCTTCTAGCGAGTGCCTCTCATAAAAAAGAAACGCGTGAATGGCCGAAGGTGAAATTGGATCCACGTTGAAACCCCGAAGACGACGGACGCCCGGAGATTATCGGTGTTGAGCGCACTTGAGGCAGACCTTAAACCCTTGGCTTGTTTCCTCGAGAGCCCGCACACTGATGCATGGATGTGAATGGGAAAACCTAAACCCGTACTGACTACCCAGTATCCATCTTATACCAGGATGAGTACCTCTTTTCTCGACCGCCATAGCATTCTCTTTTTGAGGTTAATGCGCCCTACCTTTCCAAACTCCATAGGCTTCCCTAGCGCACGTAGACCCCACCACCAGCGACTTGACTGCTACTTCGTTTTAATATAAGGGCAGCAGCAGCCATGTTGCTGTTTTTGCTGTTGCTGTCGTTGAACTCGCCAGATTCCCACTGAAGGCTGAAGGGGCGACACTCAACTGTCAGCGCCGCGGACTGGACTTGGCCGAACTGGTGTTGAAAATTGTCGGACACAAAAGAGTGTGGCTCCACATGGCGGATTGATTGCTACCAGTTAGAGCAAGGAGCTTATATTCCAACAAGGATTGGTGAGGTTGAGGGTGAATGGTTTCACCGAGATGAGGGATTTCGTCCTTGCGCGTATGAAGGCGAAAGCCGGGGGAAAATAAATGTGCCTCCATTGACGCCCAGCTTCAGTTCGGGGTCCCATCTCCCGGGCAAACCCCTCAGAAATACAAGGGAAGGCGACAATTTTGTCCGTGTCTGGATACGAAAGACTCCAGCTTTTGTACACGCTACACATTCGAACCGCCTCAGCCTACTACACTTTATACCTAGGTACTAGTTAGCAGATAACCACTCTCCGCGTACTACCATCGACCCGAAACTCCTTCAACAAAGACTGCGGCCACCCTGGGTTCCCCATGAGCTGCATCTCCCCAACGAAATCCTCCAATTCCAATCCAGCCAAGCCGTTCTCAGACGCAAGCCACAGTGCCCTCGTATAACCGCTGAGGGATAATCGACCAGCCCAGTACTCATCGCCCTCGTCCCGCCCCACAAACCACCGTATACCATCCACGGTTCCGGGATACTCGACCGGTCGATGGTCGTATCTTCCCGCCTTGGAGAGGAACAGCTCGAAGAAATCCTCCAAGTCATCAACATCGATCGAAACCTTCGTCCTCTGCGTGCGCAGATCCGGTCTCCGCAAGATCTTGGCCAAAAGAACGTGCCACCTCATCCATTCGCCGCTGCTGAAGCGAAGCCGGATGCTATCCAGACTCCAACTCATCAAGTCATCCATCTGCCCGCCTCTGGGCCCGAACAGCGTCGCGGACAGGTGCTTGAACTGGTCTAAGATCATCACGCTCCCAACCCCGTGCTCGAGCCAAAAGTTGACGTATCGGCCCCTCCTTCGCGGGTCAAATTCAGCGGGAATACAGCTGAGGTAATCTGTCACGAAATCGCCGCCACCACCGCCGCCGCCGCCGACCGATTCTCCCGCCTTCTTCTTGGCGCTGATCCAGATGACCCTTTCAAGTATCTCTGGCGTCTTCTGTCCGAGAAACGCTTGGCTCATGGCTAGGAGAGGCAACGCTCCGTGGGTTAAACCTGCGGTTCTGGCTGAGGAACTTGCCTGGATCTCGGTGCTTGCGGCGTGCCCGGATATGTAAACATCGCAGCAGGCGGTAACGACGTGGAAAGTCCCGGGATTTTCCCCGTCCCGAAGAATCAGAAAGACAGGGTGGTCTTGTTCCTGGAAGTTTTTGACGGGAAGCATGTACAAGCTGTCTCGTCCCGGCAGTATCAGCTTGTCCAAGCGCTCACAGCGCGTCACTAAGATTAGCGACCACTCTTCGCCTTGTATTTTGTACGCGTAGAGCCCCGCGGAGGTGAGGAGGTGCTCTGGCTGCCGCCTGAGGCGGAGCACGCAGACCATGTAGAGAGATAAGGCACCGGTTGAGGCATCTACGGCGATGCCCCGATCCCATCGTTCCCCCATGGCCATATCGCACTGGACAACATCCACTCCTAGCTCGGTACGGATCTCCTCCCGGGCGATCCCCCGCTGCTCCTGGATATCACCAAGCCAGTCGAGCCTCGGCCGCCAGGTGACATCGGACGCACCGCCCGCCAGGCCCGTCGATGCGCTCAGGATCCTCGGCTCTTGGAGGTTGAGCAGACAGAACGCGCCGGCGCCGGCCATGACATGCTTGACTGACAGGGTGTAGTCCGGCCGGAAGTGCTCCATCCCCTGGGTCTTGGGCAGGAGGGACACCAGGGCAAACAGTCGGTCGCGGGGGTCCTTTGCTCGCGAGTTTGCGGTGAGGCAAAGAAGCTCGAACAAGTTGGTATTCTCCATGGAGCCCTTTCCCAGAAACTTGAGCCACTTTGTCGGGGTCTTGTGCCAGTCCCAGTGGCGCTGCTGTTCTAGCTCTTGGAAGACGCGCGGTAGAGCGAGGAACTCCTCGTTGCTGTACCGGAAGAGTGTTGATGGTGCGAGGATTAGCTCGGGGATGATCCAGATGCGCGTGAAGTAGGTTGCCTCGAGTGCGTCGGGTAGACGGAAATGTACGCGGTAGGAATTGCTGTGTTCATCGATGCCGCTGAGATGTCTGCTAAATGCCCCGAACACGTCGGCTTGGAATAGGAATCGGGGAATACCAGCCAACTGCTCTTCTCCTTCTTCTGTCTCCTCACCACCACTACGGCCGTCACCCAGATAGGCAAACACACGGCTGCATCGCGTGTAGGTGATGTGCATCAGACCAACCTGGGTGTTGCGCTCCTCCACATCCGCCTGGTTGATGCAGATAGCATCAATCCAAAGAGTCCTCGTTCCACCCCGTTTCGCCCACAGCCGGCGCAGGACTTCCCAGCAGTTCCGTGTTTGCCAGAGCACGTCCCACCACGGACCGACGTATACCGGGCTATTCCTTGTGTAGTCGCCGCTGTCACCGCCCCAGCTGTACGACACGACGTCGTACTCGGGGGTTCGATGGCGAGGATATGTCTCGAGATGGATGTGAATGGGGTCGTTTGTTGTGTCCTCCTGCCTCGGGGGGCATCGAGGGCGATGAGTCTTATCTCGTTTCGGGCAAGCCGCACGGGATAGATAGGGGACGAAGATACGAAGAGAGGCTGTGATGTTTGACAGTGGTCATCCACAAAGACGCCGTTATCTGAAGTATTGCTGTCTGGGAAGTAATTGTCCATCCGTGATAGCTCGCACCATAATGGCGTCGCTGTCGAGGCTATTTGTTTGGCGATAGTCCAGTTGAAATCGGCATACGTACGGAGGGCGCGCTTGATCAAGGGAACCATCACGGAACGATCAGGCTTGTCGTGCCATCCATTACGGGTGTTGTAGTTCTTCTTGCGAAGCTCTGACCATGTTCGCTCGCTCGGGAGAATATGACGCCCTCTTGTTCTCTTCTTGCCAGTGCCGTATTCGACGCATTTTGGGTACCAGAGATTCAGCTGGCCGGGTTGCTCGTCTAGAGGCGGGGGTGGCAGTTGGTCGCTAGGAGGTTGCGCACGGTGAATGCTCGCCAGATCCGGCGCTGAGTAGCAGGATCGGCAGTGAGGGATGCGCCGCCCTTCGGATCTACGGGCCGGGTTTGTCGGGGCGACGAGAATGACGTCTGGAGTTTTGCAAGACGCCAGGTGCCAGCGATCCATCGTGTCGCTTGTCGATGGACGAGCCTTTATAACTACGCATGACGGCTGTTGAGGGAGTGCAAAATTCGGGGTCGTGCTGGAAGAGCAAAATGACAGTGCCGATTTCCTTTTGCGTTCTTTGCTCCCCGCCGAACACGGCATCGCTGATGAATGCCCACATGATGAAGCGGCAGTGCGCGATGTGGCGTCCAATGAACCCAAAGGATGCCTGTGATAACTCTTGGGAGGCTTGGGAGGGTGTGGTTGATCTCCCGTCCATTGGCGAACCTCACCGAACAGTTGCAGATGCACAGAAGCGGCTAGAACTATGGCCGGCTGAAGAGTTGGGTAGAAATTGCCCAGGTATCAACGGCTTACTTAGTACCCGGAAGCCTAGCCCGGACGAAGCGCAACATGCCCACTAGAAACTCTCAACTAACCCAGATGATCCGGGACCAGTTCAACCTCCGTTCCCGCTGCCAGCCCGGACTTCCTGTCGCCATGCACAGCCGCAAAAAGCATCTCCGCTCCGACCGGCACAAAGACAGTCACAGCCATCACCTGCCCGAATCTCCAATCACCCCCTTCGTAGGTGCCCCCTGCTCTCTCCGCGAGCTCCGCTGCCAAATGCGAAGTCTCCAGAAGCTCCAGAGTAGCGGAGCCGTTAAGAATACCGGAATAGCAGGAGCACATAGCGAGCGGCGCGGCCTCTGCAGATTTTGCCCACTGTATTGTAGACGTGCCGTACGTTCTCTCGTACTTGGCCAGTACGACTACCGAGGGTTTCAAGTTTCCTCAATGCTTCCGGAACTAGCGCCCTAATGACGAATATGTAGACGATCAACGAACTAGCCAGTTGGCATGCGGCGAATACAGTCTGCTCGGCAATGCTAGGTAAGGCGACGTCGGGACCGAAGCAGACCCCTACCACCGCGCGCCACTCGCTTTGCGATACAAGCTCATTGCCGACCTGCGAGGGTGAAAACATCCGCGTGGCTTGCGAGATGAAAGGATACACAGACGCGAGCGCCATGAGGGGCAGGAGCCACATTCTGTGTGGTTGCCTTGCTGAAAGGGTGACATGCTGTTGCTGAGTGCGTGCAAGGACCGCATGATCCGATAGCATCCAAAAGGGATACAGAAGGGGTAGCAGACAAATTATGCAAGCGAAGCCTGCGGTGCGGGCCTCAAGATCGCCGAAAGAGGTATTATCCGCTTCAAAGTCCTTGGGTCCGAGGACGGTGATGGCGGCTACCTAAATCGCGAGGGCAAAGTACGCGGTTGACTCGAAGTAGACGGGAAGTCCAGTGCCGATGTTGGGAAGGCGACATATGACCAGTATGTTTTGTGAGCTGTTAAAGTCCGATAAGACGAGGGATGAGAGACAGAGTAATGGCCCTAAGCTGGCGGCCAAGAAGTAACCTGCGGCGGCCTGAGAGCTGGTCAGAACGGGATACCAGATATTCTCGAGCGTATTTACTCACACCAACCCCAGACAAATCTGGAATGCTATATCCCCAGAGAGACTGGCATATTGAGACCTGAAACTGAGCCAGGAGGGGCTCCTGGAACGACGTTCTGTTCCGAAGGAGTCCCATGTACTCTCCAAAGCTTCTGAAGCCGCCGCCAAGACCATCACATGCAGCTCCTTCGTCAGCCGCCATAGTCTGTAGTGTTGCGTAGGAGCGTGAGCTTGCCAGGGTAGTGTAATCTAGGAGCGTTGTGCGTCACAGTTGTAATTCTTGATCAAGCTCGAGCGTCGTTATCTGGGGTTACACAGGGAGGGGGTCGTGACTTGCATCAAGCTAAACTTCGGAGGCGTCGATGTTTCTGCATCTAGTTAATCCGCTCAAATATTGGTCCTAGGCAGATATCACAGCTCCCCAGGCATTAATGAATGTTACCCCGCCCATGGCACCTTCGCCCATCAGTGCCATCAGTCATCACCAAAATGAAGTGGCAACTATTACACGGATCTCTAGTCGGGATTCCTGCTTTGGCCAGCTGCACCGCAGCTCAACTCTCACCACCGGCCACATCCATGGCGTGCAAGCCGCGGCGCCGGTGATGACGGCGAAGGTGGCTTCGGCGGTAGTACGAGGAGTCGACTTGAAGCGACAAATCCGCGAAATCAATGCTGCGACCTGCAGTTTCGCTCCTCTGAGTTAGCCCAATCTTACTCCAATGCTATGGTCTCCATGGTAACTGACAGTCATCTGCAGGGTCCGCAGTCGGCCGTGGCTTGCCCGTTACCTGCCAAAAAAGCGAGCAAACATGCACGCAGTCAACGTTGGTGGGGATTCTATCGCCATCCCCTTCCATCTTCGCCGGTTGTTGTGGCCTAGGGATCTGTCCCTTTCAAACCTCGTGCATTGGCTCAGATGCACAGCTGTTAGGGACACAAGCGTTCGAAAATCCCTCTATCTTGACATGGTAAGAGTTCACCGTTGTCGAGGGGACTGGCAAGATAATCTCTTGGTCGGTTGCTGACTCTCAGGTTCCTCTCAATCCAGTTCAGACTCATCTATTCCGCAGTGCGAGACTTTGATCTGGGGCGACAACCATGTTAGCGAAACTGTCTCGTATCGATGCGCGACTGACGCCATCAGCATTGTTGTGTATCCTAACACATCCCCTACCAGCGATTGTGAGAGCTGTAATGGTATCACCAGTGTGGGAGGATAGGCCTATGTCGCAGCGCCCGACAAGGCAAACCTGACGCTCGGCTTGGGCCTTGGAATTGGAATCCCAGCCTTTCTGCTGTTTGCGCTGGTGCTCACGTTTTGCGCCATGAGACGCGGGAGGAGGGCGAGGCAAAAAGCCATATCCGAGGGTGATCACGACGCTTGAACCGCTTCAGAAGATAAAGCAAACAAGTAGGCGGATACAGAAAGTCCAGCGACTCGAGACAGCAAGCCGGAGCAAGAGGCTGCAGCAGCAGCAGCGAAGCCTAAGCATACCGGAGCGAATGTCGCGGCAACTGCGCATCTAAGTTAGATCAGCGCGGCGCGAATGCGAATAATTCTCGAAATTTACCCTGATGTTTGTCCCAAAAACGCGGTGCTCGGCGGGCAAAGAAACGGTGTGGTGAAGTTGGGAGGAAGCAGGTTCGTACTCCGACGCAGAGCGGTGGCAACCAGCGCCTTCCCGCTAAGTGGCACATCAGCCCTACGTGCCTGCCGGTCCATGTCCGAGTCTCGTGCGGTCTCGGCAAGGCCAATGCATCATCCGGGTCTATTACCACCTCCTTCTGGTGGAGGCATCCATGGAGATCAGCGCGCAGGGCCCTTATTCTTTGGGACTGCCAAACTTCAAGAGCCCTCGTGTACGCGAGAATCTGCGCAAACGAACCAGTCGTATTCCCCTGTCATCTCGTTTCTACAGTTGATGCTCTATATGCGATGATTACTCCGGTATTACATGTACATTACCACCTGACACAACCGCATCTTTGCTTCCCCCATATGTCCGACTCTCCTCCCCCACCCTCCCCGCCGACTCCCCTTCTTCTCTGGCTCGCCCACCCTCTCTCCCTCTTCTCCTCTCCCTCCTCGCCCTCCTTCTCTCTCTCCTCGCAGTATACGACCCCTCCCCTTTCCCCTCCAGATCCTCCCCTTCTCTAAACACCACCGGCCCGCCCC
>Ga0247780_1000955_pt1 | contig 21478 bp, 22 predicted proteins | sample UWRJL079202R5_FD_179927 | JGI IMG/M metagenome (GOLD analysis project Ga0247780, IMG submission 179927) | Plant litter microbial communities from Arlington Agricultural Research Station in Wisconsin, United States - UWRJ-L079-202R-5 | ecosystem: Environmental > Terrestrial > Plant litter >... | reverse complement strand
AATATAAATTAAAGAGGTTCCCAGTTCGAATTGCATTTGTGAAAGTGAAAAAAAAACTGTAAATTGTAAATTGTAGAATAAAAACTGTAAACCCTGTAGAATAAAGCCTGTAAACCCTGTAGAATAAAGCCTTTAAACCCTGTAAAAATGAGCTTATAAGCCTTATGAAATAAAGTCTTTAAAAAGTAAGATTTATTTTTAATTATTATTCTTTTTATTATTTCTTTTAAACCTTATAAAATAAAGTATGTGAACCTTAAAATTAAAGCTTATAAACTTTATAAAATAAGATTAATAAAAACTAAGATTTATTTATAAAGATTACTTTTCTTAACCTTAATTATTATTCTTTTTAATATTTATTTTACGTTTTTTAACAGATATATTGGCCTCTGGACAGGTTTCTGTTGCTTTGTTCGCTATACTTATTAAAATAAGCTTAATACCCCACGCTAAAATTGCCAGGAGCGAAAGTGAGGAATGGAGCGCCCCGTAGCGTAGCGAAGGGCCGTCGCGTAATGACGAACGAAGCGACGCCAGCAATTTTAAAACGCAGTTAATTAACCTTATAATCGATGGCTCTAACGATACAGCCAGTAATTAAGTAATTAACGTGTTCATACAGATTTCTAATATTACTGCTTTCTATTAGGATATAATCGTTACTAATATTAAAAGTTATTCAGTTAAGGGTTACATGTTAATTATTAAGCTTATTATCTATAATATCGTTAGCGATAAAATATTAAAGATTAATATAGTTATTACTAATACCTGCTTTATAATGTGGAAGTTCTATCGTAAGATGGCTAAAAGACCTACTTTCTTACACGTTTTCTATACACTTTACGATTCCTATAACCTTTAATTACTAATTAAGGATATCTTCAGCTAGGTGCTGTGAGATTAAATTATAGTTACAGTTTTTAGAATTATAACTTACTTTAAGAAATCCAAATTATAACTAACCTTCCTCCGCAAACACTAATAATAACTGTATAATAAAAGAAGGCTTTAATAACCTTAGTTATCACACATTAAGATATGTAATTATAAGCCTTAAATTCCATTTCTAATAATAAAGAGGCCTTACTTACTTAAGTACGTAAGCTACTACTAACTTTTAATACTTAAAAATAACATATATAAAATAATATTATTTCGGCCTTTAGAAACTATATGTTCTAGCGTTACGTAGAGACTCTTATAGCGATTTTAAGCCCTATAGGCGTTATTTAAAAGCGCTTAGAATCTGATCGATTACACGTTAACTACACTATTAAGAATTAGCAAAAGATTCAGGCCAGGTAATAATACCTACAAATATCTAGGGAGTTTAACGATGTTTTCTAACCCCTTTTATTTACAGCGTTTTTTATAAAGTAACAAAAACAAATATTAGACTTCCATATCGTTACCTAAGCCTTAAATCTATTAACCTATACCTAAAACCTTACATTTACAAACCTCATACATATAGAGGCCTTCCTTTATAAATATTATACTACAGAGTCCCATTTAGTAATGCTGCTCCAGTTCTACTAGTTTCGTAATAAGGATAGCCTTTATTTCAGAGTGGCTTCTACAGGCGACGATAATACTAAACCTTACAATTTTTAGCTCCGGTATAACATTATAGACCTTATTCTCACACGCTTTACAAAAAGAATATACTTTACTCTAGCTAATAATATGCCTTCTAAACGCTCTTTCTCCGTAATAAAATTTGTTTATAATAAGGTTCGGAATCGCCTTACACCGCAAACCACTAATTTCGTAGCCTTTTTATTTCTAAATACCAAAACCTTAGCCAGTTTAAAGGATCCAGACCATAAAAATTAACGTAAAAGGAAGGATATATGGGAGTCAGTTAAAGAAGCCGAATTAGTGGTAATAGAGGATGAGCATCAGGCACTGTTTGAAGGCCCCTGGCCAGAGGAAGTGGTTGATTTGCCCGATTTTCCAGAGGTGGAGGACGACGAAGAAGGGGAACCCCTGTCCTAGATTAGCAGTTTTTAGCAGCCGAAATCCAGATTCTCAGACACCAAACCCATGCCCAGTCCAGTGCCCAGTCAGGCAAATTATGGGGCCCCCCCACTATCCCTGAAATTCACCTTTTCAGGGTTTTCCGGCCCCCCTGAAACGAAAGGGTTCTGAAGCCTGAAAATTGAAATTTTCATTTCTATCTTTCGGAACACTAGAGAGGTGGGCAAGGGCTGTGGTTAACATACAGGGCGGTGGTGATTGGTGTGACAGGGGTAGGGTGCCAGGGGTATTTCCTTACAAATGCCATCGATGCGCGAGGAAAAAGGAATTTGTGAGTTAAACAATGCGCAGCAAATGTCTGCCGAGAATGAAATGTCTGTTGAGAAGAAATTTTGGATGCGCAGCGAGAAAGGCTGTTGAGCGAAAATGTGTAGAGAAGGAAATTTCAGCGACGTGTGCCGGGTTGTACAATACAAAATCAGACACTTGCGTTGCTCTTCCAGCACCCCATTGCCCACTCGGCAAAAAAGTCCTCGGTGAGAACAATGTCTGTCTCCTCTGCCTGTGCTGGCCGTAGGAACACCTCTTGAAATGAAATAACCATTGGTGCCGTCCCCTGGACAGCCCAATGGCTACTGTCGTGCAGTGAGAAGGGTTTCTGTGAGTGTGGTTTGATTTCAACCTGGGCGGTAGGAAATTGGGAAAATGAACGGTGCCACTGCTCAACAACGATACGCTTTGTTTGCTCGAACACCACGATAAGAAAAACCATCTTGACGTCACCCTGCGGTAGATTTGGAGGCGAGTTGTCGAACCACCAATCTCTGTCCTTATGGAGCTGCGGGAACGACTCGGTGTTACCTGCCTCAACAACCAAGGTGGGATAATGATTACCAGCCCAGTGAGGTGGATCAGGTCAGAGACCACTATCCCCTTGCTTTTGTTTTGTGCCGGTACCCTTATAGGTTGTTGAGCCAGTAGCAAAGAATTTACCGAGCAAACTTATCAGGTCAAGAACAGAGAAAATTTTTAGGAATAGGTGGAGATGACGGTGCGAAGCAAAGGATCTACTTAAGTAAACCAATTAACAATTAATTCACGTCATTAAACACCATATTCCTAAATAAGTTCCTGTATCCGAAGTGCTCCAGACCCGTACGGCCACACGGTCACATAACCCCATGACCATATATACGGTTGCACCCGATGTCTTGAATATTCCTGTATATCCTGAATGAGAGTCTCTTTTTATAACGGATGTTGCCCCCAGTTGGTGTTTGTGGCGGGGGATACGGTCATGTATCGGGAGGTGGCGGATGTGTTGGAGAGGGTGGTTTAGGGGAGGTGGGAGAGAGATTTGTTGTATATAGAGAGGGTCAGGGAGGAGGTGAAGAGTGGGCCGGAGAGTGGGATGGTGAAGTACAGGAGTGTGTTTGCTGCTGGGAGGGGGACTGAGTGGGATGTGGAGAAGACGTGGAATCATCAACAATGAATGGAGTTAGTGGGGTTAGAGAAGTATGTCAAGGGTAGGATAAAGAGTTAATTAACTCACTGCGCAATTTAGGGATCATAAGGCACTAGGTTGTTACCTGTAGTGATACTATGTACTTTTATAAGGCGTTATGCTGCGAAGAGTCGATAAGCCAATTCCACGTAACAGGAAGCTGGTAGTACGGCTATTGCGCCGGCTATCGTCCGCGCTCAGGCCATCGGCAACGTCGTGAAGAGCGGATGGTGTTCAGCCCGGCACCACTCCGTCCTTGCAGCTGGGACGTTGGAGAAAGCCAAGTCCAGCACACTTGTCGTTTGTCGAGGCGTCTTTATGTACGCACTCCTGTCCCTGCTTATTTGACTAGTCCTGTAACCAGGTCGCATTGTTCTAGCCAGGATCTTCTTTCATAGATTTTCCTAGTACGGGTCGGAGTCAACCTTACAGTGGCTCAGGCCTACTGGCGCGGTGGCAGTGCCAGGCCTCCATTCATTCCAGTCTTTGAGCCCTTTGCCTTCTGACAAGTAGAGAAGCAGTTGTCCCAGTGACTTCAAGAGACAGGTATTCAGCCCCGGTCTTGGATTTGGTATATATAGTCGCCTGCTCTCCCCTACCACTCGCTCTTTTTTCAAAGGCCTTTCTCGCCGACAAAAGCTCAACACCGCTCTTCCAGCCAATATAGCCGCTAACAACGACTCCTTTGCTATCATGCTTTCCACCAGAGAGTCCGGTCCGCAGCCGCAAGACGGGTGGCTCTCTACCCTCACCGTCCTTATTGCCATTGCAGTTATCATCGAATATTTCTTTGGTCATTTCCTCGGCATTCCCAACATCAATATCTGCCCGAGTTGCCTCAACCGCAACCGCGTCCGCTTGGTACTCCCCGAGGAGTTTAATATAGAAACCGACTGCACCTTCTTTCAGAACATAAACGAGATTATCACACAACTAAGATCTCAGACGTCTTCGACATATCATCACGACATAATCCCTAACCTGTACGGCTGCGTCTACCTCACGAGGCCTGCCACTGAGGGAATAAGTAACCACCAGGTAGCTGAGCTTGAATTTGAGGGAAATTGCTATTGCCCTCCGAGGGCTTAGCATTGTTTGTCTGTCATTACCTTGCGCGCCTCTGTCGTTATTGTAGCATATCTTGTATCTAGATTACTTGCCGTTGCCTTTGGTTCTTGATGAAGCACCGAAAGGTCTTATACGAGGCGAGTTAGATAGCCTAATTTTTTATTCATTGATTTTCCAATTTTCCCCCCCCCCCCCCCTTTCAAAGCAAAAACATCCATTGTTGGTTGCATTTGGTTCACCTTTCACCGTGCGCCAGGGAGGATTAACAATGATTTAAGGGATGCGTAACACTGGGCGAATAGCACTTGCGACTACCAAATTTGGAGAAGCGGACCATCTTGAAAATCACATCCATCAACGTGATAATGATGATGTTGACTACACCAACTCCATGCGGAAGTTGGTGTCAGCGCTGGTCGGCAGGCTTAGCCCTACCCCAGCTACGTAGGGCCATAAACAACTAGACTTTCACTTCTCTTCGTAGCCCCTCCCATAGAGCTAATGCAGCAAGAGTCTTGCCATCGTGCGCCGCCTCCTTCCAGAGATCCTGCAGCCTAATGAGCCTGAGCATAATTTTCTCGCGGCTCACGACGAGAAGGATTGGGCTTTTACCGCTAGCTACCTCAGCCACGTTAATGCCGGGACTATACTAGTACTCCGGGGCCAGGAGATTCTTGCGCCGCCGAGGATAACCAAGTTTCCTGGCCTCGATCGATCGTGATCCGGTGACCTTCGATCACGAGCAGCAAGGGCTTTCGGGAAAAAGGGATGTGGAATTGAATTGGCGGCTACTCCTTCCAGCGTTGTGGGAGGTATGTGGCCTGTGGCTACCTTCTGGTATACCGCGGAGAGTGTAGGATAGCTTACTGCTGGGACATCGGCGGTTGAGAGCTAGTATCTAGAGATAGAGAATGTCAAGCTCGGATAGGGATATCCGGGAGCCCACTAGCATTCTATAGAAGTTGTTTATACAGAAATTTCACCATGGCTGAACGGCTCGCACACCTCTATCTCGCTGAAGAGGGCAATCCCGGAAGGCGGGTTCCTTTGTCACCGTGTGGGTACTTTGTGAGGCTCCCACACGCAATTCGCGCTATCTCTCCTCGGGCCACGGCACGCACGATCCATGAACGGGAAACCAGAAGTGTATTTTTTTCGGGCTACACTTCCGGGGAAGGCATGTGAAATTGATTTTTTTGACAAAGGCAAAACTACTTTTCTCGCTTCCCGAACCTGACCTATAGCCCCCCATCATGCCCTCAAACCCGCTGAAAAGTAGCTAAAGAAATCGTGGGTGCCACATCGTAAGAAAGCCAGACGGCAAAAAGAAAGGAAAACGTTAGCACTTTAATACGGCAAAGACGCACGAGGCGCGGGAAGGAAAGCGCGTACTACCAGCTATCCCGCTCATCTGATCGACGTTATCGGCCACATGGAGCCACAGATCTTTGTGCTTCTCGTGCAGTTTTTCCAATAAATCCAAACTCATAAAGACAGATTCCTGGCGTAGGAGACACTCTGCAGGGTCGATAATGCGGCTCGAGGGCTGCAAGCTGCCTTGCATAACGTGAAGCGTGGTGGCCAAATTGCGGAAGTCGTCCAGCTCCGTCTGCGCCCGCCGTCAAGATGCCAGAATTTGTCATCAGCCAAGGTTCAAGGGGCAAGAGCCAGCGGAAATGGCACACCCGCACCTCAGTGACGATGCCTCTTGTGCGTTCGTGGATGTCCGGCAACTTCCGCCAGGGACACATGCGGCTGCAACCACTCCAGACCCCGCTGCCATCCGCATGCAGCAAAGGGCCCATAGCAACGTCGCGTTCTCGTTCAGTGATAGCATGCGCATCAAGCTTGCGACCATACAGCTCAAACCGCCCCCCGCTCTGAGAGAGGCGTGGTGGTCAATCTGTCCGCTGGTAGGGAAGGCAACGTACGGTAAGGCAGTCGCTGACGGCAAGAAGAAATAGGCTGACCCTGACAACGGACTGTAGTCGAACGCGGTCAAGCCCGGCGGCAGGCACGCCTCAATGCCGACGTTCAGCGGCTGCACTCCTGCGACAACTACGACGCGCCGCCACTTAGCCCCCGACCACGTTCGAGAAACATAGCCAAAAAGAGTGCCATTCTAAACGAGCAGCAAGAAGCGCGATCGCCAAACCCAACCTGCCTGTCATCCCCTTACCCTCCACCGCGCGAAGCCATCGTCTCGAGTTGCACGACGGCAAGTGACCACCCCGCCCCTCGTGCCGTTTTCCCCTCCTTGGACGCTGGTGCTGCTGCCGCTGCTGCTGCCGCCGCCGCCTGTGGGATCGGGTGACAGCCTGCCAGGGCGACGGGACTTGAACGTCTGCTCTCATGCGTCGGCCACGCACACGGGCGCGCTGGACCCCGCTTGACGAGGTGTTTGCTATGATGGTTTGTTGTGGGGTACCTCGCCAATATGTGGTGAATCCACAGGGGACTAATTCCACCCACCAAGGCACCCATCATCGTTTCCCCGGATTCTCCAACCTGAAGTCCCCATCTTTTCTCCATTCTCATTTCTCTATCTTCAATCGCCACCTCGAAACTCTCCTTCCCTTTCGCCCGCCTCGAATACCCCAAATCTTCTCCGCGGTTGTCGGATTCCACGCTTCGTGGTCCGGACTGACTGGCCCGTGACTTGCCCGGTCCGACTTCAGCCGCAATAGTGATGGAAGTCCTAACATTATCCGAGCAACTGTGGCTGCAACCAACCAGAACCCACCAGAAACCGACAGAGGGCCTGTGGATTACAACAGAACGTACTTCACGTTGGACATGAGGCTTCAGTTTCGTACCTCTAGGCGCTCCGATCTACACACTCGACCTGGAGTGTATCGGCTTTTACATGCACGGCGGCGAAAGCGACAGAAGCTAGGCTGTCTCGGCTCACGGGTTTCACCAACCTTCCCAGAACAGGAACCAGGATCTTGAGAGTCGTTTGGGAACTACAGGAAACCGGGCCACATCAGGAACGATGTCCAGCGCTGTCTCGGGATTCACGCCATTTCCTCGTCGCTAAACGGGTTATCGCACAATGCGATATCGAAGAGAGAGACATAGGTAGGGGTATGTATCTGCTTTCCAAAACAACTGGAATTGCGTATCATCTATTTTTCTGCTCGTTCACCTCAAACCCTTTATCATCCGGCATGCTCTCTGTTTGCCCCTCAGATTCACAAAGGTCTTCCCAACTAAAACTAAACTCAGCCTCATATCCCAACCCCAACACCATCAAGCCCTCCCCAGCCGAAACAAAAACGCTGCCAACACCGCTAGCGGAAGTGCCACAATCAACGCTACCAGCCCCGTGGCCCCCTGCATATCTTTCCGCAGCTCCGCCTACAGTACGCACGCCAGCAAGCTTGCCAATGTTGTTGACAGCATCACCCAGAAGATTACCTCGCAATTCGGCCCTTTAATGACGTAGATGCCCCACCTGTAGCACGCCTCGTCGCCGTTAATAACACGCTTTCCCAGCCGCATAGGTAGCCGTGGAAGCCAGTTATGCCGGGCGAGGTTGAGGTCGCCCTTGCCGTGCTTGAGGTAGTGGATGAAGATCTTAGGCGGTATAGGTAGGAGAGGATTAAGCGGTTTGGGTAGGTATTTGTATTTGGGTGTTGTGTGTGGGGGGATGCTCTCGGGGCATTTGCAGATGGAGACGTAGCCGTAGCGAAGGTTCCACAGGCTGAACTAGACGAACTTGAGGTTGACAGGCTTAATAAGGAACCAGAAGCGAGAGCGGTAGCTTAAGGTGCTAAGGTAAGCTTGTTTCATCTTAAGGAAGCCGGCTGCATCGGAGTCGGTGCCTGTTATGTCTACCTCGGTAAGGGCCTTATAGATGCTGCTAGTGTTAACGCAGAGGGCGAGGAACTTGGGCTTGGCGCTTGTGGGCTCTGGTCGTTGAGTTGAGACTGAGATGAGTGTGGTAGGGGTGGATTGGGTGGAAGACTTGTGCTTTGGGCACCGCTGTTGCTACTAGGAGCCTGACTCCCTGTATCACCACTAGTGGCCCCAGAGTTAGAAGTGACGACTCCACAACCGATCGACCCCCTGCCGATCACAATCTCCTCCATCCCCAAACGACAACACCCTCATTTCCAACAACTACCACGATAGCGTTTTTGCTTTAAACTACACTAAATTTATTATAGCTTCTGTTCGTGAGCAGAATATTACATTAGCAATCAGTGCAGTCAATTTTAGCGCAACGCAGTACGATATAGCTAAGTAATATAGCATTCCCTAGGCCACGCTTAATAGCCGGATTAACAGCGCCATAAGTAAGGAATTGGCTAAACTAGGCACTATGAGGCTCTCTCCTGAAGAGGAGAGGTTTATCGTTAACTTTACCTTAATAAGAAAGCTTCTAGGCGCCCTCCTATTAAGGCTTTTATCACTAGAATAAGAGATATAGTCCTTCTTAAAAGAGGCAATTTAAAGCCACTTAGCTACCGTTAAGCCGACCGCTTCTTACGCTGCCACACACGTGTCAAAATAAAGAAAGGAGTATTATTAGAAAGTGTGAGAAAGTGCGGTTTAACTAGGGCTGCGTATGAAGATTTTTACAGCCGTTTACGCTTTTAGTTAAGGTTTAAGTTTATCTAACACCTTAATATCACTAATATAAACAAATACGGTATACAGGAGGGCGAGACAGCTGGTAAGACTATTATAAGGGACTCTTTTACTAGTAAAGCTTATATACAGTCCTTTAATGAAACTATATAAATCTTTATATTAAAGACTATTACTGCAGATAAATAAAGGCTAACTTTAGTTATTGTCTTTATAGGGGCTAGTCTTTAAGGCTAACACTACCCTCCCTTTTTAACTAACAGCCCTATCCTTTATAAGTGGAAATATAATTACTCCTTTATAAGCTTTAATAATACTAAAATAACTATAAAGTAGTTTAAGAAAGTTTATTTACTAGAAATTAAGCTTACAGACCCCTTATAATAATACTCGCTTATTATAGACGCTTATAGCAGCTATAACAGTAATAAGCTAACCTATTTAGCCTTTAAGAATAAAGTTTAGGTATTATTTCTTCCAGCCTATACCTCCCATAAGACTTAGCCTCTAAACCGCAACGTTTTCTCAGCTCTTAAGACTTACTATAGGTAAAGAACTTACCTCTTTACTAGCTGCTAAAGTTTAGCACTAACTTATAAATAACACTTTATCCTAGCTTATAAGGAAGCCTTTAAAGAGGGTGTAAGCGCTCTTAACGTTAAAAGCGGCTTTAGGAGGACTAGTATATAGCTATTTAACCCCTTCTAGATATTAGATAACCCTAAGGCACTAATTAGGGACTTACCTTCCCCACTTAAGTACAACTATACCCTTAAATAAGTCTTTATCTTTATAAGGATTACTACTAAGACTCTACAGAGAAGCCGCAATATACTCCTAACTACAGACATAGCTAAGGGGTATGTAAGCCCTAGTAATTATACTGTTAGGAGTCTATTACTTAAAGTAGGAAAGGCGTTAGATTAGAATAACGTAAGGAACGTCTTGTTAGAGGCTGAAAACCAGCGTTTGAAGGAGGATACGTGCGTAACAGAGCCTCGAACTCGAAAGAAAGTTAAAGACCCTTTCAACGATAAGTTTACAAGGATTAGGGATATTATCAAAGCTAAGGAAGCCTTAAGGAGGCCTCTAAAGCGCCGTCGCGTAGCCAGAGTAGAGGATCCTACACCTGCAATAGAACAAGCGCGCCAAGAGATAATTCATAATATGCAGAGGCTCCGTAAGGCCGAGGAGATGTAGAATGCATTTTGTACCATACAAATTACTATAGAAATGGATGTTTTATAGCATAGTTACAAAGAGGGGGTGCACGTGCAATTCATGATCGGCAGGGGGTTAATCGGTTATAAAGTCGTCACTTCTACTGTATGCCTCAAAAGTACTAAGTGGGTCTCGTTGGCTCTAATTCGTGGCTAGAACGGCGCTTCTCGATACGCCGAGCGAGGCTGCTAAGCCCTGCAGCGAGAGAGCCAAGGCATTAAGTTGCTTCAAATCTCTACTTGGTACAAGGAAGTCGGCGTAAAGCTCTATTCCACAGTCCTAGGTCGTGTCAGCTTATACGTATAGAAAGAAATTCTGGATCGGGGAGCGCTAGGAACTCACACAAGTCCATTCAATACAACGATATCCCTCTTTCAAGCTTAGGCGTAGCATCCTCCACAACCAGGAGAGTCGTTTGTGTAATAGCATCTGGTATGTTAAAATACTGTAGTTAACGTCTTCTTTCAGTCTGTTAACGAGTTCAGAAAGGCTAGTGTTCTGCTCTTGGTAAAGTATTTGTCCCTCCTCTTCAGTGCTACTGCTATCTTAATTAGGTGTATCGTCAAGAGGGGTATAAAGGTTTGATTCCAGGACAACTGGGTCCAGCGCTTAGGGGTGTGTAATTAATGGTTGTTCGGGATGGAGGAACCTATGTAAGTTCCTCTTAAACGCCTCAAACGGGTAGCCTGTGGTTAGGAACTCGGTCACCGAGTCCAGGTTTGTGAGTTTAATGTCATCGTCGTCCAGTGTGCCGCACTTCTGACACAAGGCTCCAGGCAGCATTCGGGGCCACGTTAAAGGCATGTTGGCTGCGAAGTGCGGAGGTGGCTGTGCGTTTCCCACTTCTCCCTCATAACGTGCGTGATAGGCGAGTTGGACACCTTAACGAGATTTGGTGGTGTGCACGCAAAAAGACGATAGTGGACTGTTAGTGGCCTTATCAATTTCTTATCGCATCTTCCTGCGCACGTGACTAAATAAATCATGTTTAGGTGGCCAACTGCGTGCTGATTGTGGACCCCGTTTAGCTAGTGTCGACCTCCCGACCTTCCATGTTAAAACTTCCTCCAATGTCAACTGATGCGTAAGCTCCCTTGCGACCATGTTCTTGGTTCAGACTGCACAGATCGGTGGATCGAGACGCGCCTCAACGACCACTCCCTGGACGACAATATAGCCAAGTGTCCCTTTTGTCGAGCACCCATCATGGCGGAAGTTGATCCGAATCAGAGACGTTATGTCCGAGGTGATGTGGTCGATTTTGAACCCGGCGTTAGGGGTGGCGGAGCGGGCAGGGTTAGAGGGATTTACTTTGGTGGGGATCATGCCCGCGCAAACCTTCAGGGCGGCGGCGCACGGGGGGAAACACGGGAAGAAAGAGAGGCACGTCTACCTCACCCTCGCACACAGGGCAGGGTCTCAGCGTTAGGCTCGGCCTTTGGTCTTGGCCCTGCCATTGTTCCGACCAGCTCTCCTAGTCGCCTGTCAAGCCGTCGGCCCCGGACGTCCGGCAGTCATCGATCAGACCGTCCCCGCACTTCAGGCGGTGCTCGTGTTGTGGATGCTCAGCACCCCGATGAGGATGAGTACGATCCCAGACCCCCACATCTCACTATCCCAGCGCGCCTCCTCCTCATTACTAGAACCGACATCCCACTTCGGGAGGCGCTCACATCGTCGATGCTCGTCACCCGAGTGAGCGAGATTATCCCCCTGAGCCACCTCGCGGTGGGATTTACGCCCACATTCATCCCTCATACCTGTTACGAAGCATGACAGGTAATAGAATGGTGGTTGTTTGTAAGGAGGAGAGGGCGCGCAAGCGCCCTACTATATAGAGAGGTTCTGGCCGCACTAGGCCCAATGAGGTGTAGACCCTAACAATACCAGCCACGGGCTCAGATTGTCAACGCCGACAACTACTACTCCGGCCCGAGTTCATCCTACTACCCAGCCCCGTCTCACTACCCAGTTGCATGGTCCCCTCAATGGCCGCCTTAAACGCTGGGGCGAGCCTGTCAATGGAGAATATGTTCGAGTGCGGGAGGATTCGCCCATCAGACCTCGCATATGGGAGAGGCTGGAGTGACAGAGACTGGAGAGACGGCGATGAATTGCCCGGGTGCGTGGTATACCCTTCCTTCCGTGTCTGTCTGTGTTGGCGGTGGTAGCTCCTCGTCGTTCTTTCCTATTCAGACTGAGCGAGAGACAGCACCACTACTAGCTAGCTAGGTCCACAATATGTGCACAGGCAACATAAAGTGGAATCTGTCTTCTGCCGCCAGTTGCACCGGCGTCCACACATGGCGCTTCTGCTTCGATAGTCTGGGAAAGAGAACAAACATGGGGGGTAACGCAGTTGCCGAGAAAGAGGGAAGAGTAAGCTTGGTAACAAATACACAGCTTTGATGTCATTTTGACAAGATCACCGTGCATGATGATTAGTATGTGGTGTGACAACCACAAGACCTGTTGTTGAACAAGGGCAAGGATGCTTGATGAAGGGACGAAATGGGAGTGAATTCTGGCCTGAACCGCTGCTCCGAACTGTGGGCCTACTTCGTCATTTCCACCAAGTGCTCTTTCCTTGCCTTGCACTGGTGTTTGCATTGCTCCTCTCTATTTTCTGCGTGTTGTCCAGGTATCCAGCCCTTGACTCTCGTACCACCCAGTCACACCCCCCATCCATAACTCCCTTGACCTCCCTCCGGAGAATCCACCATCTTTCCAGGCCCCATCTACAACCCCCACCTACAAACCATTAGGCATAACCGTGCCCCTCACATGAGCTGTCTGACAAATGCCGTTCGACAACGCCGCCGTATCATTCGAAAACGTAAAAGCCTTCCCCGCACACGGCGCAAAGAACGCTGGCACAACCCCTTCCGTCTGATTATCCCGCTACTAGTTCTCGCACGCTCCGTTAGGAGCGAAAGCAGTAACGAGGCAGTTTCCCAGAGCCCAGAGACTCTTACCGCTGCTACTAGTTTGCACCCCGTCTGCTGCACACTTACATGATGAAATACGAACTCTGGCATGTAGGAGATGACATTGGTCACCAGAGCAACGGTTGGACCTGAGCCATCCTGAGCAACGAAAGACTCAAATTCACTTTTTCCGCCAGGGCCCTTTTAGCTATTCTTTTGAACAAACATGTCAGACATGTATATCTTACTGGTGGGTACGACGGTCTGTCCCGATTGGCGATCTGCAGAGTTGGCGGTGATAGGACGATAGTTCCGGATTCGGACAAGCTTGCGAGTGTACATAACTTCCAAGCACTGTGGTTGGATGGAGTCAAAGGTAGTAGAGCTAGCGACGGTATGTTTAGTAGCAGGGGCCATCCTGCCGTGTCTCACTGGGAATGCCTCCGTCTCATTCGAGGACCACAGAGCCCAAACGGTGTCGCCAATACATCTGTAAGCTTGTTGGCTCTGCGGAAGGTGTTGGTTATGCGGAAGGATTCAGCAGCGTTATATTGGGGGCAGCTTCTGGCCACCCTCCGCAATGACATTAGGGTGCCCTGGGCACGTCAACCCATGAAAGCCGAGGTTCTAGTCCCTCCAAAACAACCCAACAGCACAAACGCCATACTTTTGTTTCCATTCTCTTGCAGCGACAGGTAGTGTTTTTGATATACTGTCAAAATGGGTGAAATTAATAGTACAATCAAGCTAACTGTAGCTACTCCAGAGGCCCCAAGTCCTTCAAGTTAAGGCACTTCCCAAGCGGATTACTTCGTTTCTATTCATTCGGTTACTAAACGTAACCGTTTCATCTTAACCTAGTGGCAGCCAACTCTGAAAATCGGTTAAAACAGAGCAGGAGAAGTGAGAAGGAGATATACTGAGGAACTTCAATAATAACACGGGTGATAATGCTGGTAAAGGACCTCCCTCTTCTTACCAGAGGGAGAGGGAGCCCCTTGGGGTGCCTAGGGGCTACAGCCAGCACGACGCTATATCTCAACAGGGATTAACAGTCCACAGGTACAAATAACATATCAGCTAGGTATATACCATCGCTATCAGGAGGGCCGACAAGGAAACCCAACCTAAGGAACCCTTCTATAACAACATTGTTCTCAGACACGGAGAAGCTAATTATCGCGGAATCAGCAGAACAGCGGAGAAGGGGCTTACCACAAGAAAGGAGAGCGACAACAAAGACCAGACCAAAGGTCAAAAACAACAATAAGTTAACCAGCAGCCTCCGGGGAGAACCGAGGAACTTAAGACCACCTTAGTACAACAGATTGCTTAACTAGAAAGGGGTAGTGTGAGAAAGAAGGGGGTTCAGGGGCCCTGGGCATCTACTTAGCGGAGCTGACTGGATGCCTGGCACTGCCAGAACGCCAGTGAGCCTCAGCCTTCACAATGACGAAGCCTGAATCCTGCAGAATAGTCTATAAACGAAGGTTCTGGCTTCCAGCCAGAGCCAGAACGAACAAGCAATACAATCACATCTTTGCAACCCATCAATTCCACGATTCCAAGAGTGCCGTGCTTCTGACAGAAACGTTGTGCACTCTGGAAACTGTGGATTGCAAGTGCTTTATTGTGTTGCCTCTGTTGGTTCTGGCTTGCAGCCAGAACCCCTTTCTATTATAGACCTTTTGGTAGGATTCGTCCTTCGTCATTGTGGAACTGGAAAAGGGTCAAGAGGGGGCTATCCACCTCGGATAGAGACCGGCTTGTGAAAGATCTCCAGCTACTGGAACAATGCGCTCAGTAAAGTATTCGAGAGACCCGAAATCCCACAGGACGAAGACGGCCCACTAGTCCGGAAACTCCAGGCTGGCTTCAATCGCGCTACTTGTAACAGCACCGGAAAGACATGGCCACCATGTTCGATGGCTTTTCTCGATCGTGGAAATGCAGTTGCCCTGAGCACCGTGCGAGTTTGAGGCTGGCCTGGCACCACGACTGGCGCAATCTTTCGCATTCCTTGACGCTCGCTGTACCTCCATCGGGCGGCAGCGACATACGATTTGTGACCGGCCACGTCCAGAGAAAGACCTCTGCTGTAGATCTGAGTGAACCCATCGGGCCACTTACGACGATCCCTATATTCCCAAACGCCGCAGGTAGGCTTAACGAGCCCCCCTCGGTCAGCAGGGGAGAAAGCAGCACCATGCCCTCCGGCGCTAATGCCGGTCCACGGGACCCCCTAGTGGTTCTGCCGAAAAAAAAAGTGTGTCGTTTTTGCCACTAAGGAATCGGACGTTCAGCCCCTCTAGGAATAGAAATATCAAGCAGGGGAAGTTTCTGCCAAGCTTCGGTGAGCTGTGAAGGCCTCAGAAATTTTAATGAGCTAGTTAAGCTAACTGCTACCAAAAGCTAGAATCCAGTCGCCAACTCCGACGTCGGAGGACAGAGCGCCAACGGTGTCATGTCTCTGTGACTTTATTAATAATTGTGGTTCTGCTCTAAGGTCCGGGACGGTCGAGTTGAGTGCCAGTCTAGCGGACAAGGGATGGTTAATCGTTAAGTGCACAAACCCGCCAAGTGGTAGCGGAACAACGTGCTTGGCCCTCAGTGACCTTCTTGGCGGACATCCTGAGAACTCCTTGTCCAGGATGGAGAGGTTTGGCATTGCTTCTGCTGCGGCTTGGGCGGTGCTGTATCTCTGCGGCACACCTTGGCTGGCCGAGGTATGGCCAGGATCCAGCGGGATCGAACTGGACGTCAGAGCGGAACTAACCCGGCTGTGTCCTTCTCTCCCGGTTACGCCAACCATATCTTGCCTTCTCAAATCCCGGGAGGCTTCACCCGCCGAGGCCAGTCGCCAGCAAAAGCAACCTTGGTCTTCCGGGGGGGTTCGAAACAGAATCCTCTTTGGTCTCGGTGTCTTGCTGATAGAATTGTGTCTCGACGCCACGCTCAGCGACCTCAGGCAAACCGCATTCTTGAAATGGGAATCCAGGAGGGGCACAACTTCTGAAGGCACCACTTCTGAGATCGATTACGAGCTGCTGACACGCTGCTGGATCGTATTTATCAGGATGCCGGTCAATCATTTGGCTATGTCGTCCAGCGCTGTATCCGGTGCGAATTCCCCGGCCGGGACTCGAACTTCGACTCGGATCAGTTTAGGCAGTGCTTCTTCGACAGTTGTGGCGCCCGTGCACGTTATGTACTTGATACAGCGCAGGGGGGGAATTTTGCATCAAGAAAGAGTGTAGGTTTCGGGATTGCCAGGACTGGTTCGTGCGTGTTTGCCCAATTCTCAATCCCTGCAGCCTAGACAAGCACGATAACTCTATTATATCGACCAAGCAGTTTCTTCATGACCTCTGGGTCCGTCTCTTCACCAGGTGGGAGATTTGATTTTTGGAGCTTCTCCACCACTTCCATCAGACTCAGGTCTCCGAATGGCGCGTCGGGCGGGTTTTCGTCGACAAACTTCAAGGCATGCAAGCCTTTCATCAGCGCCCCAAGGTGCATGGAGCTGCACTCAAAATCGAAACCGTTACGGCCCACAATATAGCCTTGGCGAAGTTCCGTGAGAAAGTCTACGATCCCCTTCATTAATGCACGACGGCGTGCGTTGATCTCGACTACAATGTGGGACCGTGTTAGCCGTAGTTCAACGCCAGCGGGGCCGTTCATGTTCGCTTCCCGGGCGGGGCAATTCCTGGGCCGCTTATATGCCATCTACATATATCTCCGCACGGAATTACCAAATACCACCGCACAGTTGTGCATAGTTGCCGTAAGGTATCTTTGCGTTACATTATCAGTAGAAAAACATCGATTAGTTACCATTGGTATCACCGAAAAAATAAAACCCCTGTTTAACAGTGAAACTATCTATTTATTACATGTATAGATACATCTATGTCAAGATCCTACATCTAGGACTCGGTAATAGCACTTTTGGTACCTCGATTAAAGCCTTCTTTCTTCCCAGTTACACTAGAATAAATGATCTTAAATCCCAAAAGTAAATAGCCAGTCACAAGAACCATAAAACCACACATTCGCTCCGTACAGTGAAAACTATTTGAGCAAGTACAAGAAAGGGGGAATCCAACATGTATATTCTATTCCTAGGTCCCCAAGCTTGTCCAGCATCACCTTCCACAACCAGCCCCATTTCACCGCTCACGATTTAAGAAACTCACTTCTTAGTAATCTCAATCCCAGCGAAACTCAGGATACTCTTCTTCTTCTGCAAGGGCACCACCCCTCCAGGGTAGCCATACGATGGTCCACCCTCTTGCCAGCTACCAATAGGGACATAGCCGCCGGCGGACAGAAACGGGCTCGTAGCTGTGGTTGACTGGGGAGAATAAGCGTAGAGATATGGAGGCTGTGCTTGTGTCTGCGGATGATATTGCGGCTGTTGGACTTGTGGGTACTGAAGTGGCGGTATCGAGTACGTTTGTTGTTGAGGTGGATACGCCGAATAGGAGGGCGGCGGCTGCTGGGGAGGAGTCGGTGGGTATATGTTTGGGCTGGGAGTCACCATGGGTGAGGATATGGGAGGTCTCCATGGCTGAGGAGGCACATAAGCTGGCGGCTGCTGCTGCGCAGGGGTGGGGAATGGGTAAGCCTGCGGAATAGGTCCGGTTGATGATGTTGCTTGTGGAGTTATTGGAGGAGTTGAAAATTGGACCTGAGGAGGGTTGTAGGATAGTGCTTGTGCAGGCTGGGGAGAAGCCCATTGTTGTGGGGTGGTCGAGACCGGACTTGGTGGTGGTTGGCTTATTTGTTGCCAGGATGCTTGGCTATTATTGCCACTGGCGGGTGCTTGAACTTGGTTCTGGGCTGGAGGAGCTTCCTGTAGCTGGGCAGCTTGGGGCAGGGCACCCGCGGTACTACCGTTGGGCGTTTGGGCTTGGGGGGCGATTTGCTGCGGAGCTACTACCGGGGTGGGGTTCAATCGTGTTGGACTCTGGGATGTTGGCTTCCTCGTTCCCATGGGAGCAAAATTTGCCGATGGGAAGGTCGAGACCAAAACCGGTTGAGGTCCCAAAGTGGCAGTAACACCGGGCTCAAGAGGAAGAGAAACCGGTGTCGGCTGTGCTGGGGAGCTTGTGAGTGGTGGACTTCCAGTGGCTGTGGGAATAATAGGTTGCGGCTGATGAAGCAATGTCGGTGTCAGCTGAGGAGGAGTGGAGAATGGTGGTGGTGACTGCGTCTGAACAGTGTGAACAGAAATCGCTGGGGCTGATGCCGGCGCTGCCTGAGGTGGTACCGTGGCTGTGGCGGGTGAAGATGCAGCTTGGAACTGCGGCTGTGACGGTGGCGGCGTAGCTGTCGGCGCTGGTTGTGAAGATGCAGCAGCATTAATGGAATGATAACTCGGTCTCCGTGAAGCAGTTGTAGTAAACTTTACTGTCGGCGTGGCCTCTGCCGTCTGAGGATCTGCTGGAAGCGTATGGACCATGACAGGCACAGATGCTGGCTGAGGCTTCTCTTGCGGATAAGACTGCGAAGCGGGGAAAGCAGCAGAAGGCGTGTAAGGAGGCGGCGCGCTATATGTGGCTATCCTCTCTAATCCCGGTGTCGGTTGGGATGCCAGGGGAAGTGTCTGGCTCCTCGCCGGATGATGCTTCTCATCGGGATAACTTGTAGCCGTAGCTGAGAACTGCCAGGTGGTAAAGGTGGGGTCACTGGAAGATTCTGGTGTCGCATGTGCCTGCGCCGACGTCGCGGCCTTTGGGTCATCTTTTGGCTTCCATGGGACATAGCCTGGCAGGCCATACTGATCCAGAATTCGGAGTGTCTCTTTTTGATTTGCCACGAGAGCTACCCATATGGCTCTGAGAGCTTCGGCAGCCGTCTGTCCCGCGCTGTTGGCAATGTATCTGTTGGCTCCCATGGCCAACAGCAGCTCGACAACCTCGGGCTCGCCAGCCCGGGCAGCGAGGTGTAACGGCGTTTCGCCCTTGTGGGATTGCGCGTTGATGAAAGCCCCAGCCTTGACCAGGACCGAAACGGTGGCTGCACTCCCTGCGTACGCGGCATGATGCAATGACGTTTTTCTCTTCTTGGTCACGATGTCGACCGGAAGTCCCATTGTCAAGTAGAATGAGACTATGGTGTGTTTTCCGCGCGAGGCGGCACAGTGTAGGCTGTTCCACCCGTCCTGGGTTACTTCCATAGGACTAGCTCCATGATCCAGAAGGAGCTTGACACAATCCATCTGGCCTCTCCAGGAGGCGCTATGCAATGCGGTCCAGCCCTTGGTCGTTGTCATTTGGACGTATGCTCCCCTGCGGATCAGGAGCTCGGCCACCGGAGTGTGGCCGCAGAGGCATGCGGTGTGGAGGGCGGTTCCGCCAGCGCCCGTGTCCCGGACCAGGAGCTTCCAGAAGTCCAATTCGAAGATCTGCCCCTCACTGACCTTCCCGTGAATCCACCGCGTAGCTTGGCTTATTCCCTTCACTGTGATTGGGTCGGCGGCCCTGGCGTTGACATCTTGGCCCACGTTCAGCAAGTACTCCACAATATCTTGCTGGCCCTTCCGACACGCAAGTTCAAATATTGTTTCTCCCACACACTCGCGCGATGCTCCACGCTGCAGTAAAAAGGTGAAAATCTCCATGTTACCCATGACGACGGCCCAGTGAAGCGCCGACGACCCATGGCTGTCCTTGTTGTTTATTCGTCGGTGTAATTCGCCCCGGAATTCCAGATGCTGGGCTACCGAGACCAGATTTAGACAGGCCGCCATGTGCAGCACGCCAAACGAGCGGGGTGTGAGCAATGGATCCAGACCGGTGGTGGCCGGGTAGAAGGTCTGCCACCAGTTCTTCCTGATAGGGGACTGATCGATAAAGAAGGGGGACGAGATGTCGACATAAGGGCGTGTAGCTGTCCGGAGATGTTCGCTCCAATACAGAGTAGCATACGGCAGGAGAGGGAACTGGTTCACCCGCTGCCAATATCGGTCGCCATCCGCCATAGTGATCGGCCCAGCATGAAGACTGCCCTGTTCGAGATAGCGGATGCACAGGCTGGCAATCTCGCCGTCACACTCGTCGACGTTGACATAAAAACGGTGCAACTCGGCATCTGTCCACAGAAGGCCCGTCTTCTCGGTCAGAAAATCCTGAACGGATGTGTGTTGGATGTGAACCTCATCGGTCTCCTCGTTGATGCCCAGCATGGAACTGCATGCTGCTACCCCGTACTGGACCATCTCGACTGGATTGGCGGTAGCGAAGCCCATATGCACGAGGGCAGTCGACAGTTCCTTGACGGACATTGGCCGAAGTGCAGCGAGGACCCATCGAAAGAGGACAATTACCAGCGGAACCGTGTGTTCCGGAATTCGACGTAGCGCGCGGCAATACATCTCGTTGACGCCTCGTGGAAGTTGCTGCGCGACTTGTGCCACGTTGTGTACCTCTTGAAGAAGTAGTTCCTCGACGGCCAGATCGATCCAGAGAAACGAGCCATCGCCCTTCTCCTGGAGGCTGCTGGAAATACTTTCCTCAATGTCTTTGCTATAACCTCGCATCTGGGAAAGCTCCTCTACTTTTTGCTCCACAAAGTGACACAAGGCGAGGTTCTGCAGTGGCCCGTCGTCCTCTTCCTCTTCCCCCTGGTCATCCGCTTCGCCCTCCGCCCCCGCGTCTGCAATCTCTTCGGGGCCGGCACCCAGATCGGCCTCAGAGAAGATGGCCTCGGCACCCTCGACGACTGGATCGAAGACATACTCCTCGCTTCCCAGTGTGGTGCTCGACAGTGTGACGACACGGTCCGCTGCAAGTTCGACGGCAGCAAATTCGACACCTTCACGACCCGGAGTCTGGGAAGCGGAGGCCGAGATCGCCAATGCCGCTAGTTGTTGTTCCACGTCTTCTCTTGCTGCTCGTCCATTCGGTAACGGCTGCCCTTCTGCGTTGCTGAGGACGGTAGGATGAGTGAGTGAAGCAACCTTAGCTTGTGAGGCTGCCAGTTTCTTCTTCTGGATCATCAGCCTAGCAACCTCGGACAGTTTCTGGGCGGTTTTTGCTGTCTTGTTGCCATTCGGCGCTGAGCTTGTCGTCATGTCCTTGGGCTTGGTCTTTTTCCCCATCTGCGCGATCTCCAACTGGATTTGCGGCCAGCCAGCCAAATTGTCGGTCAGGCAACTAGGTGACTCTCG
>Ga0247780_1000954_pt1 | contig 21487 bp, 8 predicted proteins | sample UWRJL079202R5_FD_179927 | JGI IMG/M metagenome (GOLD analysis project Ga0247780, IMG submission 179927) | Plant litter microbial communities from Arlington Agricultural Research Station in Wisconsin, United States - UWRJ-L079-202R-5 | ecosystem: Environmental > Terrestrial > Plant litter >... | reverse complement strand
CTTTAGTTATATCCCTTTAAAAGGGCTTAAGTTATTATTTTAAAGTTAATGATAAATTTACTTATATTATCAATTAACTTCCTGAACTTTCACTAGTCTTAGACGGCCTAGCTGAATATAAAGCTTAGATCTGTAACTATATTACGACCTGCACCCGACACAGGCCTCGAGAGGACTGGCGCGGGTTAAGACAGAACGTATGGCAGGACGCTAACAGGTAAGGGGCGTTCCGAAGACGGCTTGTTAAGCTAGCACTCCTAGACGGGGGGGTTCAATGTCACTGTAGGTCGTTGTCACTATAATGCACAGAGGTGAGTTTGAACAGTAGGACATAAATAAACAATTGAATACTAGCGTGAGGAACCAGAGTCCCTCACGGTAGTTATAGGCATAACCATAGCTATTTATACTAACTAACTGGGAGGTACTTTATACCTTACTTATGGTGTTGTAAATGCTTATTATATAAGCACTTTACACCACATAAGCGTTCTGCTTATAAGGTCTTTCCTGCTCGTAATGCAAGCACTTAATATACTGTAAGCAGTACCTTATTAATTATAAGGGCTTTAAGTCTTTACACCCCTAGCCTAGTGTGTCTGGACGGTGTGTACTGTCTCTTTACACCGTTCCTTCTACAGGGGATTTATCAGGCCGCCCTGGCCTAAATAACAGCTTATAAAGTCGTCACATAATTCCCCCTCTTTAACGTTCTTTTCCTATAAAGAACTTAAAAGGTAAGTTTCTCCTTTTACCATTTCACTATATAACAAATAACCGGTTCTTAGGTCTTAAAACGGGAGCAGGGTAAAAGCACTAACCACCGTTTAAACCTTACAGCTTACACACACGCGTTTAGTAGCGAAATATCCCCTTATTCTTTTTATAAGTCTACTAACCCTTTACTCGTCTACCAGGTTTTAAACCGGTCTAACAGTTACGACCACTGCTTAGAGAGGTATCAGCCTTCCCAGTGTGACGCTTTTAGTGTTAGTAAAGTGAAGTTAAAGGCTCTTCTTATTAAAAAGCAGAACTTTAACTTATAAGCTGAGTCTGCTACTTAGTAGCTTTATAAGGCTATTATTAAGCTTTAGGAGGTGTTAGCGCATTTAGTACGTCTTTATAAACAGCAGTCCTGTCTTAAAGACTGGGTTATAAAGGTATTTAATTACAAAGCGGAGTTATTAGAGTTCTAGGAAAGTAAAGAGGTTAGGTTAGACGCCCCTCTTAACGACGTGGAGTCTTTTAACTAGAGGAACTTCTTAATAGGGTCTCTGTACTAAGTGGTCGTTTTATAACTTAGTTTGTAACTGCCTTCTTTAATAAGAGGTTATAGGTTTAACTTCCACGGGAGTTTTAGTGACTCCTTACTTATTTCTTTTTTTTTTACTGACTTTTTTCCTTAACAGTACTTATTTTCGTGTAGAGCTTTCTAGGGGCTCTGGAGGCCTAGCCTTTTTATTAAGTCTAAGGTCCTTATAACCCTAGCTAAGGGTCCTAATAAATATCCTCCTGTACTTATTAAGGAGTTTCCTGCCGCTTCTTAAGTTTTAAGTCCTACGGTGGTCTTACTCTTCAGTATAGTAGTTTAAATGTTAGATTTTATCTTATTTTTCTGGTTTTTATCGTTAGCTTTAGTTAGTCTAGATTCTTTTAATAAAACTCTATAATCAGGTTTAGGCACTTAAAGTTCTTAACTGGTTCCTATAAGTTACTCTTAAGACTGTAGTCTAACCACTTAATAAGATATTTAAACGTGTTCTTTCCCCTTTATGAATTTATAACTTCCTTAACGTTATATTTATCCTTATTAGCGTCGATCTCGATCTTCTTTTCCAGAGGAACTCCTTTTAGGGTAGATTTTAGAAGTGAGATGTGAAAAACCTTAGTCTGCACCTTTATACTAGCGGGTAGGTTTAGTTTATAATTGGAGGTAGCGACCTTTTTCTTAATTTAAAACAGTCTGTACCTTTTAAAGTTAAGCTTCTTACTAAGTTATTTTAAATGCAGGTTTTATAAGAAAAGGTAAATATAATCCCCCTTTTAAAGAGTCGGTCCCTTAACTTATTTACCATTATAGTAAAGTCCTTTCTTAAGTACTGGTTACTTAATTTAGTGTTTATTAGTAAACTTCTTTATTTATTCGCGTGTGAATTTAAATTTAGCTTACAGGTGGTTATATAGTTCTTACATTTAGTCTGTGTGAACTGTGGCTTAAGGGGCGCCGGTAGGTGGGCCTTAATGGAGCTTAAGCTCCTTACTGTAATTAGTGAAGAATGGTGATATACCTGTTAACTTAATTAGCGTTATATTATAGGTTATCTGTGCTGTTAGTAACAGCTTAAACTAATTATCTTATTTAAAATTAACATAGGCTTAAAGATACGTTATAAGTACTTAGTTAACTTACTTTATTTAGTTATCCGTCTGTAAGTAAAAGGCTGTTAAAAGCTTACTCTTTACACCTATTCTTTATATTAGCCCTTATTAAAATTTCGACACGATTAGCTTGTCTTAATCTGTGACGATATTATCTAGCTAGAGGTGTTATAAAATTACCTTTTTCTTAAAAATATAAGTAAGTTACTTTATTATTATATCCTTTAAAGTTAATAGAAAATAAGCCCATTTTATTAATCTGTTAACTATTATAAGGATCTAGTTATAGGTGACTCTTATAGTAGGGTTTTTAGACTTTAGGATCCCAGTGACGAAGTTAAGTGAGATTAAACTTTATAGCGCCTGTGGTACGGGGAGTGGTTTAAGAAGCCTATAAGGTTTATAATGCCGATTTTACTTCTGGTGGCAGATGTCGCAGTTATTAACCACTTCCTTAACTAGTTTCTTCATTCCCAGGAAGGCGTATGCCTGCTAGGCCTGTGTAAGAGTCTTAGCCCGGCCTATATGTCCTTTAAGTTAAGACTTATAAATCTATTAAACGTACTCCTTCTATTTATTTAAATTATAAATATACAGTTTCTCTTAATACTAGAGCTTTACTCTTAGTTTAAACGTGCCGTTTACGCCTTTTAATAGCTGTTCTAGCTGATAACTAGTTTTATTATAATTTAGATACATTAGGCACTCCTTCTTACAGTCTTACATATACTTTAAGAAGTCTCCTAAGGGGCATTTATACTTATAAGTGCCTTCCGCTAACCTTCTTACTTAAAAGTCTTATTATTATTAATAGATATTATACTCTGTTTATAAGTTTATACAGACGTTAATAGTTTATTTTAGTGTTTAGTTATCTGACACTTATAATATATGTTTTAAAGTGCCGTTCTCTGCTTTATTAAATATAATAACAGGGATTAGGATTAGATTAGCATTTTTATAGTCTTGTCTCCGGTTAAGAGTATTAACTCACTTATTATCTTTTCCTTTAACGTGGTGGATTTAAAAGTGGAATAGGGCTATTAACTTTACTTATTATGCTTACTGTGGATTAAGTTCCTTTATTAGGAAGTATTAAAGGTTGTTATGGTCTGAAAAGACCTAGACTGGTTTTTCTGTTCCATTTAGATACAGTGCTTACTTTATAAAGTATTAAATAATTATTATTAGTTCTTTATTATAGATTAGATATTACAGGGCTGGTTTATAGATTCCTTTTAATAAGAAGGTAATTAAGTGGTGTTTCTTATCGTCCTGGACTTAGTTAAGTTCTCTATTAATTACGAACTTTAAAGAGTCTGTTTTAACTTAAAAAGGTTTTAAGAAATTAGGGAGAGTTAAGATTAGTGTTGTAATAAAGGCGTGTTTAAGGTCCTTAAACACCTTCTGTTATCTTTTAATCCACTTAAACGGCTTTCCCTTACCTGTAAGTTTATAAAGTGGTTTTACGATTTTTATAAAGTACTTAATAAAACAGTAATAAAAGTTTGTAAAGCTGATAAAGGCTTATAACTTTTTCTAGTTTTTTAAAGTGGGTTAATCCCTAACTGCCTCTGTCTTCTCTAGTTACATTTTAAGCCTTTTAAGGGTTACTTTAAACCTTAAGTAGTTTAACTCCTAAACGTGGAAGTGGCTTTTCTCTAGGTTTACTGTTAACTTTACTTTTTTAAAAGCTATTAAAACTTGTTATATATACTTTTAATGTTCTTTTAAAGTTTTAAAATAAATTAAAACGTCGTTTAAATATATAAAGATAAATTTGTTAAAGAAGTGGTGAAAGACACTGTTAATAAGGCCTTAAAAAGTTACGGGGGTGTTTATTAATCTTATTAACATGACACGGTATTAGTAATACCCGTTGCGAGTTTGAAAAGCCGTTTTATGCTTATCCTTTTCTTTTACTCTAACGTGGTTGAATCTTATAGGGAAATTAAGGCTGGAGAACCAGTTTACTTTAGTAATCCGTTCTCGCATTTTTATAATAAGTGGTAATAGGTAGCGATTCTTAACTGTATCCTTATTTAACGTTTGGTAGTTAATAACTATATGTAACTTACTGTCTCCCTTTTTTAGGACGAATAGTATTAGGTACCTTATTAGGGACTGGGACTTTATAATAAACCTATTCTTTAAATTCTTATTAATATACTCCTTTAAGGCCTTAGCCTGTTAGGGGTTTAGATAATAAGGCTAGAAGTTGCGGAGCTTCGCTCCCGGCTTTAGTTTAATTTTATGGTTTTAAGGTTTATGGTCTGGTAATCACAGTATCTTTTTTCGAAATAGGGTAAACTTCTTATATTCTATAGGTACCTTAGATAAGTCGACTTTTTTACTTATTTATAAATTAGCTTTTAACTTTTTTCTACCTTTTAAATTATCATTTAGGTAATACAGTAGACCTTCTGGTCCTTTAACCGTCTTAATAAACTTAACTTAAACTGTGTTTAGTTTTAAGGGTTTAACGTGCTTTTAAATACTTTATGTATCTTTAGAACGATTTAGTGCCTTTTTAACTTTCTTTAAACAGTGATCACAGCTGGGGGATTTGCTGAAGGTAAGGTGGCCACTCCTCTAGTTAATTACAGGGTTATACTTTTCCAGCTAGGGTAGACTTAGGATTATATCGTAACCTGTAACTAGTGTAACGTTAAAGTCCACTTATTATTTATCCCTATCCACTTTAATTAGGAGTGGTAAGTAGTGGGTGACCTTACTGTTATTATACTAGTATAAGCCTCTTTCTTTATTTTATATAGGAATAGCCTTTTTATACTTTTAGTTAGGGAGTTTCCTTCGGTTAACTAGTAAGGGGTGCATTAGGTTAGAAACACTCCTGTTATTAATTACTGCTTTTACCTTAAATAGCCTCCCTCTTCCGTTTATTATGTTAACACTGACGGAATAATGCTTATACTCTTTAACATCTGAGTTATAGTAATTATCTGTCTTTAAGGTCTTATTTAGCTTAACCTTTAAGTGCCTCTCCTTCTTCTTAAGGTTTTTACTAACTAGTAAACTATTAGTTTCCGGCCCTTTTAAAGGGCCTGTAACCTTTTTTTAATTCCTTTTAGAAAAACAGGCAGCTTTAATAGACTTAGCGATTAACCTTTCTTAAGTTTTCACGCCTTAGCGTCCAGTTAACTTTAAACGGTATAATATTCCTGAAGTCCTTAATAAGTCGATAGTACGTTTTATAGGCTTAAATCGCAGTAATGTCTTTTTACTCTTAAATCTGTTAGTAGTCTTCCCATTTCTGCTATTCTCTGGCTTTTCCGTTAAGGTGTAATAAGTATATTATAACTAGGCAGTTATTAAATACTCCCCCTTACCAGCATGTGGTGGGGGCCTAGTTAACCACGGTGACCTTCCGCTTATTACTGGATTCTCTTATTAGGGAGTAGGAAACCTGGTAGTGGGCTGGTTTTAACTTTACCTTTATAACAGCGTAGTCCCGTCTTTATATGTTTAGGAAGTGGTTATAAAGGGCTTTAAGTCTATAATACCGGTTAAAAGTGCAGTTATTATACATACAGTTAATTTATAATACGTCCCTGTGGTTAGGGTGGTTGACGTTAACTGTGGGTGCTACGGTTATAGAGTACAGAATAGGGGAAGTGGCGCCTTATTTCTTCTCTTCTTCCACTTACCTTTAGGTGTGTTATTTCTCCTAAACCTTTTCTTAAAACTTAAGTAATAATAACCCAGCTTATTCTTTTATAAAGTGGTCCTTTTTAACAAGTCGATACTTAAATTAGTTAGTAAAGTAAACCCTGTTATGGAGTTGTAACTTAATTTCCACTACTTTATCCTTAAACGTTACAGTGAGACCCTTAACTTACAGGTCCTCCACTTTATCTACTAACTCTTAATATTTTTCCTTTAGCTCCTAGACTTTCCGTTAATGTGCTTATTTCGTACCTTTTTAAGGGACCCTTAAAATACCGGTCTAAGGCACACCAGACTTAGTATAAGGCAGCCATCTAAGCTGTCCTTCTTTTAGGGAGGTAAGGGTGCTAATCCACTTAGTATACTTAAAGTATTTAAAAGTCTTAAGGGGCATTGTTAAGAAGAACTTCTGTTTTTCCAGTTTAATTCTCTTAACTTACTCTCTTTCACCTTTTAAGGCTTACTTTACCGTCTAGGTGGCCTGGAGGGCTAGTTTTTCAACTCCTTTTACCATCTTAGTAATTTCTAAATCAGGGTCTTTCCTAAACTTCCTTAATTCCTAAGCTTACAGGGTAAGGTTTTTAAGGCCTGTAATAGCTAACTGAAACATCTCTTTCTAAAGTCGGTCTTCCATAACTTACACCTTTAATAGTTTTAAGTTTCCACCTTAAAGTCGGTCTTTTATAACTTACACCTCTGTGGCTGGCTTTTCTAAGACCCCCTTAAGGATTAGATACACTACGTCCTGGGGTTCTTCCACTTCTTCCTTATCTCTTAAATTACACTTATTTATTTAAGTGTAGTTTTCTTCGTTACCTGTTATTTTAATATAAATATCTTTTAAGTTAAACTTAATATACTTTCCTTTTTTTAAAATAGGTTTTTAACTAACTTACTTTAATAACAGGCACTGTTATGCTATATGTCCTTTTTTATTGCAGTTAAAGTACTAGATTTGTAACAGGTCCCTAGGCTGCTTTTATTATTACTATTATTAAGGTTTATTATAGTTAAGTCGGTTCTATTAGTTTATTATACTAATGTCTATTAATCCGGGGTGGTAACCTGTTACGGTTAACTAGTTCCCCTTCTTAGGTTTATTTAGCTGGTGGGGGGCCTGTTCCTTTTAGAAGTTCTTTTAATAATGGTGATTATAATATCTGTTATCAGCCTTAATAGCCATTTTAACTAGCTTTTAAAGGCGATCCGGCCAGTCTTCCTAATAAAGGTCTCCAGTAACGTGTTTCTTTAAACCGCTTTAAAATAGCATAACCAGAGCTTTTTAGCCGAGTTTGGTTTTTACCGCTTTTAGCTTAAAGCGTGTGGAGAACTTAAGGATTAAGGACGTCTGCCTTAGGGCTATAAAACGTTACTTAGCCCGCCTTAGGGCGTTTAGTTCTTTAAACTTGGTTTAGAGTTATTTAATAAAGATGTTAAAATCGTTAAAAAGGGCCTAAGTCTTAGGGGCTTCCTTTTATACCCTATTTATAAAAAGGTTGTTAATTACTTTTATATAAGGTTTATATTAATAAGTAGTTACTTTATCTAATAAGGCTCTAATAAACCTAACCTTTCCTTCTTCCTTAAAGAACTACTTATTATAATAGGTAATATAACTCTAGAGCTAGGCTATTTAAGACTCCAGTTACGTAAAGTCTCCTTTAAAGCGTGACGGTAAGGGGAGTTTCACTCGTTTCTTCTATAAGCCTTTAAGGTTGTTATTCTCCAGCTTAACAGTGTTAAGTTAGGCTTAAAGTTTTTCAATAAGACTAATATAGCTTTTAATGTCTCTAGGGAAGGCCTTATTAAGTTCCTTAACTAGCCCTTACTAGTTAAGGTTTAAGTCTTTAAGGCGTGTAACTAACTCGTTAATAATAGGGAGCCGAGGTTAAGCTTACACCTCCTTAATCTCCTTACCTTTTTTAAAGGTTAACATGTTAATAAGAGAGAGGTGGTGTTTAGGAATTTAATAAACAGCGTTTAAAACTGGGACGTTAATATTATATTATAACCTGCACTTAACACAGGCTTTAAGAGGACTAGTGTAGGTTAAGATAGAATGTATAACAGGACGCTAACAGGTAAGGGGTGTTCCGAAGATAGCTTATTAAGTTAACACTCCTAGACGGGGGGGTTTAATATCATTATAAGTCGTTATCACTATAATACATAGAGGTAAGTCTGAACAGTAGGACATAAATGAATAATTAAATATTAATATGAGGAACCAGAGTCCCTTATAATAGTTATGGGCATAACTATAGCTATTTATACTAATTAACTAGGAGGTACTTTATACCTTACTTATAGTGTCGTAAGTGCTCGTTATGTAAGCACTTTACACCGCGTAAGCGTTCTGCTTATAAGGTCTTTCCTGCTTGTAATGTAAGCACTTAGCATGTTACGAGCAGCACCTCATTAGTCGTAAGGGCTTCGGGTCTTCACACCCCTGGCCCAGTGCGTCTGGACGGTGTGCACCGTCTCTCCGCACCGTTCCTTCTGCGGGGGATTTGTCAGGCCGCCCCGGCCTAAGTGACGGCCTGCAGGGTTGTTACAAACTACCTACCGTTACTGAACTTGGTTGCTAAGATACCTAACCTGGGATTTAAACGCCACAATTTTATCATTTTATTAATCTTTAACTTTATCTTACACTTGCACTGTAACGCTTAACCAGTTTATCTCGATTTTAGAACAGTAAAGAAATATATAAGAGGTTTTTAATGAACTGGTATAATGGCACAACAGGGAAGAAACTATAAAGAGAACCACACCTACAGAACGATTGCTGTCGGCCTGAAAGGCCGACTCCCAGACTACTGGTCCTCCGATCGGAGGGACACAGATGCAACTGACGTAGAAAAACAGACACGTACCTAGTATGGAACAAAACCTAGTATGTGACGGAGCCTAGCATGGAACAACAAAGGAAATGCATCCGTGGATCAGGTCATCTTCCTTCGATTGAAGGGCCAGAATGTCACTGGGCTTTTAATGGGAGGTCTTTGCGGTGAAAAATCGTCGGATCGATTGATGATTGAAAGAAGCACGGTTCAAAGAACCGCGCGGCGCGGCCCCTTTTTGACGGTGGCACGCGCCAGAGAACGCATCGCTATGTACATAAACAGCTACAGTAATATTACACACAGAGCCTAAAAAGAACGACAGGGTCGGCCTGAATAAACGCCCCGAGTTATTAAGAAGTCTTTACTTAACATCCAGTTCGTAAAGCTTAAGGTTAGTACGATTAACCGATAGTTGACACAGGCCAGGCAGGGCAACTTGTTAGCGTTATTGCTAGCGACACGTTAGCGACACGATAGAGAGGGGATAACGCGGATAACTAACGGGGTGTTGATAGGGCGGTTACGGGCGGCGGTGGTAAGAGGGTTGTAACTAAAGCCGCCGGAGTTACGCTTATAAGGGCTTGGGATAGACATAATGACAGCAGAAGTGAGTGAGCGAGGGTATAGAGAGGTGATTGCAGGGCGCGTAAGGCTCGAAGCTTGGGAGGAGGAAGTTAGTAGTTAAAGGAAGAAAAGTTTTAGAGGAAGGCCGGAGAGGAAGGAAGAATTTATAAAGGTTGGAGAGTGGAGCCGTAAGAACTGTAAAGGCCAGCCAGCCTTAACAAAAAGGTTAGATAGAAGCCACAAGGCCACTAGAGGAGGCACACGGAGGTTAGCCGGCTATGCTAGCGACCCCGGACGGAAGGAACGAAGCGATAACGGCCTGAAGGAAGCGAGTTAGCAGAGCGCAGAACTGAAAGTTGTGACGAATAAAGAACTACGAACTGGCGATAGCTGGAGCGGTGTGAAGAAGACCGGGCTAAGAGGGGGAGATATCACGGAGTTACCCCCGAGCCGTTAGCGCCTTGGTCTCGGTTGAACCCTGGGGAGCTGCCCCGGGCTGAAGGGGTCTCCCTTTTTACCCCGGACGAAAAAGGAGGTAACGTAGGACCTCTAAGCTATTATGGCCAAGGGGCGTGAGCGCAGTAGAACTGAGAACGACCCGCTTACGCCCTTATCTTACTTGTGACATACGCTAGTATAAGGTATTAACCCTATAACCTGTCACCACGTTTAGTAGTTAAGACTAAACCATATGTATTTCAGTAGGATAAATAGAAGAGTGGGCGGGGTGGAAACGCCCCGACCACGCCCCGACAGTAGATAGTTAGCAGTAGAGGGACCGCTTGCCCTCACGGGCGGAGCTTTCAGCTCCTACGGTGTAAGACAAATAATAAACGATTAACTGATAGGAAATAGGTCTTTACCTAATTTAATAGTTAATGGTGCTAGTTATTAAACATTTGCTTACGGAGGGTAATGTCTCTTATATAGGCTTTCTTAAAGTCGATTAGCTTTAAAGCCTTGAGAGAGCCGTTAAACGCAGTAAGCAGCCCCGCGGCTCCGAGCGCGAGGCCAGCTGCCTCCATTTTCGGTTAGCGATCTTTATAAGGTATAGCTTTCCGTTATTAGTTAGTGAAGTGGATGAATATCCAGTGGGTGCGGTTAGAGTGGTTAAGTTTGGAATAGACTAAACATAGAACATTTCAAGATTTGTATATCTGCTAACTTCAGCCTGGCAGACAGTCGCCATTTCGTTCCGAGTATAACCCCGCACGCGGAAACCCGTAATAAAGTGCTACCTTGTGACTTGGCTTTCGGATCCCCAACTTAACTTTACTGTTAAAAATAGTTATTTCGAAGCTCCGCTGGAAAACCCACCGCGTTACGATGCGCTTTCCTACGTCTAGGGCGATCCGGTAAGGAACGACGAGATCATTTATAACAATGCACACATTAAAGTTATACGTGCCGGGAAAAACCTATGGTTACCCATAATCATTAGGGATTAGATTAAGATGTCAGGCTTCGCATCAGTCTTGGGAGTCTTTAAGTCGAGTACCCGATTGAGGTTCCAGCCTGCCGCGCTGTAGGATAGCAAGACGGATCTCCGTCGAGCGTTGCTGTCTACTGACGGAGGGTTGGCATCGGCCTCGGAGGGAAACCTCTCTAGCCGGTTGGCCCAAGGTTTCCTCTTCCACGTCAAACACGCTTGGGAGGCAGGGCAGGGCCATTTGCTGTGGGCGCCAACACTTGGCTTTCGGCTTGGATTTCCGGGGATTGTGGTGGCAACAAAGGTGACTGGTAGACGAACTTGAAGGGCAACGAGGACAAGATCCGGTCTGCGTCTGCCTCGGATCCTTCATTGTGGTCGGTCTCGTCCAGCTCCATGCTATCGGGAGCGCTGCTGCCCCCTGGAGTGCCATTTCCTTCAGCTTGGCCCTCCTCCTTAGACTTCCCATTGAACTTATTATCCATTGTTGGACCCGTGGCAGGCCATTCCTCAGGACGCATGTGCCCGCGACGGCAAAATTGACCAATATCAACATTGATGATATGGACCCTCTTTTTCGACTCGGCCTTGTTTCGTTCTGGAAGGTTGTTGCTACGCCAGTCGTTGTCGAATGGGGCGCCATCCCAGGTTAACTTTGTTCCACAGTGGTAGTTGATCGCCAAAAACGCCAGCCAACCTTCCCCGGAGGGCGGGCCGGGAGCTCAAGCTGAGTCCCGTCGTCCTTCAGATCGGACCAGGTTTTTCCGGCAACCATACGTGCAAGGATTTCCGCATCCTTGACGCCGGTGCACTGCCTTCGAAACCAAATGTAGACAAAGTGCTACGGCCGTGTCTGTGACGGGCTCGGCACCAGAAGGCTCACGGCTTGCAGCAGTGGTGGCAGAATTCGTAGAATTGTATGTGAGGAAGCAAAGGCTTCCTCGAGGGCTGCGCGCGTGGAGGGGTTGTTCACCTCTACGCGCGAGTCCTATCAATATGCTTATCTAATCTAACCCTGATCCTGAGGAGCAGTCCAGTCCCCAAGTTCGTGCGTTGGTGCTCTTAAAGGATCTTCTCGTCACGCTAGGCTGGCTTTAAGAGAAGAAATTTAGTTAGCATAGGATAGTAAAGGAGCACATATTTAACGTACTAGCAATAGCTGAAGCCATAATGTCTTGACCTCCTGTATACTATAAGGTGAGACCTGTGGCAAGAATAGACACGGTAAAGTGTCCTTAACTTACCTAAACCGTTAATAAACAGGGAGTGGGTTAACTCCCTCCATACCGGATCTCTAATCATCTCTACTGGCCATCCAGTGGGAAAACAGTAGTGAGTGAAGGAAAAAACCTCTAGTGTGGAAACGTGGTGGGAAGGGTCACGTGACGAAGGACCCGAGGTCCCGGGTCCCGAGCCTCGGGTCCATCCACACCACCCAAGTCGTGAAGGTCAATATAGTAGGCAGTAGGCCTCTACAGTGAGGAACGAGTCTCGGTTCCTCACGCAAGCAATAAAGTTCATTGTCTAGAATCTTCATTGGAGCTCTTTGTAGAGCACCCTGTTATAGCAGTGTACTTCTATTCTTCAATACCTTGAACTCAGGTGAAAGGTTACTGATAGAATCTGTATAGGTAGTCTGAAGGCTGATTAGTGTTGGCGAATGTGTTTTAAATTAGGAGTAGTTAAGGGGGCAGTAAAGTGTGAGGTCCAAAGTGTGAGGAGACTGAATTTAGACTGGAGCCAGTCCCCTTAAATACTTCTTCCTTCTGCAAACTGCCTGACTCTCCCTTCTGGCGGCCCATGAGACTAAGCTCCCTGATATTAAGCTTAGCTAGGTTGTCCAGAACTGTGTGACTCAATAGTTCGTCTGTCCCAAATATATTTGGTCGTACTTGGTATAAGTATAAGAATACGGTCGGTGGTGATGAAGCTCCAAGTTGAGATGATGAGAGAATTTTTGGTTGTCTGTTTTTTTCCCCCTGTTTGAGATGTTGAAATGCTTGTCGGGTTGGACTAGGTGAGAGCTGGCTTAATAAGCAGGTATTTATTCGAGCACTCCAGTGTCGTTTGGTTCCATGTAGCCCATATTGCTGACAGCGTAAGTGCCAGCGGTGGTGGTCAAGCGGAGCTAACCACATCTACAGCTGAAGTTGCGTCCTAGCAACCATCTAAGCTCAATTTTCACTAGAACAGAGCACCATGACATTATCGAAGTGCGAATCAGGCTTGGCGGGATGTTCGGACAGCCAACAGTAGTCTCACCCAGGCCACATTGACTTCAGTTGAGGGTGAACCTTGTGGTCCTCCAGAGATCGATTTCATCTTTGAAGCTGAGGGGATATAAGTGCATTTTCTTACCTCGGGGAAGTAAATATAACCACACAGGGCGGCAAAAACGGCTTATGGAAGAGATAGAACGTAACTTCTCAATGTGGCCTACACGATTCAGGGCAAGGGCTTCGAGAAAAGAGCGGTATGTCGCCCAGGTTGACACGGTCTCTTAGGTAATCGACATCAGCCTGGCCCTTGTTTACACGACTGCGCGCGGCTCTTCCTCCTCACCATCATGTCTTCCTTAGTCTGGTTGGTACTAGAGGGCGTCTATGATAGCATACCCTGGACTTCCTTTCTCCTAAACATATTTATTTTGATTTCCAAAACCCCCAGCTAGCATACCACGGACTTTTTGAGAATTTCGCCCTGCCTTACTCCACTAGTATCTGCAATTTACGCGCCCCCTCTTCCCAAAAGACTGTCTTGAGAATCGAGGGGATTGTTAGCGTGGCCCGGGATGGTCCCCATTGTTTTCGATCTATACGTTAAGCTTTACCCCGTTCAGTATTAATAGGTGGCTCTCCCGATACTAGGCACGTTTTAGCGGCATCGATACCTTATTGCGCTGGGTTGATACGTAGCACGATAAGAGGAAGAGCGCCCATATGGTTCGTCCGTCGTTCAGGTGGACTTTCCGGTTCAGGTCCGCCCCGTGTTTCAGTAGGAGCTGCACCATATCGATGTCGATTCTAATGTTGTCCCGCTGCAAGTGGTACGGCATCGGGATCGGCGTGACCCTCCTCGGGCGCAGCGCGTAGTCGAGAAGTAGCCTCCCGGCTTTCTCCATCCGCCGCAGCTCTAACAGGAGCTTGGTGTCGACTTATTTCACCGGGCCTGGACCGTCAGCGCTAGAAAATTGTAATGCCTGCCTTCGCGATATTTATCATAGCCGTAAGTGGTGGGGGAATCCCGTATGTGCGTCCAGTGGTTGCGATAGAGCGGGCGTGGCAGCAGTTAACGGCGTCCATCTCGTCCAGCAGATCAACAAGGGAGGAATCCAAGGATACTTGGTCTCGTATCTCGCCTTCGTAGGCGTAATACAACAGTTTGTCGACTAGCTTAATAAGCTGTGTGATAGACCCGCGTTTCTGGGGATTGACCTAGGGTACGCTCTTAAGCAGGAAGAGCATGATCCGACACAGGGAAACGAATGGTTTGAAATCCGAGACCAACTCCGCCTGGAGTTTCTCATAATAGAAATCTCTGAGGAAGTCGCGAACCGTGCGATTTCCGAGGTGGGAAGTGAATTTCCATCCTGAGCTAGGATTGTGTACTATCCCAGGGCATGTCCTGGTATATTCTGAGACATCCCATAATGTACTGGTATACTGTAGGGTATCCCATTAGTGCTGGTATATCATGTACCATTCCAAATTCCGAGCTGGGATATCATGTACGATCCCAAAATTCGAGCTGGGGTATTGTGTACCACCCCAGGGCATGTACTGGTATATTCTGAGCCAAATTTGGGCCCAAGACTAGAAGCTGTGACGCCTTTAGCGAGTGGTCCGACGCGGGCTTGGCGCTCTAGCGAACGGGCCCAATTCTAGGCCCCACAACGGGGCAGACAAAGTTATCTCTGCAAGCACAGACCCATTTTTGCGCGTGCATCTGTCCAGGGCGCTTCGCACCCATGTGGTCCGTGCAAATGTATTGTGAGTCTAAAATTTTAGGAACGCTCAAAAATAAGGTCTGTGACCGATCTGCGCGAAATGGCCACTGGCGTCATAAGGTAGTTTTTGTAACGAAGGGGGTTCTGGCCGGAGGCCAGAACACCATGAAGGTGTAGCTAACCGAGCTGAATGGATCTCAGCTGAGCTGACGCAGTCAGTTCAGCTGCCAATGGTCACCATTTACACATATAATATAGGCTCTCTGGCAAAGCCAAAGAGCCACAACACAATGCAATACAATCACACAGTTGCAAACCCCATCAATTCAACCGAATCCATAGTGCAGCGCTTCTGACACTAACAGTGTTTGGTAGCTCGCGGGTCAAAATAAGGTTAGTAAATTGTTAGTGTTGTTATCATATCCGCTTGCTTGGATTTGCCGTTAGCTTATCATGCACGTTGATATTTAAAGATTCTTTTATTAATATTTTCTTTAGCCTATAGTTATCATGCCTGCTGACAACCCCGCTTCACTAGATTAGGCTCGCGGAGCAGCTTTTATTATTTAGTGCTTTGACTCCATTCGGCCTGCTCCAGCCACACACCTTAAAAGGGCGGTGTACCCTGGCCAGTATCAAACCTATTGCTGTTATTCCATTCTCGCCGTTAAAATCTCAGCTTGTGTTCATCTCCAGAACTACAAGAGCGCTTACCATTTTAATCCACTGCGTTACAGCAGCTGCCCCAACCATACATTATCGCCAAACAGGAGATTTTCAGAGTGCATCTGCTATAATATTGTCCACCTGGCTACCCACTATTTTCTTAAAAAGATCAGTCATCTTATGGACTATTCCATAATGGTATCGCCAAAACCTCCGCAGAGTCTTCGTCTTCTTTCGGACGTTACTGTTGATAAGGGTATTATGGCAGGTATATGCTCTTCCTAGATATTAAACCAAACTTAGTAAGATGCTAATAAAGGTGAAGAGCTCCCAAAAGATATACAGGAGGTCACAACCTCGGCCCATGGAGTTAGCTATTTCTCTACCCCGTTACGTGTCGATGTTAAGCTAGCAAATGGGACGGTTCAACCATTCTTCATCAAGGTTATTATGGCATTTCTCACTGTATTTGTAAAACACTAACACTCCAATTGTCTGCTAGATAGCGCAAGGGAACATTGGCCGGGGTATGTTCCATGGACAATTCGAATCACTCTCTCTTATCGAGTCCATTACCCCCACCGTTACCACGAAACCGATCGCGTGGGGAATGTGCACCTCGACGCCGGAAACCTATTTCTTCATCAGCAATTTCCACGACATGAAAGTGGAAGATCCCGATGTCAAGTCTTTCTGTGCAAGAATAGCCCATTTGCACTTAAAGAGCGCTGATCTTTTCGAGATGTCTGTTCGCATGACTCCGGAAGAAAGGTTTGGTTTTCACATGACCACATATTTTGGCATTATTCCACAGGATAACCATTGGTGTGAAAGTTGGGAAGCATTTTACATTCAAGGCCTTCATCCGATCCTGGCCCTTGAAGAGTCAATTCGAGGCCCTTCTGAGGAGATGAGAGACCTGGCCAAACAGCTTATTGAAAAGGTCATTCCCCGTCTTCTGCGGCCACTTGATACAGGCGGACGTACCATCCGACCGACTCTCGTTCACGGCGATTTACATTTTCAGAATGCCGGAACGGATCGGGTAACAGAGTTGCCTGTCATCTTCGATGCATGCTCGTTTTGGTCACATAATGAATGTAAGCATTTTAATTGACGTTCTTCAGGAGCAAATATAAGAGAGCCCCCAGCCACTCTTACCATTACATAAACTTATCCACCCTTTTTCTCATTCCTAGGAGTATGAGAAAAGAATTGCTAACTTTCTTCACCTCTTTAGACGAGATTGCGAAATGGAATCCTAAGAGAATTCCCAACGGCGAAGTTTATATGGAAGAATACCATAGGTTAATACCAAAATCTGCCCCAGAAGAAGACTGGGAAGACCGAATTAAGCTATATGCTATGTAAGTGTCTTCTCCTCAGGTCCACTTCTGCAATTATTTCAAGCTAATCTGCATAGCCGGTACCACCTTTTAGGATCAGCAATTTTCCCTCCAGAGGATAATAAAGGCTCTAGAATATGGTAAGTACGAATGTACATAGAATGGAATGCACTCGGTCTCTAAAATCTGATCTAGGGCGCTTGAAGAAATGAGGTACTTAGTTGGTAAGTACCCTGATGGCTATGGAATGTATCGAGCATCTTAAGTTTCCGCTTAAAGCAGCGGCTAGATAGATTTCTTATTTAGCTCAGTGCCAGAATGCTAGCTTTCCAGCGTTGGAAAACGAAGGCTCTGGAAGGTGCCAGAACTGTGGATTTGTCAGAAGTGGGCACAGCCGCGCAAACCTACGCGTAATGGCTTGCCACAATCCATAACGATAAAAAGGGGCTCTCTGTCAAAAGCTGGAGAGCCACGCAAAAAGAAGCAATACGATAAAGCAATTGCAACCCCGTGAAATCCACCGAATTCTGTTTGCAGCGCTTCTAACAGTTACCTAAGAGCCATTCTTGTAAATTACACATCATCTACTTTCCATCGAAAGGAAGCTTTAATCGGGGGGGCTTAAAATGGGCTTCTGAGGCTGTACACCGGCTGCGTATAGGATCACCCTAGCTCAGGGAAGAACCAGAGCTAGCTCGGGACAAATCAGCCACAGCTCACCCAGCTCAGGGCTGCGAACGAAAAAGGAAACTTCATGTGCCCAGATTCATCTCATATAACCAGGCTGTTATCTCTTTTTAACTCTTCCAAGTAAGCATTTTGCTATATAATAAGAGGAAACTTCAGATGATGTTAAATATTTGAAAATATATGAAATATTTAAAAAATACCGTGCCGATAGAGATTACGACCATCTGTGTAATGGAATGTCTCTACATGCTCCTCTGATGTTATTTAAAATTGCCTACGCCTTGGTGAATTCTATTCTCTTCCATTTTAGCGTGTGCTAGCTGTCTTTGCTTACACCTCTGCAGCGTTCTGGGCCTCTGCTTCTGCCGGTCTTTATATATTCTCTAGATGCTATTAATGTCACTGATGAAATTTTACACACCTGCGCTAGAAGCAAGCAAGCAAGCGGAACTTGTTTGCGTTGCCGCAACAGCATGTATATAGACTTTGTCATGAGCTGTGTGTCAGGAGCTGCGTTTGCGTTTTCGTCAACACCTTACACCCTGTTACATGAAGCAAACACACCCTTCCCCTTTCAGGCAGAGCCCTCATAAGCATATGGTTCTGTTTGGATCACATCACACAAAGAACATACAGTCACATCGTAATATGTATCGAAGCTATTCCCACCGGCAAGAACGCCAAGTGAACCCCAGACGTCAGCCAATCAGATAAAAGGGGCGTGTAACCGAGCCCTCAACCGGGTCTGGTTTTTAGGCATCGACGCTTAGCCCCGCATGCCCAAGCCGCCTTCATGCAGGTGCTTCAAGTCTGCAGACTGCGCCACCGCCCTCTCTTTCAGCTTCTCGCTGCTCCCCCGAAGCTGTCCTGGGGTCTGCCAACTTCATTCCAAACTACTCGCGATAGTGCCCGCAAGACAAATGCCTCAAATGGAGGGCGCCGCTCTAAAACGACATGTCTGCATCGTCGGTGCGGGGATATTAGGTCTTCGCTGCGCTGATGTCCTACTTTTACATGGTTTTAAGGTCACCGTCCTCGAGGCGCGCGATAGGATAGGTGGGAGGGTAACGTCCCTTTGCTCTTCCCGAAGGATCCCTAGTCAGTGCTGATATTGAAACGCAAATATGCCAGTCCGACGACCTTAGCTACACCGTTAATATCGGACTTAACTGGATCTACACTTAGACGGACTCTAATAAGCCCTATCCTATGTATAAGCTAACGACGGACATTAAGACCCTGTTACATTACTGGAATAATAAGTAGCTTATCTTTAACTTAGTAAGGGAGCCCCTCCTGGCCGAGCAGACGGAACAGTTATTAACCTTAGTATAGAAGATTATTAATAACGCTTTTAAGTTTAGTAAGAAGGAGAGGGATAAGAACGACGGGTAGGGGATTCTAAGTTAAGATTCCCTGTAGGACTGTATATAATATTGTATAGAGGAGGTTATAACTAATAAGGAGGAGCGTAAGCTGTTAGTGCAGATAAGTAAGGTGTTTAGTATGTATGTGGGTGAGCTTATGTAGAAGTAGAGTTTAAGATTTACGTGGATAAGGAATACTGTAGGGCTACTGCCCTACAGAATCAATCGAGCCTCGATGTGGTGTCAGAAGAGTTTGCGGAGAGGACCAACGCAGTGCCGCTATTCACCAAGGAGTCCAATTCTTTGTCGATATCATGACACGGGTAAGTTGGTCATGCTGCGGCTATATGTGCTAGGCATACACTCCAATCCCTGATTGTTAGCTCGGTGTTCCGGTGGAGCTTGCGAGTCTTGGTGGCTATTTCGACGGCGTGGAATATTTCCTGGGAGGCCTTTGTATAATTTGTAATATGAGACGAATCTGGGCACACCCGCATGCACACCAATAAGAAATATAAGGGAAGAAGTCCGCTCATTAGACCAGGGGGCAAAGCAGCACAAGAGCCAATCAAAAAGGACCAGGTAACCCGGAGGGACGGGTCCATGGGTCCTGCTCGGGGACCCGAACTCTCGGGTCTACGGTCAGTTACCTAGATACTTGTGTAGATAGTCTACTATAAGTGCGACCGATGGAAGCACTCTGTGAGGAACTTGGTTCCTCACGCAAGCAATAAAGTTCACTGTCTACCATCTTCATTAAAGCTCTTGGTTAGAGCGACCTGGATACGTGAACCCCCTTGTCTGAGGGCTTGCACAACCTCTGATTCAGATTACCCCCACCGTAGGCGCCCTGCCTTACACCCTGCACCCCAGGTTGTAACACTTTTCTTTCAGCCCGCTCGATAAGGGCATCTGCTGAATTGGACGTCTTTAATTCCAATTCCATTGTATATCTTAGCGTTTTATCAAGGACGATGATGAATTCAGGGTGTTGAGCAACGGAAGTAGGAGTGCTTTGAAGAAGGTAAAGAAGTTGCGAGAGTTGGATAGCAGAGGCTAAAGTCCCTGTCTGTGACGGGGCTGGCGTTACATACGCTAATGCAGGGAACTGCTACAACTGCCCGCTACACCAAAAGGTATGTGCAAGTTGACTAACCGTTAGTCATCTTGCTAGTTCCCACTTATTACCAACCCGTTACACCTGGGGAGAAACAAGAGTTGAAGGACACAACCACATTCGATTCATCGCAACTAGAACGGTTATTTCAAAACGAGTATTGGGACCACCTGTGGATCGTGCAGGAGATTGGAAAAGCCACCAGGATCCAGATTGGGTTGCTAGTCCATGATGCTCGCAGCAATAATGATAGGTTTGCTGTAACAGTTCCTTGGTATGAGTTCATCAAGAACGCAGCGGAGTGGGGACCAGACATGGAGACGGTGAAATCGGCCCGGTCCGTCTGGACCGCCAACTTCGGGGAAGGTGTACCGTGAGGCATACTTTGCAAGCCCTGATGGAGACACACGAAAATGCAAAATGCTGCTATCCTCAGGACAAAATCTACGGCTTGGTCGGATTGGCCGACAATTCGCATGGCTTCGTTATCGACTACCAGAGGTCCCTCTTCGATGTTTGGAAGGACACTGTGCTTTTTCTCAGACCCAGTGATCATTCATCAGTCGTTACACTGGCTTCACTCTGCTCACGCCTTCTGGGGGGTAAGGTGCCTGTGGCGAAAGCCGAGGAGCTCGCTATGAGCATCGCGACACATAAGGATGTGTTGAGCGACGACCCGGAACCGCAAGCCCCAGCATTATTTCCTCTCAACCTCGCTGTCATAGGAGTGATTGCCTTCGTTGGACCGAGTCCCGAGGACGTTGTCAAGGACCTGGAGGTAGCAGACCTCTGGACGGCGGCTATCTGGAACAACTACGAAGACCGAACCAACCATCGTAACCATACACAAGAGAATGACAGTCTGATGAAGTGGCTGCTTGGTTTAAGGGACAAAAGCGTATCTTGCTTCGTGGCACCAATGCCGACGCCTTTGGGTGGTCCCTATCAGTTCTAGCGCTTGGGGGACTTCAATATGGCCGCTTTTAGACAGGAGTCAGGTTGCACGCCGCCACCAATACCATCTCAAGTCTCGAAGTGGGAGCATCGGCTGTTCCAACTGGATACAGCCAAGCCCAAACATTGGGCGTGCGATCTTGGCATCACGATTGGTTGTGTCCAAAGCGGCGACGTCTTGTGCCAGATTTTGGACACTCGCACAACCCTCCTCCTCAGACAGGAGACGTCTGCCGAAGAAATACGCATTGTAGGGATCGAGTGGATCCACAAGAAACTGGACGGGAAGAGGGAGAACCAGATACCGCCACCAAGCATAAAATCGTCTCAAATTCTTCAGCTGTTGTGGTCTTCGCGTTCTGGATCGCCAACCGCTCACATCTCAGGCCAAGCCACACCAATCTTCTCCGCACACCAAGCCTTCTTCAGCATAATTTTATCCATTGCGGGGAGCCTAGATTGGCTGGCCAAGTACCTGGAGGCTCCAGTCCTGCAG
>Ga0247780_1000953_pt1 | contig 21490 bp, 12 predicted proteins | sample UWRJL079202R5_FD_179927 | JGI IMG/M metagenome (GOLD analysis project Ga0247780, IMG submission 179927) | Plant litter microbial communities from Arlington Agricultural Research Station in Wisconsin, United States - UWRJ-L079-202R-5 | ecosystem: Environmental > Terrestrial > Plant litter >... | reverse complement strand
ATTATTAGAAAGGCTGCTAGGGCCAACCGCAATTGTTCTGGCAGCGACCGAGTATAAAGGGGATTGATAGGGGGGCACCCTGTTTTTTTGATGGTTAAGGTTAAACCCCAAGCATCACAATGAACGGCCGCGCATCGTCTTCCCAATCATTCCCAAGCCAATCCAGGCAATCAAAGAAGGCCACAGGCGCTATGATTGGTTCCTTTTCACGCGGGGAAGAAAAGCTCGATATCATCATCCCCAAGGTTGAAGAGAACCTGCCCTCCGAGTACAGCCAGTCACGCAAATTGATCCAGGGGCTTTAGGCTGGCGACCGCTCCATGTTCATTCCCGCGTCTGGCATTGAGGTGTCTCGCCCTCAGGTGTCTACGTCTGGCTCTAAGGTGTCTGCGTCTCGTCCTCAGGTGTCCGAGGTCCGGCTCATGGTACACATGGGAATGCGTACAAAGGAGCCCAACTTCTGCTTGGAGGCCTTCGCGAGAAGAGACGGATACGTCCACCCGGACAACCGTGGCTACCTGCCCGATCGCAAGGACTATGAGCAAGGCGGGTACTTCTACGGTCTTCCCGAGCAACTGAGGCCCGATCTGGATATTAAGACAGCTGGAAAGGCGGCTAAGGAGGTATTTCCTGTAAGTTCAGAGCCGTCTCACTATTTCTGGCTTTTGTGCCACTTTCCTGGCTGACGGCAGTCACTGTACAGGATCACATCACAAGATGCGCGTTTCGGACAACGCTGGACACAACCTGTGCGAGTGGTTCTTCTACACTCCGATGGCGGAGGCTGTGAAACGGGAACGGCGGGCCCATGTGGCATTCGTTCATGTCCCACCCGGAAGAAGCGAAGAGGATCTGAAGACGGCGTGGAAATCTGGAACGCCTTCATTACGGCGCTAGTTGAGCAGACTGAGGAGAAGGAGGAGAAGGAGGAGTAGACTGGGTAATGCTGTACCTGATACATTGGAGCCCAACACCCAGGACTGGCCGTCACTGACGAGCACCCAACTAATGAACCTTGATTTCCGAAACAATCGGGTCTGTCCGTAGTGCATGCTCCCAGTCCGTACGGGGCAAGCCGACCCACATGCCGCCCTCAGCTGGTCAATATATCGCCTAGAGGTACCTAGTTGAGGCGAGAATTTCTTTCGTAGGTGTTTACTGTTCCCTCAAACCCCGCCTGCGTGCTGGGTTTCCTTCACATCGGACCCGATGTTGGTGGAGTATGGTGCGCAATTGCGTGTCTCGGTGGTTCCAGTGCAGGTGCGATCGACATCGTGATTTGGACTTGGGAATCTTACAGCTGAGTCACCAGGACCCCACTGGCAGACGTCATGCGTGTTGCATGGCATGGGGTGACAAGACATCTGCCCTTGAAGATAAGGCGTTCACCACTTCTGAAGTTCATCAGAGACACATTCTCTTGGTCAGGTGGCAAGGGCGCGATGAACCCCCCAAGTTCGTCCCATCTCGATTTCCTGTTCTGCCCTGACCAGAAATTGCCAACTCTCGTTTGTACGTGCCCGCCAAGGTTCTATCCCCATCACTGGCACACAGCTGTCAAATGCCAGGAGCGTGACCGCAGTCAGTGACGAAGGTTGAATGACGCAGGTGGAAATTTCTTCACGCTCGGCTACTAGACCATCGTCGATCAACCTCAGCCGCAACAGTTGAAATTTCGTCTGAGGAGATTTCGGTCTGTGTCAGCAGAGAGCGATGAGCGCTCCTTCCTCAAATGATCAACTCAGAACATCTGAGCTGTGAGGACAGCCTAGCACCGAGACCCCATTTCGGAAGGCGAATAACAAGGCTCTCAGAGAACGTAAAGGGAACGAATGATGCCAACAAATGCCCTCTTGGCAAAGATGGAATCCCCGAAATCTCAGCGAATGGTCATTGACAGTTATGTAATAGGCTACCACTTCACGAACTCAGCCTCAGCCAGAGCAGAATGCCAAGGAGATTAGATCCGCAAATCAGAGCGGCCGATTACAAGCTTCGCGCAACTTTCTCTATCGATAGGTCGACCCAGTTTTAGAGGGAATGAAGTGGCGCTGAATGTGGTGTACACAAAAGGACGGCTCAGAACCACTCGAGATATACTCATCCGGCTACACAAAGCTGCGACAATTTCCGAAGGCTGAGTATCCTGGCACTGGGGAAAGGGGTTGCTGGAAACTTTGTGTGTCCAGAGACGACGATCAAATGCCTGGAGATTCGACAAGAGGATGCTCGGAAGCGTGTATTTAGAGACGGCCGTTGGGACTTTGTGCTCCAGCTCCAGCTCAACAAATCCCGAGCCAACGCAAACACCAGACACCATGCAGCTTACCACCAGCTTCTCATCCTCCTCTCGGCAGGTGCTGCCTCGGCAGCACTCAATGAGCCCTGCTACGGCCCCGGCGGCAGTGCCGGTGCGTTTCCTGTTCTCTTGCCCCACCCCCCAAGACACCAGACACTAACACAAGTCAGGCGTTTGCGTGCGTACGTCTGCCTGTACCTCATCCGGTGGCACATTCATCAACGGTGGCTGTCAGCGGGACGCAGTAGACGTGAAGTGCTGCAGCAAGCCCAGATGCAACAACGGACCCTCCGGCAACTGCCGCTGGGTCAGCAACTGTCCCGGCCCCAGCAGCACCGCTAACCTGTGTCCCGGCCCGAATGCCTTCCAGTGCTGCAGCAAGGCAGCCGGAGGCGGAGGCGGCTACAAAGCCCCGAGGATCCCCCCCGTCGGTGCCTGCAAGCAGGTGGCTGTAAATGGCGCCAAGAAGATCGTTGAAGTCTTCCCCGGCCGCATCAGGGAGATTGGCTGCTACCGCGACGGCACTTGCGAAGGCGACCATGACCACCCCGTGTGGAAAGGCGAACGACTTGATGTGCTCTGATGCTGACGGTGTAAATGAAACCAACCCAACTTTTTTTTTCTCCAAGAGGATGTTCCTGCTAACGGCTGCTCCCACAGATGGGCACGCAGTCTGGCCGGGAAATCGCTGAGTGGATCATGAGGAACCACGCGCAGCTGAATCTCAAGTATGTCATCTGGGGACAGAAGATCTGGGATGTGAGAAAGGACACGGTCAAGCCATGGAACTCTGGGATCCCATGGGCGACCACGGCAGTATTACGGATAACCACTGGTGAGTTCCTCACGGCCACAGCACGGGGGGAGCTTCAAACTGATGCCTTGTAGGGACCACGTCCATGTGAGCTAAAAGTGAATCTGGCGCCTGAGTGTTGCAATAACGTACGATGCCGCGGCCAAATGATCCCCAGGGTATTTCTTGGGGACCTCGGTCGACCTGGTTTGTCGCCACGACCGCCAATACGATCGACGCCCTAGACGAGGAGGAGCAGCCGGTGAAATGAATACGAGCCCAAACTCGACCGACATGGTCCCGGCGTGGATCCAAGCCTCGCGCTGGTGTTAACGATGCTTGCGCAGCGAATGGTAATAGATAGGCTTCCTAGTGTTGTCTTAACCTTGGAACTGGGCCTTGTTGCTGATGATGATTGGGAAGGACTGACATAAAGGCTTTCATAGCCATCAGGGCGCTTCTAGGAGAACACTCTTTTCATGCACGGTCTCGAGCTAGTCTTCCAGGTGCTATTTTGGATATGGATTTACCGTACTAGAACCAGATGAAAATAGAGTTGTTCCGGAACCTGACAATTGGAACTACGTGGATATGGAAGAATTGGTGAAAGAGTTAATTTTCATGCATTAACTGGTGGAACTATTTGACCGACATTCCAACCTGGCCCCTCCACGAGCAAGCAGTGTACTTCGCTTCGTCTGGTAGCGGCGAGCGGGTTCACGGACGGGTTTAGTCACTGGTTCTCGAGCTGGTTCTCCTGTCCCAAAGGCGGTGTGACCGAGAAGTGGGATCGGAGATGGTCCGTTTAGGTGGATTCATATCTCTGTTGGATGTATGGCGTGGCGCCTCTTCAAGCTCAGCATTGCGCTTCTTTATCTTACTACTGAGTCTTGAAGGCGGTAAGGGCGCAGGCTCGGGAGGACGTATTCTCAAGTGTCGAGGATGGCCGAGCTTCATGGAACTCTTCGGGACCAAAAACTGGCACAAGGGACGAGAACTGGACCTCAAAAAGACTTCACTTTGTTCGGCGGCGGGCCGACGGGCGGGCTCGGGCAGGTTTAGTGTCAAAGAGGGAGATTGACCAGGGCGGTAAGTCGTGGCAGAGCCTGCTCAATCTCTTTGTAATCCGTGTGGAGCCCAACACATCAAACGCTTATCGAGTAGGATTCGAGCGCTATTCATTTTCAAAATGAGGACCAATTTTGGCCATCTTTATTTATGGGATCAATTCTGGGCCCACTCGGCTATAGTTGAAGCAGTTCAGTATGCTGCGGCGCAGCGTGCCGAAAATGGGCACTTAGCCTGAGCAAAGGTGAGCAACCGTGAGCAAATCCTGAGCAAATCCTGAGCCGGCCCTGAGCTGGGGTGAGCAATGTCATGTGGGCGAGGTGTTAAAAAAGAAAATTTGGTGTGCCCAGATTCGTCTCATATAAGTTCATACACCCGGAAACGGAACACTACCTGAAGCGGAACAATAGCGCCAGGCCTTTATGTACCCCTTTAGCAGTAATAGCAGAGGTTAAGCGAAACGTTATATTAGCAGTTATTATTAAGCCTTTAGTTACAGTTTTAGTTAAAGTAAAGTGGTTAAAGGAGTCTAAAGATACCTTTATTACTAGCACTTTACGTAATACAGCTTCCCAGCTCACAGCGCTAAAGCTTACTAGTACCGATAAGCTTACGAAGGCTATAAGAGACCTTAGGCGTTATATTTAAAGAGATTCTTAATAATAAAGGGTTAGTTAATATATCTAAAGAAGAATCCGCTCTCGGTAAACATATAGAATAAATATTACGACCTGCACCCGACACAGGCCTTGAGAGGACTGGCGCGGGTTAAGACAGAACGTATGGCAGGACGCCAACAGGTAAGGGGCGTTCCGAAGACGGCTTGTCGAGCTAGCACTCCTAGACGGGGGGTTTAATGTCACTGTAGGTCGTTATCACTATAATGCACAGAGGTGAGTCTGAACAGTAGGACACAAATAAACAATTAAATACTAGCGTAAGGAACCAGAGTCCCTCACGGTGGTTGTGGGCACAACCATGACTATCTATACTAACTAGCCAAAGGTACCTCGTACCTTACTCAGTGGCCTGTTACTCAGTTAGGAACTAAGCATCCTACTACTGAGCACCTTCTGCTCAGAGGTCTCTCAGATACTCAGTAGGTGAGCACTCCTGCCAAGACTGAGCAGATGCTGGTTAGTCGTAAGGGCTTCGGGTCATTGCACCCCTGGCCCAGTGCGCAGTACTGTGCGTACTGTCTCCTTACACTGTTCCTTCTGCGGGGGATCCGTCGGGCCGCTCCGGCCCAAGTGACGGCCTGCAGGGTCGTCACAATAAACTAGGGTTTATAACAAAACAAAAGTTAGTAAAAAGGTAAAAGTTTAGAGTATAGTTTTTATTAATTCTAAGGCATTTAGATTAGTAAAACGTAGCTGTATTTTAATTTTTGTGAAAAACTTTGTTTTTTAAAAGTTAAACCACTTTAAAATTACTCTATAATTAACCTTATTATATAAACATTAATACTATCACTAACGAATAACGGTATTACTATCAACGCCTTTTTCTTTTACGCCTTTCTCGCTTTAAATAAACCTTATATTAAGCTTATATTGTTCTTATAGCCTACATTTATACAAAGTTAGAATAGTAATCTCTTACTAATCGAGTTACTTAGTCTTGCACGCTTTTTAAAACTCCCAGTTCCTTTAATGTAAGTTTAATCTATAGCTTCCTTATAAGAATAAAGTTATAAAGGCCAGTTATAGCGTATATTATATTAATTTACTGATTTATTAAGTATTTAAGTAAGGTCTTTCAAATTATCTTCTACTTCCGTTTTAATAAGCTAAAGGCATACTTAACAGCGCTCCAGAAGTAAATATACCTTAGATTATATAGCTCTTTTATATTCTGCAGCTTATTACTAGCATTATATTAATCTTAAAGATAATGCCTTATATTACTAAAAGGCGTAAGAATACCTCTTTAAGTAGTAAAGCGAGTATTAGTAAGATAATACCGATTTAGCAATATTTAAAAACTGCAACTAAACACTTATGAAGCTAGTTAAGTGTTATTAATAAAACCCTCTACATTAGCGAAAACGTAAGTACATAACAGGTCCCGCTTTACTGTTACAAATACGTTTTAACTGATATCTCCGTTTTAATCCCTTTAATAACGTTACTTATAAAGAGGTACGAAGGTTATATTATATATGCTATTGATCGCACTAATATATCTATTAAAGGTATTTGTTCTCAGATTAAGCTTAATATCAGCATCTATCTAATCGTCTTTTAAAAGCTATATAAACGCGTAATACAGCGTTATAAGTATAAGTAACAGCATCTTTATCGTTTAAGATACTGAACTTTACATGATATAGAGCCTTATAAATAATATTATACTGCGTTTCGTTTTAGGCAAGTATATACAAAAATACTAACATTTTTTACTCTGCTAACTAATACTAAGAACTTTAAAGATTAGCGTTAGCCTTTAACCAGTAACGTGCATGATAAGCGAGTCGCGCAGATAAGCAAGTCGCGCGTTTTTTAACACAACATACACCTCCCACCTCTGCAGCAAATTCTACCACAACTAACAATGGAAAACCCTTCTAAAGAAGCCAGAATTCTCCTTGCTCTTCAAGCTATTAAAAACAATAATAAACTTAGTATTATAGCTGCAAGTCACCATTATAACGTACTACCTTCAACCCTTTATAACCGACGCGACGGTAAACCTGCACGACGCAATACTCCAGCTAACTCGCGTAAACTTACGAATTTAGAGGAGTAAACGACTATTTGATATATAACTAAGCTTTATACGCGTATATTCCATCCGTAGCTTTATTACGTTGAAGATATGGCCAACCGATTACTACGTGAACGCGACGCGCTCCCTATTGGTATACGATAGGCTTATAACTTTATTAAGCGCCAGTTAGAATTTCGGACGCGTTTTACGCGTAAATACAATTATTAAAGAGCTAAATGCAAAGATCTAACGATTATTTACAAGTAGTTTACCTTTATATATAACATTAAGGTTAAATACAGTATCCTTAACGACAATATCTACAATTTTAATAAGACTGGTTTTATAATAGGTATTATTATCGCTACTATAGTAGTTACTACCTTAGATAGCCGCAGTAAGGCCAAACAGACCTAACTTAGTAATCGAGAGTGGGCTACAGTTATTTAAGGAGTGAATACTCTAAGCTAGGCCATCCTACTATTTATCATCTTAACTAGGTAATATCACCTTGTAAACTAGTATAAAGAGTGTAACCTCCCGGTTAACTAACGTATTACAACAACTAACAATAGCTAGACTACAAATAAGGAAGGCATTGATTAGATTCGGCATTTCGATTTCTATATAGCATCTTATATAAAGGGTATATACTAGCTATTAATCTTTAATAGCCACAAAAGCCACCACTCTGAAGAATTTAATAATTATTATAAAGAGTATAACATTATTACACCTTATATACCTCTACAGTCTTTACATATACTTTAGCCTTTAGATATTAGTTATTTTAAGCTGTTAAAGAAGGAGTATAATTACTAAATTAAGCAGTTTATGTGGATAAACATCACATATATTAGTAAGTTAGAGTTTCTTTATGTATTTGGAGAAGCGTTTTTTTGCTTCGATTACAGAAAATAATATTTCAGAGGGTTTTACCAGAGCTAGCCTTATACCGTACGACTTAAAAAGGGTAATATCTAATTTAAATATACGAATTCCGACCTTAATACCCCTTACCTTAAGCCTAACTACTATATTACCTTAAGTCTTCTAAACGTTATATAACTCTTAAGAGGCTACGCTACAGTTAGTGTTTATTGAAACTCGAATTTCCAACTATCAGAGCAGCTCTCTAACCTTAATGCTAACTGCTGTAGATCGATTAGCTAAAGGTATAATAACTATAATGCACAAAGTTACTCTTTTACGTACAGAGGTCTCAGCATTACGTAAGGCCAATAAGGCATTTAGTAAGCGACAAAGGGCTAAAAAAACACGTGTGCAGCTTAGAGGGTCACTTACTGTATAAGAGGTACAGGATTTACTAGATTAGAAGGCTATGGGTAAGCAGTTAGCTTAGGAAACACGACAAAATGATGGTGGTGCAGGGAGGTCTCGTTTGAAGGTTCGGTATTATAGTGTGTGTAGCCAGCCTAGCTATAATGCACGCACGTGTAAGGAGGCTGCAGAATCGTCTGATTTATCTGTTTCTAATTCAGTTATTGTTATTTCCTAGTGTTGTGGTTATGTAATTAAGGATAATTGTAGCGGGGAAGTGGAAAGCGTGCGACTCGCTTGTCTGTGTGACTCGCTTATTATGCACGTTAAATAAAGTCTTTAAAGCTTACCTTATCTATGCGAAAGGTCTCTTAAAAATCCTAATCGGTAGCAGTTAGCAGCGCTTCTACTACCTTCTATAAGTTAAAAGGCTGCGATAAACACTTTAGCGTTATTATAACCCTCCTGTGACGGCCTGTAGGTCGCATGGATGGGTCGGCATGGCCCGACCTATTCCCTGTAGGAGGAACCGTGCGAGGGACAGTGCGGAAAGAACCGCACGGAGTGCTCACTGTGTTTATCGCTAAGACCAGTAAGCAGGAAGAGCACCCTGCTCTCTCTGCTCAGCACTATAACCAGTGAGTAGAGTGAGCAAGGTACAAGTTACTTCCTATGTTCTGTATTATAAGTACTACTGTCGTGCCTGCGGTGGAGTGAGGGACCCCTTAGTTCCTCACGCTAGCAATACATTGTTCTTAAGCATTACTCAGTGTGGACTACTGTTTAGAACCTTTAGTCCGACGATCTGCTTGACAGTGTACTGCTTCGAGAGTTGTGCTAGCCTTCATTCAATCATCTTGTCCCCAATCATCTTGTAGCAATTAGCCTTAGTCAGGGACCTTGTCTGCTACTACGATCTGTCTTTACCTCGGTCACCCCGGTGTACTAGGAGCAGACCGTAACACCTCCTTTATTGCTAGAGTCGCATAGATTAATCGAATACTAGTTCCTTTACGCTCTTTTCTTTTAGAGGCGCCTTATTGTAAAGAGAGCTGTAACGGCCGTAAACCCTATACTTACAGACCGCTAGTATATATCTTGTTTTATCGTTATAGGTAGCGGCTGACTTTTAATAAAAATAAACATCGAATTTTACTACCAAATCGACGTTTTTAGCCTGGCCAGACCAATCAGAACCCCAGTTAAGCACGCAGAGCCACATAGCCTTATCAGAATTAAGCCTTACGGAACAGAACAATTCTCGGCCAGACTTATTCTGTTAAAAAACTTAAAAGAATAATTCTCGGCCAGATAGCAGAAAACAAAGGAGTTTAGCCTACAAATTACCAATTTAAAGCATCATTTCAACGTGTATTAGCCTAATACCTAGTCTATAAGGGGGTGAAATGCGCATAACTTTATACCATCGCGCCTGGGCCAGAATCCTGGCTTAGCAGTGAGAAACTGATGCCGAAAACAGGAAAGTGGCCCAGCAGGAGGCCGATAAATTCGATTTCTGTATGCCAAGGACACATTCTGGCCGAGAATTTTCCTTAGCGAGAGCGAGAAGAGCACACCCTTAGGCATCAGCCGCTGATATTTAATGAAGCGCCAGGCAGTAAAACCCTTACATGGTAAAGCTGGGACGTCACAAGACAATGCTATTCTAATCCCGAGCGATGATGAGTCCCGATATATAGAAATGCAGTGTTAACAGGGTTATGGATGCCCAAGCTACCCTAATCTCTCAGCCGATGCCGAATTGTCTAAGGACAGCAATATCAACCACAGCCAAGACAATGTTGCCAGGTCGCCAAGCAAAGCTGTCGACCCGAGGAGCACCCAAAGACTTAAATCTCTTCCAAATAACTGGCGATTAATTTAACCAGGCTGCGCTTACATTACTGCAATTCAAGATTAGAACACATCCACACTAATGCAAAACGGTAAGAATCCCTCGGATTTCCCAAGTCAACCCCTTAGAAGAACCTAGAAATCTTACCCCTAGTCAGTAGCGGCATATCAGAGCAACATATACGCTTGCCCGTCACTTATTAAACAAGGCAAAGGAGCGTATATCTGAAGAATGCCGTATACCCCTTAGGTACATCCGTCAGCTACTGTTTACCAGTTCAGCCCTTAAAGAGGAGAATGCAATAATGTCAGATACGGTGATGGAAAAGGCGCGGTCCGACTATAACGTGCTTCCGACTTTCCCCGGGATACCACTTACAGACAGCAGCTCTAAATGCCTCAGTATTACCCAGTTTAAGCACTTGGAAGAGACGCACCAGCGTCTCGTAAGGGGTGTGGATCAAACTAACAAGGATAAGAATTACAAATACCTTCTAACTATATGGGAACAGCTGATCCTTAACATGCGATGATACTGCAATCAGTACATCCTAAGGACGTACTTTAGCAAATTTTGGGCAGAGAAGAGCGCCGTTTCTATAGTTACTGAGCCGGCTGCCCCAGGTCAACTACTAGGCAAGGCTCCAGACGCTCAAGTAAGAATTCCGGTATTTACTCGTGGATTGTAACACTGATACAGGCCATAGCCTCTAAAGCGGGGGAGAGAAGACTCTTCTGAATTCAGCGAGCCTCAGGAAAGTCTTCTCCCGTCAAAGCGGGTACGTATGGACGGTGTCGGAAGGGCCGAGGTTGCTTAGTTGCCGTGCTGTCCCAGACTGGCTACTACAAAGCCCCGGGAATCACCAGTTGAGGTTCACGATTCGGCCGACATCAGCGCAGTGTAATAAATAAGCTAGGGCAAGCGCTTTTTAATTACCAGCTAACATTATACGTATTGCTTAAGGCCCACCTGTTAGGATAAAAGGGAGCGCTGGAAATATTAGAAGTCGAGGCCTGGAACATATTATACTACTTTTAACAACTATAAATTAAGGGAGGCCCCCGCACTCCCCTGGTAGCACGCTATGAAACCAGGTTGGCAAGAGCCTGCAACCGCAGTACCTGTGTACGGGCATGATGATAAGTGATGATACGAGAATGCGCCCAGTCACCTTAACGTCGGACGCCCTTTATCTTGTCTGGTTTACGCCATTCATTACCATATAGACTTGCGGGATTAAAACACCAGTACGCTATCAATTCTTTTCTGGAATTGTGTATTCTTTGTAGATTTGGAATCATGAGTTCAGTTTCTGCCGACTGTGCGATTCCTTGAGCCTTTATTATTAGTAAGACTTTTTCTTTTATGCACCACTAAGGACGCCGTGACCAACTTCTTCGATCTCATGCGGCGCTTAGTTGGAGACAAGGGCATTGTCAGGGATCCTCAGTCACCCATCTGTATCCCCTAGGTCCGAAGGAGTGTATTTCTAAGCTGTATTTCTAAGCTTTGCATAACTATTTCCGTCAAAATTGGGCAGTATAAGGATGCGGCGAGGGGGACCGTCCAGGGACAACAACCTCAATGTTAATTAAGCTATGCAAAAGCTTACAAGTTTCATTACCGTGGTAGTCTGCTACGAAAACTAGGTAGGCCCCGTCCCAAAATAGTTAGCCTGAAATCAAGCCCGTTTCACCCCCGGCTTAGCTCTGGCTTCCCATTGCTTACCCTGCCATAAAAATTAGTAAACGCAGTGCCTGTACTAGGTAGTCTGATAGAGCGCATATAATTATAAGTTCTAACTGAGCGTAACGGTCAGTTCGAGGATGGAAAAGAGAAAACGGTAGTTAAACGGCAAAAGCAACCGTTACGTGCAGGGAGGCCGTTGTCCTAAAATTAGGCCGAGGATCGTTCTTGCAACCACGCCAGCCCATTTATGGCCATGGCATGTATAGCCAGGACTTACCTCGGCCCAGGCGGCCCTTAGTACGGCTCACCTCTTGCTTAGGATTTGCGACTAACACAGACTTAGCCAGGAAAAAGTGTCAGGCGTGACTTTAGAGGTATATACGACTCGACTTCTCTTAGCTTTCGGCTCGCTCCACTTGGACCACGACACCGGGCTCAGCTACTTAGGGCTATTCGAGTCATTCCGGGGGATGTAACCGAAAAGTTGCCATATTCAATGTTGTAGGGACCTGGTGATTCTCAACCCCTCCCATCATGCTTGCCAGTGTGACATTTTGAGATGTTTGCTTCTCCCAGAACAGACGCCCTAGTTCCCTGGCCTCCTTCTTGCCGAAAATTCCCTCAAGAAGATGAACAGAGTCCAGCGCGTAGTGAGTTCCCAGACTGCCCTCCATCCGCTCCAGAAACTCCGGCCTGACACTAATAGGTGCCCAAATCCGTGCTCCATCCCGATCCTTCGGCAATCTTGATAGCACGTTCTGCTTTCCATGTTGATCCTTCCACGCTGTTAACTTGGCTTTTGAAAACACCACGCTTTCGGGCACTTCCTCCCTTGGAAGCAGGATCATTCTTTCCGCGCCGTTTGTCAGCAGAATCCTGGCCATATCCAGGGTGCTTTGCCAACGAGACGTGCCGGCCTCTACAGGGCAGCCTTCCTTCCACACCCTGATCATGAAATCCCCCCAGAATGAATTTGCGCAACTGGCGATTGCTCTGAAAGACACTTTACTTGCAGTCAACCAGCGAAACAGACCCACGAGAGCCTCGGTGTTCCATCTCTCAATGTATTGCACCACAACGAACCCCTCGGCCTGAAAGTTCAAAACGGCTCGTCGCCAGAATGCCCCACGCATGAAAGAATTTGCTGCTCTTTCAAACTGGAGGTCCGGGTCCATTTGTCCCAACCCCTTCATAGTATCATTGGGAACTTGACATGGCCATGACCGAGCTGTGATATATCGGGTGAGACCCAAAGAGCCAAGAAGAGTCCACAGATTGCCAGGGAATAGAATGGTATCTGAGGGTATGCCCACTTGCTCTGGAAATTCGGCCCGTTCTTCAAACCAGTCAACAAAGCCTTCGAACTTGGAGGCATCGGTCCAAAACGAGTCGAGAGTGGCAAGAGCAAGTTTTGCTCTCACGATTGTGTCGTCATTTTCCTCGGCGTGAATGAAGGTAGCCAAACGAAAGAAGTCCATCATATTCGATCGAAAGCATCGAGCCACATCATCCGTGTATTCAGGAGGCTGCAATGCGGCAAGGGACGACCTGTATACACAAGAGATGTAGGAAAGCGCAAATAGGTGATAGACTCGAGGGTGAAAACCAGGTGCCAAGTGAGGCGCCAGGACAAGTTCCATCTCAGACGTACTGATGAAGTCGGAGACTGTGCGGTGGAGAAATCCAATTCGAATGTCCCAGAATCCAATAGTCGTACAGGAACTAGTCCCACAAACGTCGACAGCGTGCAGGAGGTCCCTGCAGCGGTCATTAATCAAGTGTCGCTCCGTTTCAAGGCTGGATCGGGTTAACTGGAATCGAAGGGGGGCCGCATGTTGGGTGAGCTCCGTCATCGTCATTCTCTCCAGAACAGTCGACTCTTCCCAGTTTGCGAGCGCCACTCTAATGGATTCTGGTTCCAGGGCAATCAAGGTCAGGACTGGTAGTGGTTGATCGTATGCGGCAAGCATTTTTAGAAACGTTGCCGCTTGTGATTTGTAAACCGGGTCGATATCGTTGAACATGTGCTTGAAGAAGTCGGTGAGCTCTCGTGGAAATTCGTCGAGGCGTTTACGCAGCACACGAATGTCGTCCCTATTCGAGAGGCCACGTAGTAATGACCGAACAACGTAATACACCCAGAGAAAAACACCCTCGGCCCGGCTCGTAATGTCTTTGATGAGGAGATTGGCTTCCTCGCCGGAATCCCCTCCACGCAAGGCCTCAAACCTGGGGTTTTTGGACAGGCGACCAAGGGCGAACGCGCGAATATCCTCTCTGGTAAACTCATGGATACAAAGTCGAGATGGGCTCGCTCCATAAGCATCTCGAAACTCGGGCCAGGGGCGGCTGGAAACGCAGAGCTTGATAGAGTGTGAGGCTGCAAAGGTGCTCAGCAGATCAACGAGATCCGTATGGATTCCACGGTACTCGTCAAGGCCATCGATGAAAAAGCACATTCGAATTGGCAAACTGTGTACCATCAATCTTTTAAATGATCGGATGAGGGATTCCATGGTCCAAGATTCAAGGTGCTCATAGTCCTTGGTGGAAAGACGGTCGGGGCAGGCCACCTGGATTAGATCTGGGTGTCTCTTGAGCAGCTGGAAAAGCATGGTACGCAAAAGACCAGTTTGGCTTTTCTGGAGATCGGTTCCCATACTCCAAAAGAAATGGCTTCCGATAAAGAGGTCGCGTTGCGGCCCGCCGGCTTGGGCCCATTGTTGGAGCAACCGAGTAGTCTCGTCGTGCTGGAGCAGATGTTTCATCAAAGTTGACTTTCCGGATCCTGCCTTCCCTTCAATCCAGTAGGTTCCGCTGCCTTCGCGGAGCCACGTAGCCAGGTTGACGGGACTGTTTGGGTCAAAGACCCAGTGAAAGGTCGCCTGATGGGCTGATTCGACCCTGGATTCGCGCTCACGAATGTGCTCAAAACGGAGTCCCTTGAGAATAGCTTCGATCCGGGACCGATTCCAAGCTTGATCGGTGAAGGACTTAAGCTCTGTCGCCAGGGACGTAAACATTGCATCGGCTTCTTTACTGCCGCCACCGAGAGCCTTTTCCAGGTCCATGGCCATTGCATTAAGCTTGGTCGTGGTGGATATGTTCCATTCCCTAGTAGAGTCTTGAACGGAAGCTGCAGACTTGGTCCAGGCGATCTGATGGCTGCTACGTCAAGGTTAGTTTTGAGATAACAGCAGAGCCCATTCTCCTTCTTGGTTACGCAACGAGGCAACTGCGGAGGTGGGGACAGGGCCGGACTTACTGCAGCGAGATGATGATGTGGGTACAGATTTGGGCTCGCAAACTTGAGAGCCGGTGTTCCAGCTGTGGGATGGCGTCCTTGTCAAATAGGGCACGCAAGAAAGTGCGAGCACGGTCTCGTTTTCGTGCGGTGGCTGGGTCGATTTGCAACCATTTGAGCTCCTTTGTCAATTCGTCGGCTACTTGGGTGCACCGCTTGACAAGGTCGGCGAGTGGGGAGCCTGGCTTGGCTACAGCAGAGTCGAGGCAGGTGCATTGCTCCTGGACGTCGGTGGCGATGATGCGAAGTTCCGTGTTGATTTTGGTCAGGCCGTCGGCCGATTGAATCACCTCTTTGGCCTGTGATATTGACCTCAAGGCGATATCGACAAACTGGGCGATGGCAGCCGCGGCGCCGAGAGCGGCGAGCTCGGCCATGTTGACGTCCGATTGTGAGAGTGGTGGCGGAGTGGAAGATGGCGCTAGGTAGTGGTTGCCTTCGGTTGAAGTCAGAAATGAGGGGAACCCCCCGGCCCCCCCACCTGTTTGGTGCGACCAGGCGTGGACAGCGAAGTGGCTCGACTGTTAGCTCAGGACCTCTTTCCCCATCACAACGGACTTTCAACTCGAGTCCACTCGCGCCCAGAACCTATCATTTACGGAATTACGAGAGCTTTTTGACAATTGAGCCAACCCGCAAATAGGAAAACTTGGTAGGTAAGTAGCAAAAAAAAAAGACGCCAGCACAAGCTTAACACCACCTTACCTTTTGCCCAAAATGAATGTCACCTATTAACATTTTCGAGCGGGAATTTGCCCGATTAGGTAGGTACAGGTACTGTAGGTGCCCGGTGAAATTGCCACCCAAGTACCCGATCGGTACCTAATTAACTCACTCCTTACCGAACAAACCTTTAAGAAAGAGGACCTCACGACGTACTGTAGCCTTCATCACAATGTACTGTAGGTCCATCTCTTTCGGTCCGCCAGCCGCAACAACCAACTGCCAACGAGTGCCAAACCTTCTACCTCCCAGCTGCCAAAGCTGGTCCCGCCTTTGCGCATGACTGAAATTTTGGAAATTTTCAACATCTGCAGCCCAAAGCGCATCGCCAACATCACAAACACTACAACACCAAGCGCAACGCCTACCACTAACGCGCAAATCGCTGTGGTAAGCTGGGAATACCTGCAATCAATTGCCCTACTAATTTTAAGTAGATAGATACCGATTTTAGCAACGACTTCAGCGATTGGAGTAGCATTAGCGTAGTGCTGTCAAAAACCCGCCCATGGGCGCCCATGATGGCCCATGGGTTTTTAGTGGGTACCCACAGATACCCATGGGTACCCATAGGCTTTAAACCCATCAGTAGTACTTAGAATAAATAACATATATATAATATAAGATGTTATATATATTACATAAAACAGTGTATTATTGGAATGGTGGAACGCGATATTTAGTATAGTAATTAGTGTAGTAATTAGTATAGTAATCTATATTAAGCTAACAGCTACCCTGATAAATTTAAATATAATCCGGCCTTACTGTACGCCTCTTATGTCTTATCTAAGTTATAAGACCTTTTCCTTATATCTAAACTCTTTATCTTTCCTAACTTCTGTATCCTCTTTATCGTCTGCTTAGTCAAGGCAGTCATTATAAATATCTAACGTATTATCTTCCCTTATATCTTCATTACTTAAAGGTTCTTTATTATCAGTATTAGTAATCAGAGCAGTATTAGCGTTATGGTAAGCTAACAATCTGTATAAAGAAGATAACAGTTACGTAATTATATCAAAGTAGAGTGTATTTCGCTAAGCTGATTTATGTTGATATGCTGGTATAAGTGTTGATATAGGTAAATAGTATTAACGTCGTCTTAAGATCCCCGTTCCCCTTAAATTACTTCTATAGTTTTAAGCAGCCTTAATTATATTGCGAAACGATAATATTAGTATACTTTAGATAAAACTAATACTAATAGCACTTATTGTCTTTGCCTTATTATTAGTACTGTTATTACTAAAATAGCAAAACCCTTAATAATATACCTCTTTTAACTCTTTATACTTTATATTATACTTTAGCAGCATGTTATCTTCTTCTAGGTCCTCGTTAGTTTTTAGTTAAGTCTTAGCAAGCTTATAATTTACGAATATTAAAGATTGGTTTCTGATATTCTCAGCATTTATTAATATTTACTTATTTTAAGATTTAACTGCTATAATTACTTTATACTTTTTCTAAGTCTGTCGTAGTACCTGTAATAATTAAAAAGTTATAAGTTATTACTACTATTAGTAAATTATAATCTATATATGCTTTTTATTAATTATATATGGTAATATCTTATATAACCCTTATAGTAATCGATATAGTAATTAGCGTAAATTTGAATCGGAAGGAAATATATATTTTATAAGACTTTAAAAAGTGCTAAATCTTATAATAAATTATATTATTAATATCAGCCTTTTACAACTAAAGTATTATAAGGTAGCAATAAAGAGAGTTTATAATAAGTATGTTTAATATAAAACTAAGTCTCCTACCTCTTTTACATACAAGATAAATGTTAAGTTTAGCTGTTTTACAGTATTATATTTAAATTTATTTAAAATATCAGTCTTACGCTTTTAAGCGTCTTTTTCTAACCTAAAAAGGTTAAGATAAGCTCAGATCTTAAAACGGTTTATAGCTTAAGTATTAGCTTAAGGTAAATATAATAAGCTATATATAATAAAGGGGATAATATTCTCTCTAACCTTACGTTTATACTTATTAAGCTTCTTTAATAACATATTAATAACTTTAATAAATTTAATAAGTTAAGTATTATTTTTTAAATAAACTGTCTGTTTATCCTTAAGCAGTTATTTAATATAAGGAAACCGCTTTTTTAAGTGTTACTATTTACCAAAGATATATAAGAACAGTATATTAGTTATTTAACTAAAAAAGTTAGTTAAATGTAAAAGTCTCTTTATGTTGTTTATAAGATATTTAAGTTGTCTTTACTTAACTGTAGTTAGGTTTAGGCTTTAAAAATACAGTGTAACTTAAAGACTTTTCTCTTTAGATCTTAAAACAAATATATAAATAATGTTCTTTAACTTAAATGCATGTAAAATAAAGTTAATAGTTAAGCTTTACTAAGTCTTATAATTGCAGGGAAGTAATAAGACCTTAATATTGTTTCTCCTTTTATTATCGCTTCGTTTATTATACTTTAAAAACGCTTCTTTTCGTTATATGCTTGCAGAGAGTAAAGAAGTAAGGACGTAAAGCTGATTATTTGTGACGGCCCTGGCCACCTTTAGAGCCCGAACAGCTCGACGTAACCCCGGACTACCGTTACGGTGCAAGCCGACAGTGCGAAGGAATTCACACGGAGTGCTTAGTGTTCTTAGCGTGCTTAGGTATGAGCAACAGGCGGCAACTAAGCAGATTGCTCAGTTGCTCAGTCGCTAAGGGAGGTGAGTAACTGAGCAAGGTATAAGTTACCTTCTATGCCTTATACTATAGAAACAGTCGCTGTACTTACAACGGAGTAAGGGACCTCTTAGTTCTTCACGTTAGTAATATACTGTTCTTAAGCATCGCTTAGTGTGAACTACTGTTTAGAACCTCTAGTCTAACGATCTGCTTAACAGTATACTGCTTTAAAAGTTATACTAGCTTTTACTTAATTATCTTACTTCTTAACTATCTTGTAGCAATTAACCTCGGTCTAAGACCTTATCCATTATTATGATCTGTCTTTACCTTGTTATAAGCTGTTACTATAGCTTACTTACTTATAACTCGATTTTCGCCTTTAGAAGATCGAAATGGTAAAAGAAAAAGTCATATATGCAGCTAGTGAAATAGCTAAAGACCTGAACTTGTAGTTTACAGGTATTATCGATAACTATTTCCAGAATACAGAAGACAAACAAAGGCTCATAATATGTAGAACTTTCAAAGATAAGAGATAAGTTAATTTTGAAACTAAAATTACTAAAATATATAACGAACGTAATAAGGAGAAATAAGCAGAAGACTGCCTTAAACAGTTAGTTTAAACTTCTTTTACAGCTGCTTACCTTTTTGCTTTTAACAGAGATCAGTATTAAGTTAATTAAGAAGAAGCCTTTTTAAAACGCTATTTTTATAAAGAACTTAAACCTTCTATTAAAGACAAACTTTGTAAACTTAACCAGTACGCTTACAGTTTTAATAATTACATTAATAAAACCTGTAAGATTGACGTTAGACTGTTCGAACGTAAAAGAGAAGATAGTAGCTATTATGTAAAGCTTTAATAACGTTAATTTGAAAAAGCTAACTAATCAAAAAAGGTTATATATAAGATTATAATATACAGACATTACCTTAAATTTATAAATATGTTTATTAGTATAGCTTAATATTAATAAGAGAAATATATATGAACTCGACAGCTTACTACCAAAAGACCTTTTTAAGATCTGTTATTATAACTGTTATAAGAATAATTACGATATATAAGATTATAAAGAATAGAAAAAGGTTAAATAAGTATTAGTAAAAGAATCTTAGTAAATTGGAATAATTATAAGAACTTAAGTTATTAGAATAGTAAACTTAAAAAATTATAACTAAATAAACGATATTTACGATAATTACTAAATGTCTTTAAAGTATATATTTAGTAGCGAAATACTCCTAAAAACTACTAAGAATAAACGTTAAAAAGAAGAAGAAAACAAAACGAAAGTAACTAGAAAACTCTTAGAAAAACTTATTTAAATATTAAAACAGCTGTTACTTAAAGAAAACAATGAGGTAGACCAGGAGGTACAGATCGTAAAAGACTAACTTTAAGAACTTACACTTATATATAACATCATTACTAAAATATAAATTAACTTTAACTAACTTAGAAACAGAGTAATAGTTATAACGTTTCCTAAAGAGTTAATAGCTAATATAACAACTGTTAGCTTAATATAAGATTATAAGTTAGCCTTACTTAGGTCATTTTGATATACTGTAATAATACTGGAATAAAAAGAACGATAGGAATGACTGAATTTTATCTACTAAAACGAAACTAGTAAACTAAGAACCTTAAGTTACTTAAAACCTATTAAGGACAGACCAGTTACCTATTTATATGTTAGAATTGTTCGAGTTCTTAAGAAAATAAATACTTTCTTTTTCTTTTATATAATATATAGCTATTTTCATACCACTTCTTTTATCTACTATATCATTAAGTAGAGTATATTATTAAGTGGAGTATATTAGTAAGTGGAGCATATTATTGAGTAAAGCATGTCATTAAGTAAGGCATATTATCAAATAGAACTATTAGAGTTCCTGTAACACCTAGAGCAATCGTAAGGCTGGAATAACTATATTAAGGCGTACACATACTAGTTAAGGGATAGTTTAAGTAAGCTAAGTTAACACAGTTAGCTCAGCTAATTAAGGTTACAGTTCGCCACTATAGTCACCACTATAACCATAGCTAACTACTATATAAAAAGATAGTCTGGTAAAGCTAGACTATATAAAGCAGGCTTTAATTAATGTTTGTACTATAATGTTAACCTAAGACTAAAGAGAAAAACTTATTATTATAGAAAGAGGAGAAAAGAAGAGAAGTGTCGTTAAATACCTATATATATATAACTAGACCCTGGCATTTAGGTGCTAGGGTTTTAGCTAAGTTCTAGGCGATGCCTAGCAGGTTCTTAACTAATGCTGTGACAGTTTTCCCAGCTTGTAAACTAACCAGTACAAACCGTCTATAAACTCTTATTACTATTCTAACTAAAAGTTAAAACGTGTAGAAAAGGTATAACAGTATTATAACTAATATTATATAAAACCCCTTATCGATAACAGATTATATAAAGATAGCGTTAGGCTTAATAATAAAGAGGAGATATATAAAAGTCTTAATTCCACAGCCTTACTTAGAATTCCTCCTCTTCCCTCTTTACCTTAAGATTAATCTTATTTAATAAATATTACCAGCATTACTAAGCTTGACCGACTACTACTACTATGACAATACCTGTTAGGAACGCTGTAATTATTATTAAAGCGACTAAAAGGAAGAGGGTTATAATTGCTTAATTCTTTTAGTTTTCTAGCAAAGCTAAAGAGCTATCTTCTTTTTCACAATTATAAGGTATAACACTAAAGGGTTAAGAAGATTATAAAATAATATAATATATATATATTATAAATTTAATCAAGTAAATATATAAACACTAAAGTACTTATAACATTGCTGGCGTCGCTTCGTTCGTCATTCCGCGACAGCCCTTCGCTACGCTACAGGGCGCTCCATTCCTCACTTTCGCTCCTAGCAATTTTGGCGTGGGGTATTAAGCTTATTTAAATAAGTGCAGCGAACAAAACGACAGAAACCTATCCGGAGGTGTTGAAAAGCAAAAGGGGTCAAGGCATTGGAAAGCAGTGTGTGTTGAAGGTGATTAATTCTTTCTATCTTCGAGAGTGGAAGCCGTGTTATTATAGCCGTGAGGGTGGCCAGTGCACGGAGTGCAT
>Ga0247780_1000952_pt1 | contig 21501 bp, 22 predicted proteins | sample UWRJL079202R5_FD_179927 | JGI IMG/M metagenome (GOLD analysis project Ga0247780, IMG submission 179927) | Plant litter microbial communities from Arlington Agricultural Research Station in Wisconsin, United States - UWRJ-L079-202R-5 | ecosystem: Environmental > Terrestrial > Plant litter >... | reverse complement strand
TTACAAGCGCGTTCTCTTGAACCGCCTACGGGTGGTGATATCTCATGCTCCAATGTCACTTCCCATATTATCATGACCTCACAAGTTGCCCTCCTCGCAAAAAATTTTCCAATCACTCGAAGTTTGTTTCTGAAAAACAAGTTCCTCTGTGTTGCTTGTGCAGCCTCGCACTAGCTTGTGTCTAATGTGCCCGACTTCAATGTTTCCGGCTAGCAACTCACAATACCTAGGTATCTTATGATGAAATACAGAGGGGACCCTGTCAGGAATTCTCCTGCTACGGATCGTATCTGCCTCGACTTCAAGCGAGGAAACAGGATCAAGTGGTAAAACAATCCCTCCACTGGGCCGGGGTTACATTGGGAATAGAACCGTGAACGTGGAGTCAGTGAAAGCGATATTTATAAGATAAATTTGGGCACCTGCGCCATGGCTCAACCCACATGACATTTCTCACATTTGTCTTAGGCTAACGGTGACCGTTTGCATTGATACAGGGGAGCCATGGCGGATACATTTCGGGGGATCAATAGCATTATTTGAGGAATGAGCGCACCGAATGTACCGTAACAAACATGGAAACTACCTACCATCCCTTAGCTGCCATGATTTCCGGGTTTGCAAGTCAGCGGCGCCATGTCGGGCTGCCAGGTTGGTTTAAACATCGCTGGAATTTTTTTGGTGGCCATAGACTCACCCTTGCTTAGGTTAGGTTCGGTTCAGAGCGCACGCTTATTGGCTGACCTTTATGTTGTGTTGCAGAGGTCACACCACCAGAGCATCAGACATCACCTGATCATGAAGCTGTGCCCTTCCATGGGAACATGTATTTAGCACTGGACTTTGCGTTCATCGTTTACTTCTGCCTCCCTTGTTCCTGCTGCACACATACCAAAATCCACAGATCGCTCTCAGCAGCTCATCATCAACCATACCCCCCCAACAATTTCAGCTCAAATATCCCTCAATCACCACCTTGAATAAAATGGCCACCAACACTGGCATAGAAGGCTACTCCCCAATCTCGACAACGGAACCACCGCCCACGCCCCTAGAACCCGCCTTCCTCCCATCACAGTCTCAATCTCAATACCAAGCGCAGCAACAATATTCCAGCCCCCCGCCCATGTCCGCCGACCCTGATCAGCTCAAATGGGATCAGATGGAGGACACCCCCGGATGTTGCTTCGCCGACAGCGCCGGCTGCTGCTTCTCATCGCACGGAGCATGCTGCTTCTCTGACCACGGGGCATGCTGTTTCTCGGACCACGAAGGCTGTTGTTTCTCGGACAACAAGGGGTGCTGCTTCGGGCAGGATCAAGGAATGTGCTTCAATGGGTGTGGAGGGAATCCGTTTAGGAATAGGGCGAAGCCGAAGAGGGTGTGGAGTATGGGGAGTTCTGGGCAGGCGCGCGAAGCGTAAGTTTGTGAGGGCATTTTCATAGTGTGAAATGGGTGTAACACAGGTCTTGGAATGATGTTGCTGAGGTGCTGCCTGTCAAATTTTTCAGAATAGCTTTTACCTTACCAAATCGGCGCTTAAGGCTGTGAATATGTTGTTCGAACCTTCTTGGTCCCTCACGCTAGCAAAACATTGTTCGACTGAGATCTATTGTTCGGAACCTCTGGATCTGCGGCCTTCGTAACAGTGTACTGCCCCCAACAGTTTTGCTAGCCTTCATTCAGTCATCTTCTCCTTCAAGCCTTTGACCGTCCTGGTCTACGATCTGTCTTTACTTGTACCGTTGCATTCAGCAGCGGAAGGTGAAATTGGCGCGCCTGCTGCTTCATAACATCGAACGGTGGAAGGCCCAGCCTATAGAGGTCGAGATATTGCTCAACGTCGCGCAGCAGCTCCTTGTACTCGATGCGTCTCCCGATAGGCTCGGGCGTTGGCAGCTCCTGTGGTTGGCCAAAGCCTAGCCTGCCGAGGAGTGCCGCAACAATGGCGGTAGGGATCGTGATGATAATGATGAAAATCACGATGCCGGTGAAAGTGAGGTACCAGGGGCGCTCTCTGGTCGGATCACCTTCACCCCTGTGTCGCCTCTCCCCGCCCTCGGTGGGGAGGAGGGGCTCGTCTTCTCGTGCGCGAGCTGGGTCATCCATTGCGTTCCTCCCAACTCAAGTTTTGTGGTAGACGAAGTCGAAGAGACAGATGATCGAAAATGATTTGATCTAGGTAAATGAGGAGAATCTATTCGCCAAAATGTCACTAGGATGGCCCATGGATACCTGGCGATTTCGCTGCGTGATATAGTTCTGGTTGATGTAGACGGCGTCGATCCAAAGTATCCGATCAACGTAGGGGTGGCGAAGGCGAGAAAGAGCCTGATGGAGGTTCGCCGCCACCCGGACGACCCTTTTAGAGCTGCTGACGGCGCTTCTGACCACAAAGCCCGCTGAAGGGTCTTCGTTTTCGACATAGATCTCTCGCGGGTTGTCGGGCGAGCCCCAGGAGTAGGACAAGGCCTCACAGAGGCCATCTCCGTCTTGGATAGGTCTACACCCGCGCACGATGGGACACGCGAAGAGACGACCCTGGATCAGAGCGTTATTTTGTGTGCATGGTAACAGACGGATAACCCTGTTCCTTCCCCCAATGGTGCCTGGCCTACATCGACGGCAAAGATCAATGGTCGATTCTCGAATTCTACAGGCCAGTGGTCTGAAAGTCAAGTGATTATTCTTTCTTTCCTGTTTTCCAATTCTTCCCGATCTCCAGTTTAGTTCCTCTCATTTCCCATTGTTTCCTTTCTTTGTCCGATTTGCCCCTATTCGCAATTGTTGCGAATAGGAGCAAGGGGCTCTCCCGACGGCCGCTAACCCTAACCCTATCTTTTGCAACCAAGAGGCTACGGAGCGCACATCGACTGTGAGGGCAACAATAGATACTGAAATGCTTTGTTATCTTTCGTTTGCAGTGGAAAGACCATAATAACTGGGTCCTTCCACACTAGACCGGATCAGGCATGTGCCGCCTCTGGGATGCGTGGGAAAACAACGTTAACGCCGAAGGACCCGAGAGCACGTTTTTTTTGGGAAAAAGAGGGGTAGCTTCTGGTCACGGGATTCCGCGTCGAGCTCGCGTCGGCATAATTTCGTCCCGCGCGTCGTCATCTGCGCAGTTTGGCGCCCATCCTCGGCCGTGTTTGGTAGTATCCCACCACCCCCACCTCATCTATCACCCTGCATTACTGTATTTTTAATCGGCCGAGTGGCCTTCCGAGCCGCTGCGACGCGGTCATGGCTGTGGCGTGAGCGTCATAGGCGGTCGCGCCCAAGCATCAACCCGTGCCCTCTCATGCCTAACAGAAGAGCCTGCAGAATGCGTGTGGGCGATTATGGTGTGTTGTGTTGGCAGGATGCAAAGATCCTTCTGATGGTTCGGCTAGCAGACTTTGTAGGGTAACGGCCTTGGAAATGCAACATTCGATGTGGTCGGCCAACTTGGAGTCCGGACCACTCAATGCTATCCGGATTTCGCCGCTCACCACCCGCTGGCTTGCTTTCCACTCCTATCGGATCGTCTATTCTCGTGGCGCTTCGGCGGATCTCGATCGAATGAATGGATGAGAGATTTTTTGCTTGATCCTGGTCCCAACTCTGGTGCCCAACTGAGGTGTGCCCATCTCGCGTTCATCATGTCCAACACCTCCCGGGATCTGCAGCCGCGCACGCATAACATCTGGCACTGAACCTGCATTTTCAGAGGTCAGGCTCCAGGCCCCAGGGCCTTTTCCCTTGTTCGCCAGCCGCCGCCGCACCACCTTTGGGTAGAAGCTGTCAACCACTCGCCCCACCCCCCCTTTTACCCATCCTCACCCTCTACACAAGCATTGCCGAAGAGAGACCGCGCCTTCCGCAGTTTGCCACCATTCTCGGCACCATGCACGGCCTACTTTTCTAGCCTAGTCAGGTCATGCGGTCCGGGTTTCGCATACAGCAGCACTCTTGCGGCGTCCCGAACAGTAATGTCATTGGCTAACGCTTGCTGCTGCTGCTGCTGCTGCTGCTGCGGCGAAGCACGCAACGAGATCCCGTCAATCCCCAGAGCGGAGTTGGCGTGGTTCAAACTGCGCATTGGTCGAGGGCTGCAGGGACGTGGAGACTTGGGCTTTTCGCTTTGGGGCTCTTCTAATCGGGTGAGGCCAGGCTCGCGCATCACCACCACTCCTCGACTTCTCAGCCACCAACACTGCTGCACGTGAAGCGGGATGTCAAGAGCAACCCTAATTCCTTTTAGATTTACGTGCCATTAATTAGGCGCGACGTCAGCGGCTTCATGACGCAGGGAGACGATAGTCTGGACCTTTATGAGCTGGCCGCTCGGGAGTCCTGGAGGTGTGGCTGGTCGTTGAGGCAGCTTCCACCCACAGGGAACTGGCTGCAATTAGTTCTGGCTGCTGGTGACGGCGACCGGATTGCTCCCGAAGATGGCACACATGCAGCATGACCAAAACAGGAATATTGAATGCTAGCCACTAAGAAAAGAAGATGGGCGCCGGGCTGGCAACCCACGGGGGAGGGTGGGGAAGGGGGGCCTAAATTTCCACGCGCACCTCCAGTTAAGGGGGTACTGAGCCGGTACCTTTGGGTACCTGCAAAAATGCCCCGACAACAGGTCATGATTCTCTAAATCTACTTCCATACAAGCAAGTACCACCATAGTCCATTCTTGTACCTTGACCTTCCTTCCACACATGGTGCCCCCTTTCCGTTCAGCACCTTCTCGCCCAATTGCAGCCACACAGCCTTCCACTTGCATGACGGTACGAATTCCAGGGGTCGAGCGCCGGGCAGAAGTAGCAGATTCTGCTCATCGTCTGGCCATCGCCCCAGCTGACCAGAAACTCCCACACCGGGTACACGTCTCTCAAGGTTGCTGACTCGTGGCCAAGCCCTTCTATTTGAAACATCAGCTGGCGCGCTTTTTTCTCTCCCCCATGCAGGCTGCTGCGTAATCCGAGTTGGGTTCGTTACCGTCTTCATTCACAGGACGTGCGGTTACCCACCCGCCCATGCCTGACAACAGTGGGTTCTCTGTGAATCTCGTCAGTCGATTGCCTTCCATCAGGTCAGGCTGGAGCATCCTATTGACCCATTCTTTCGGGATGTCGCGGCAGTGACGCGGTCCGGCTCAGTGCTGTTGGCGTTGCACGCCCTCCTCCCCCTTCTTTTTTTGGGTGGTGTGCAGGTCCAGGATGTAGAGCCTCCAAGGGAAGCGGTAGGAAAATAAATAAACAAATAAAAATGAAAGAGGTCGACAGCGAGCTCTCTCCTTTCCCCTTTCCTCGCTGGAAACGCTACGCTTTTGTAGTCGCGTCCGAGAAGACGTAAACGAGCCAAAAAAAAAAAGAAAAGACAGTTCCTCCGGAAGCTCGTTCTCGATCGCCACTTGAGCCAGGGCAGAGCGGATCTCTGGGGTTGAGAGCTCATCTCATCACAGATGACCAGCCATGATCGTGGACGGTGCGTAACAAACATGCCAGTCCCGAGCCACCACCGGCAACTGACCCGGAATTTCCGGCACCACCATGAGATCCAAAAACCTGGTTTAGCGCTTGGATGGTACCAGCTGCAGAAATGAAGGTGGGAAGGTGGCTGGGTGGGTTTCCCAGTGGAACGGGGGGGGGGGAGGGCGGGATGGGCCCGGCTGGTCTGGTCTCTGCAGAGACTGCAGCCCGTTCACGGTTCTATGCGGTTGTGCAATGGCTAGTCAGGACCGCTACATTTGCAATTTGTGCCGAGAGCGTCTTTGCTGCCCTAGGTTGTCCCGTCGGCCAAAGTACCCAAAACAAGGGATTCTGGAATTCCGGAGAAAAAGAGGTGCCTGCGTCGAGGGAGCCTGCGGGCGAGCGGCGTGACAGCACAGGCAGACAGTACCTCGGAGAGATTGCGATGCAATGGGAGCGGGTGCTTGACGGGTCGCAAAGTTTTGCCGTGTTCATTCTGTCCCGCCCCCCCTCCCTCTTTTTCCAATGTGCTCAAACTGAACAGGCCCGCTCGGTGTCTTGGGCGCCAAGTATCAGGTGGACTGCCCTAAAACATTCCAGTGTTGTCGGCTCGCCCAAGCGGCCTGGTTTCGATCCTCCCAGTCCCTGAAATACCGGACCGCCAGCTCTCTTCTTTTACCCACTTGACCTCATTTGTTGCTCGCTGCGCTTTTGGGTCGTGCGGCCCTCCGTTTCTCGTCCTCTCCTACCCTCAAGCCAACCGTTCTGCTGGAGTTTGCTGGCAACGAGCCGTGATTGTCCTCTGCGCCAAGGTCCGGTGCCAGCCTTCTACTCCCTGCGCGTCATCGTTCAGAACGACACCATCGCCTCTTTGTTCGAGAGCGCCGGTTTCACGTCCAAAGTGAGGCCTGCTTGCTAACTACCCGAGCGCGATGGTGGACCGATACCTCACGGAAACCTGTCCTACCCGTCCCTATCTTCCAACGAACAACCCCCTAACCCCCTAACCCGAGTTGACCGACCGTTTGTCCGAGTACTCTTTACCGAATCCGGCACCTAGCCATCGACCCTTCCGCCGCTTTGTTGCTCTCTACCAGCCGACGACCGAACTTCAGCACCGCAACGAATACGTTTGGCATGACGCTGGCAAATACTTGCGCAGCAGCGCCGTACAAGAAAGACAAAGGGGCGGCGGAAGAAATGCCAGCGCGCGATGGGCCGGCAAAGAGAGCCTCATCTGCAGCTCCATGGAAAAAGAAAGACTTGGACGGGTGGGCCGTATGCCGACTACGAACTGCTCGCCGCTACACTTCACATCCCCTGCTCCAGGTCTCCATCCCTCCGGTACTGTGACGTTTCGATCCAAGGAATATCCAGCCTGCCTGGCGCATCAAAGTCTGCATCGAGTTGCCTTCGTTACCTCGCAAACACAAAGGCAGCCGCTTCCGAGAAAGGCTGGAGATCGCCGGTGTAGGTGCTACCTACCTACCAGGTATGTCGACTGTCGCGTTGCAGCCTTCGCGGTTTCTCAAGACCTTTGCTGTCGTCTCGAGCCCATAGACACTTTTTACCCCCTGCGGTACGAGGCGAAGCTGAGGAATACACTGGAACGTCCCCCACGTCCCCCTTCTGCCGCCGTTACAAGAGAGAAACTTCGGCTGATGGAAAACGACACAGGAATCTCATCAATTCTAGGGTCAGAAATCGACAAGATAGCGAGTCCACTCGGGAGTCAAATATACATCTAGCGACACATCTCTCAGCCTGATAAACGCCTCAACGATCAAATATATCCTCGCAGAGACGTAGGATCAGCTTGCGGCCGCAACGGCATCCATGGGGATCATGACAAGATGGTGCCGAGAGGCGTGACGAAGTAACTGAGCCAGATACGGGAACGGGGACTGTCGCTTTCCTTCTTGGAGAGGCAGGACTCACGAATCCAGGCGAGGGCAATTCAAGTGGCCTTGAGCGCCAGCCAGAGCAAGCCGGAAGCTGCCACGTACATGGATGATGTGTGCCACAGACATCGCTCTATCTCGGACGGGGAAGTAGTCGATCTAGGTTGTGGCGTGGACACCGCCGTACCGGAGGACGCAGAGCGCGAAGAAAGCCTCACCGGCACGATCAAGACGGGGACAGGGTAAGATGCCGATTAGGCCAGTTGGGCACCGCCGCGGCCACGAAGTCGGCCTGTCCCGACCGCTGGGGGCGGTACTTGTACATGACGTACCGCTTGTCGTCGCACACAGCGGCTTGAGAAGCAAGCATCTTGTACTTGATCCAGGCTGCTCCGTGCTCCCGCAGGCTCTCGCAAGCGAGTGTCCACCGAGTTAGAGTTGTCCGATCAAGATGCATTCTGGCTGTGTTAGGGGCGAAGCCGAGTGGTAAGAGCAAAGTCGCCGCAGTCAAGCGTGATGGCGGTTTTGAGCGGTCCCTTGCCGTCGTCTGTCCCGTTAGTGGCAACACGAAATGTGTGATGTTCATCGATAACAACATTCATGGGTTCTGGGCCAGGATGACGAGGGAGAGGCGCGGTGAAGGGGCCACGCTGATGTCTGTAGCGTGCTATCCGTAATCTTTTCCCACTGGATGGGTGGTCATTTTTTCTTCTTCATGAGGGACAAAGTGGAGGACATCATATATCTCGGGCGGCAGGATGCGTTGGCTGAACATGCACATGGCTGCTACCAGTGACCGACTCCCTTGGCTATAGGTGAGCACCACGGGCTGCTCCGCATCAAACGGCTTGTCCCACCACAAGACGTAGGCGGCAAATGCGCAGGCCACATGGGAGATGGTGTTGAGCCCAAACAGCGTCAGGGGCAGGTGACCGGCGACACGAGTAGCACACTCGATGACCAGCCAGCCGGCCTGCATCAGGACAAGCAGCTTGGTGGCGCGGCTCGCTTTGCTCTTATCCGTATAAGGTCCGCCGAGACGGTCGTGTGACAATAAAATGTTTGAACTGTACCATTATTTGAGTGTATAGATTCCGACCATTGTTGTTTTGTTGTGGTCTGGTTGGTTTGGTGTGTTCTCTCCCCGGTTCAGTATTGACTTTAATAAGTAAGGCTGTTGTTAGGAAGTCGAGATAGGGCCTTAAAGCGGCATTGAAATTAGCCTAATCGAAAAGGGCGTTAACTATAAGTGGCCTATTGTATCCTAGGGTAACCACTACGACAGCTACCAGATCTTAAACCATAATACTTATTTTAAGTTTATTATACCTAAGGCTTCTTAGACCCTGGTTATCTTGCCCTTGAGCTTAACTATCTATAAGAGTAACCTATTTAGCAGCTAAAGGGATAACACCATTATGAGCGCTTTGTGTACGTAGGGCCTGGTTTGTGTTAAGATTTCGGAAACCACGGCGCGAGAGGCTTAGCGAATCAGCTTAGGCAAACGCACTCGTTGTGTTCATGAGGGTCTGGATGGCGCAGTATGGGTCCTGGAAGATGGGGCTGGCGGTAGACTGTTGAAAGTTACTCCTGGTAAAGTTGGGTAGATGGGAAAGTGCACAGCTACCCGATCTTTTTATGTACAAAGGTGGTCTTGAATCAAACAGCTGATTACTGCAGGACTACTAGTATCCCAACCTTTGCAAGTTGCTGAGAGTGAGTTCCTTAATCCTTGAAGGCTCTAGAAAACTTTATTTCACAACGCCGTCGACAACTTCCGAGTCGGATGAAATGAAGGGTTTGTTATTTGTGAGACAGAGGCTAGTAGCTGCAGGTCTAGCAGCTGCATGCCATCACCCCACGGCCGCCACATCACCCCTATTGGTACTCAACCGCCAATAGCATACTTCGAAAGACAGCCCAACAACCAAAATGGAATAGCTTGATGCAATTCACACAACCTACATTGGCTGTTGCGAGGCCGAGATCAGACCATGCTGTCCAGAATGAGAGAAGATGGTATGACACGATTCCGAGGCGGCATTTGCTCGAGAGCAATAAAAGCTATAAGTACCTAGGAATCAAGGGTCATCTCAGGCTTCAATGCAACCCTACACCATTTTCGACATCATGTCTCTATTTCAGAAAATCAGCTCTCGCACAATATTCTAGCAGCGCCTTGAACATGCAGCAAGCAGGGAACAGTTATCCGCCCTACGGGCCGTATCAATTGGGCCCCCCCTATCGCGGTTCTATCCCTCCCATCGACCCCCTCGTACCAAAAGACCAATATGTCTCCCCGCCCATCAGTCCAGTCTATCCATCCTCGCTCCCGGGATCCCAGAGTCAAGGGCAGTATTCGAGACCCATTACCCCGGCGTTGGTGCCCGAAACTCGGCATCGGATCCACATCTTGCGATTCTGGAAGTGGGAGGTCCTGGCAATCATCTTGGCAGCTTGCGCCATGGCAGCCATAATTTTCCTTCTTGTTTACTTCGACGGAGAACGCGTCCCTGAGTGGCCCTACACGATCAATCTGACGACACTGGTTTCGGTGATTGCAACCATTTTCAAGGCGGCCCTTTTAGCCGTGATCGGCGAGATCATCAGCCAGGCGAAATGGTCGTGGTTCCGCAAAAGCCATGCTGTCAACGACCTCCAGCGGTTTGACGAAGCCAGTCGCAGTGGTTGGGGTGCGCTCAAGTTTTTCCTGACCATCCCGAAGACCTTCATCGGAACCATCGCAGCTGCCGTCATCTTGATATCCATGGCCATTGGTCCCTTCAGCCAGCAGGCCATCAAGTCGGTCACCTGCCAACAGGCGAACCCCTCGGCTATTGCCTCCGTCCCCATCACCAACTTCGCCGCAGGGGGCACATTTCGGTTCGGAGCCGGTCAATGGCGACTTACCCCTGACTTCCAGGGCGCCCTTGTTGACGGTCTGACCGCCCCGCTGAGCAACGTGTCCATCCCCACCCTCTCGGCAGCGTGCACCACCGGCAACTGCACATTCCCCAGCTATGCGGGCGTCACACATTCCACCATGGGCCTTTGTTCCGCTTGCGTCGACCTGACGAGTCACATCACCCTTATCCCAGGGACCAAAACCAACTACACCCTCCCTGGCGGCCCTTTTGTTGATGCCTCCGATGCCGGCGGGACAAGTAGTCCCATCCTCAATGTCCAGCCTAACACGCTCAAATGGCTGCCCCAGTCATCTCTTGAGCCTCACAACGCCGCTTTCAGCTCCTCGGCCATCAACATGACCATGATCGCCCTCACCCGATTCAGCCAAGGTACAAACATCACCATCAGTTCCCCCTACTCCCTCGAATGGCACCCCTTTGCGGTGACCTGCGCCATCCACCCCTGCCTCCGCAACTACCACGGCGCCGTCAGCAACAACATCCTCAACGAGACGTTACTCTCCACCGTCCCCGCCATCCCCGCTGCCGAAGGCGAATTCTCCTCGAACGGTTTCCACAGCTCCACCGCTCTCAGAACCTCCTGTCTCATCGACGGAAACTTATACACCCCTTCCAACTTCTCCCTCGTCCCCCGAACCCGAACCATCCCCGGTCCCTCCAAATACGGCCCAGACACAGTCTCCCTCCCCCGTCTTTTCGAAGGCGTCCTTGCACCCGATGGCCACACCAACGTCACAGCGCCCTACGAATGCATCTACAAACTGTACTGGGTCCTCTACTTCGCCCTCTACTATTTCTTCACCGACTACCTATTCACCGGCTCGTGCTTCCGGTCCGCAGACGCTCCCGAGGCGACGTTGAACTGCCCGGATCAGGTATTTTGGTTAAATTCGTTTTGGGAAAACGGCAATGCCAGTATGCACACTGTGCAGAAAACAGTGGATGGGTTTGTCAAAGCCGCAACTGACAGGATGAGGGCGGAAGGGGGGAGTATGTACAATGGTAGGGTCCCTGGGGAAGAACTACCGTTTGAGAAGTTGGTGGTGAAAGGGGTGGGATTGGACACAACGGTTTGCGTCAAGTTTGACAAATGGTGGTTGGCCTTGCCGGTGGGGCTGTTGGCACTGGGGGTGTTGTTGCTGGTGGTGGTTGTGCTGGATGGGTATTTGGATGTGGATGAGAATGGGGAGGGCCGACAGCCGGTGTGGAAGTCTTCGTTGCTGCCGTTGATGTATTGTGGGTTTTTGAGAGGGGTTGGGACGCCGTGGCGGTCGGTGCCCGAGGAGGATGAGTTGGAGAAGTTGGCGAAAAAGGAGAAGGCTGTGCTTTCGGTGGGAGATGGGTCTGTGGGGTTCATAAGAGTGATGGCTTGAGTGGAACAGGGGGTTTCGTGGTGATTATTAGCTTCAGAGCACAGGACTTTTAAAGAAGACAAGAAAGCAGGAAAGCAGTCATAATTAATATTCTCCTAGCTCATGTTTGTAGGCATCACGTGACTAAGAACTACAGTTGTCGACATGTTATCAGCAAATGTTGTGACTCTTTGACGCCTACCAAGCATGTACCAACAATAGAACTCTTTCAACATTTGTTCACAACGAGGTACCTTGGCGATTTGGGTCTTGTGGCCACCCAAACAAATTCAAGGGGGGCTGATGCCACATCGCTTCAACTCACAGGGCCTTTTCTTTAGGCCCCAACAATTGGACTTTGGGGTGGCCCGGAACGTTGTAGCGGAGTCCCGGACTGCAGAGCGGTACGCCTTAAGCCCAGAAAGGTAGTATTGTTGGGGGTCAGTTACAGCCTGTTAATCTGCAACGAATCAGGGCACACGAAACTCCCTTTTTTGTTTGTAATCCTGAGCTTTCCCTGATTCTTCCCTGAGCTAGGGTGATCCTCTATGCAGCCGCCGCACAGCCTCACGGGCTTGTTTTTTGTCCCCCCAGCTAGAGTTTCCTATTGATGGAAGGACTCTGGACGAGGATCAATAAGAAACGAAACGTGCGCACTACGACGATCATGATAATGACAGGCATTTGGCTTAAACTGAGCCTTGCCCCCCACCAAGGTTTACTTTGTTCGCTCCACTGGGAGTAAATATTCCCCCCAAAAATGATGCCTAGAGTATGCTCTCGGGTCCTTGACCTTAACGTGATGGCTTCACCGCGAAATGTGCCCGTAACAGGCTGCCGGCAATAACCTCACATCTCTGGTGTTTGACATGATGACGAGTCGATTGCAAACGGAGGGAGCAGCGCTAGGAAACTGTTCCTATTTAGAAACTACTTCCTCTCCCATACCGCCACGTCTGGCTCCCAAACTCTCCGACTCCCAAACTGTAGCTCTTGACTTCATTGCTCCGGTCAGCCGTGGATCATCTTGGAGACGAAATCAGGCTTGGTAAACACAAGTGCTAGAAAAGCAGCCAAAAGGAGAAGAAAGACAATGAAAATCCCAACGAGGATCGTGCTTACTTTGGATTAGCAACAAGGATATTGTAAGAAAAGTGGGAGCTTACTTGATAACGGAGACGAGTCCGTGAAAGCAATTTCCGATAACCTCAAACACGGTATTGACGAACCCGTGAAAGCAATTTCCGATAACCTCGACCATCGTATTGACGAACCCGTGAAAGCAATTCCCACCGACTTCGACGAGTCCGTGAAAGCAATTTCCGAAGACTTCGACGAGTCCGTGAAAGCCATGTCCGATGCTCTTAACCATCGTATTGACGAACCCGTAAAAGGAACTTCTGATCGTTTTGCGCATCACTTTGACAACAGCGCGAAAAGAATTTCCGGTCGCTCTGACAAGACCGTGGAGGAAGCGTTTGGTGGCTCGGAGGAGATTGCGAAGGAAAAACTTGATGAGGTTTCTGAACCATTAGGGTTAAAAAAGAGCCCTTGAGAGAGGGAGGGGGGAATTGTTCATACCCGATTTCGCGGCAGGTGAATACAACTAGCGACGCAACGACCGAGAGAAGGAGGGAGATGCAAAAAGCGAGGCAGTTCGCATCGCTGTTCTGCTGGCCCATCGTGTCGGCAATTAAGCCGAAAAGAGGGTTTTGACGCTCGAATTCGGGCGACGGACCGCGCTCGAGGTCCATGATTGCTAATTCGTAAGGTGGAGGAGATTCTGGCTGATTGATGGTGGGAGGAGCAGAAATGGATTCCATTTCGGTGGGAGAAAAATTAGTGGACTCCATCATTGGTAAACAACTGAGGTGCGCTGCCACAATGCGTTGCGGGCGTTATGTGGCCACCGCTCTGCTTTGGTGTCCGGCGATGTTTTGTTGGCGTTCATGGCTGGGGTTTGGTGAGCGTTGATCAATTCACTCAACCGTGCATTGGCCATATCATATATTATTACGATAACTAAAAAAATGGCCCCGACTGGTCAATGGCTCAATAGATAGCAATCTCTTATCAGGAAAGTCTCCCTACCTATATCTTCCTGCTCTCTCTCAACATATAATACCTTATAAACAGTGGCCCTCTGTATAACTGATCTTGCTATAAAGCTATCACAGTGTCTTGATTCCCGGTGGTATTTCCAGCCACCAACCCATTCCAGCAGCCGTCTGGCAAGAAATCCAGCCATTCGAGGAGCCATTTGGTGAGTGAATCTAGCCGTTCGAGCAGATTCAGCCATTCCAGCAACCATTCCACTCGCCATCCGGCCAGCCGTTCAGCTAACCAGAGCCCGGCAGAATCATCACACCGCCCAGCCGATAAGCGCCAGTATTCCGATAGGCAGAATTCCTTTCACCGCCTTCCGCTTTCGATTAATCTATCAACAATGGTGGTATTTCCAGCCAGCCTCCCCCCCTCTAGACCACACGCACCAACACCGCTATTGCTGCCCGCCTCTAACAAGATCTTTCATCGTTTCTAGCGAGAGAGGGCGAAATGGTGTGTCCATTTTGGTGAAGCGATGCCGAAAAAGCACGAGAATGGGAGAGCAAGAGAGTGACAGCGATTGCCTTCCCCGCAAGCTGGGGCGAGGGAAGGTGTCGTGCTCGGGAGGACCACCTGGCCCAGGAGATCGTCTCGGTCATGCACCATGCCCACACCCTCGCGGCGTGCGCCCTCTGGGCAAACACCCTCGCTCTCGCCTGGTCTCCGTTCGCGATCGCAACTTGGAAAGCGTCGTAGTACAGCCTCGGCACCCTGGCGTCGATAATGTCCTCCTCCCCTAGAAGACGTAGCAGCTCATGCGCGTCCGAGTCGCGCAGGCACACCAGAGGCGTGGAGATGATGCGCATTCCACCTCCGATCTGCTCGTCGAGGTGGGTGATCAGACGAACTCAAAGGCGTTCCGCAAGTGCGGCTGTCTAGCGGCAAAGTTCTCAGAGTCTCCTTATCGTGATTTCTTCCCCTTCCTCGAGTTCGAGGCCCCACTGAGCCGGAGCGGGAGATCGCTACGGTGGGAGTTGTTGGTGGCGTATCCCGTAATTCCTCTGACACCTATTCATGAGGATCCCGCAAACAGATTCGGCGGGAGCGTTGACTGTTACATAGTTGGCTATTCTTAGGTAGGTAGATTACTGAACGGAAGTACGTACGGGGCAAACAACCTCGAAGCCGTCGCGGCGGAAGCAAACGAGACAAATAAGCGCGGGTGTTTACTTGCAGTCGGGGCTTACTGTGATTCGTATAGAACCATGTCTGTTCTCTTGATCCTTGCCGTTTTTCTGCGGGGATAAAGAGAGTTATCTTGATGCTACCCTTGAACAAGAGCTCAGAGGGCTCGTATCAGTGACGACCTGTCCCTAAACAGAAATTCTTCATCGTCTAGTCTCAGGCTAGTTTTTTGAAGGTAAAGAGCACACGAAACTCTGCAACCCAAGCAATCCTACCGAAGGCCCATTACCACGGAGCTCGTAATTGTTTGCCCACCCTCGCACGTTGTTGATGTCCACCCGCACAGTCCTGCTCCCCCCCGGCTTGGGACGGGTATGCGCGGGGCAATGTTACGTGGCGATATTGACAGCCCGTCCGGAGATGCACAAGTGTACAGTGGAAGGATCTGTGGAAGGATGTGTGGAAGGGTCGGCGGGACGAGCAGGTTAAACCATCCTCGCTTCTGGGTTGTGTCTACCTAACTGGGGAAGATCAGATGGCTGGCGAAATGATCACCCTGCTGATCCGAGTATTTGGGAGGGTAGAAGTGTGTTTACTGATAGCTGCTGTGGATGAAAGATACGCACTTGGCAGATACGCGTTGGACAAGATACACGTACCTACGTTACCTTCCCCGTGGATCTTAGTGCGTGCTTGCGGCTGCATGAGCTCTCTGCAGAGCTCTCTGCAGCAGGAGCTGTCAACAGTGGATGCTGGTGGATGCGGGTCGGGGGCGGGAATCTGAGCTCGGTCCTGTTCAACCCGGCGAGGGGCTGTTAGGTGATAAGGAACATTCGGAGCTGACCGGCATCCCGATTCGGGAGCTGTCTGCGTTTTGCGAGGGCCGGGAGGAGTGGCGCCTTGTACTGACACCGCCAAAACGCTGTCACCGAAACGGGGCGGTGATGCTAGATTTGCAATAGCCATGAAGCGACCTTGGGGGCCTGTCGCCCGAGAACATGAGATGGACGTGGGGTGTCAGGGCGGAAGCGCTCCCCGGGACCCAAGACCCGCTGGCATGTGATGACACAAACTTACCTAAAGTTACGATTAGAATACCCGAAGCGCTATTTACCTGCTGCGTAGGGTTACCGCTGGCCAAGAGGAGGAACGCTATTGGTGATTTCTCTTGCTGTGAGCCGACTCCTCATAAAGTAGGTCTTAGCAGCCTAGCTCGCCGCGGTGAGCAGCCTCGATATCAAGACAGGCAGGAGGTAGACTCCAGTACTCGGACACGGTGGGCCTGGTCTAAATGTGTGTCATTAGAGAGGCCCGGGATGTGCCGTGTTCCCAGGTGTTTGTTGGTGGCGAAAGCAGTCGGTTGCGTTATCCGCTTTCCTTTTTGGTACAATCTCCTTGTGGATCCGAGTGCCGGCTCGTCGGTTGTCGCATGGAAGCATTGGCTTGACAGCTGGCCCCGCTCCCGAATTTGTTTCAACATGTTGCTAGCATGAACCCAAATCCCCGAGGGGTGGTGAGGGCAGTGGTGCAATACGGCCTTGACCAGGGGCCATGGTGGGGTGAGATCGCGCCGGGCCTGAAGCCGCATCAACGACGGGACTTTGCCTGGAACAGCAGGTGAGGAGCACAGCAGTTGAGGTGTACAGCAGGTGAGGTGCGACAACGGCGGTTCGGAGTATCCATCCTTCGCACTGCTAGGAATAGATGTCAGCATTCTGGGATCGGGTCGATTGACTCGCTTGATTGTTCCCTATTGGCCACAGATCTAACGTCGACGGAAATATTCGCCTTGCACGATTACTGAAGCGGCACCGGTGTCTTGAACGGCGCAGGCACCATGACTGAGATTGACCGTTTGGTGCGGGGTATCACCTCTCGAGGCAGAATCCAATGTAAAGAAGGGCGCGCAACAGCGCACTACGCAGTAGACAAGGGAAATCCCCTTTTGCGGCCCGTTCGGTTTGCATGGCATGCTCGGTGCGTGTTGCATTCAAGGGTGTTGGCATCCCACCTGCCTGTTTGATGCGCCAGCTTCGTTCCCTTGGTTGTCTGTGAGTGCTTCTGTGGTGGGAATTCGTCCGGCTGGTCTTGGCGACTAGCTCAGCGCTAGCAGCATGGGGAATTTCCGGATTAGGGAGCTGTCAATTGAGCGACGCGCGCGGTGAACCTGGCGCGCCTGGTAGCCCCTGTGGCAAGAATTCAAGTTCCAATGACATGATCTCGTTTCTTCCCGGTGGCTGCTGCGGGGAAATGCACAGCATTCCTCGACTGTTGGAGGGGCGGATGTGAGATTGTTGAGAGCAGCGATAGAGTCCATAATTTCATGTGCCTGAAAAACGAACGACACTCGGGATCGGCGTTTGTTCGGGACGTTGCAAAAACGCCCCACCAAAGGAAAGGATCTCGAGGCCAGTGCGCCAGCAGTTCTTGATACTGTCGGCAAGAACAACCCAGGTGTCAATGTATAGGCCATTCCACATCCATGAGAGCCCTTGGGCCCTTGTATTGACTGCGCTTTCCAGAAACCGATTCCAATGCATCTGGTGCTTTTCATGAGGCCGGCAGGTCCGTTAGCGATATTGGTGACGCTTGCAATTCCTGTTCACACGAAGCTGGTACTTTGATTCGGCGCGCATTCGTGTGGGTCTCGCCAAGACCCATACCGCTGCCGACCAGATCGCACCTGCCTGCTTTCGACAAGCGCGATTTCGAATGCCTCTCGCAGCGCACATTGAATTCCCCGCATCCTCGGTCCTTCGAAGCAGACACGCCACCACTGACGCGAATTAACTTGGCAGAAAACCAAGAGGCAGCCAAGCCGGCAGTCGGCCGCCACCGGCTCCTCGTGTGTGTCTAACCTTTTCCGGCCGAAACCAGTGGTTTCGTCGTTGGACAATTGACCTCATGCTCGGCATCGATGCCAGTGGTGCGAGGGATGCAGCGTGTCGTGGGTGGCGCCCCCCCGCGAACGACCTGAAGGTGCAAGATGCCACAGATGCGAAATGGGTCCGACGCAGGAAAGCGATCGCTGGCCTGTTGCACGGGTGCCCACAGTTCTCTGAGATGAGCCAACCGTCGATGCCCGTTTCCAGTGCGGCCGTCCGACCTGCCTAATATGGCCGACCTGTTGATTCCGGCAAATCAGCCAGCGCTCGCGCTTGGTTGGCCCACCTCCGCGAAAGGCAGCTGGCAGGAATTGGGTTCGTTTGGAGTGGAGATCACGCACTGCGCGCACAGAGTGCCTTTGCTGCCATCCATGATCCATGATCCATGATCCACCCATCCCAACCCCTGGCGGAGCGGTTCACCCTTATCGCAACGCTGGGGCGAGCCGAGACATACACCACTACCCGCTTGGGTAGGTTGCGTGGCGACTGGGGCGGCGTCCCAGCGCCGCGAGCAGCCTCTTGTCGCATGCAGTTCGTCCCCGTACGCGACCCTGGGCGAGACCTGGGGCCGAGGTGTGCGGACCAACCTGGGCACGGCTTGGTGGCTGGATATTAAATACGGCCGCGTCCCGTCGTTCTGGGTGTTCCCGTCCTCTTCACCCCGCGTCCTACCCACATTCCGTCGTCTCCGGTCACAGCGAGACACAGGATCAACATGGCGGACGTCGACGAGAAGCGTGTCACCCCGGCACGGGCGGGCAACGATGTCCATCCCTTTACCGAGAGCAACCCTCCGATTGACAACCCTCAGGTTGTGGGGAAGACCCCTGAGATCTCGGCTCACGGCAAGGACGAGACCCATGTCGACGACGACTTGAAGATCGACATCGGGGACGAGGAGGTGGTGGAGGAGGATCTCTACACCCCGCTGGTTATGGCCGCCGAGATTCCCTATGAGGAGAATCCGTTGACAATCCGAGCCGTCGTCACTGGCTGCCTTCTCGGCTGCCTCGTCAATGCCTCCAACCTGTATCTCGGTAAGTGAGCTGCCATGCTGTCGTGGCCGGGGTACTGACATCAGCAATAGGTCTCAAGACCGGTTTCACCTTCAGCGCCAACATGTTCGGCGCCATCTTCGGTTATGGTGTGCTCAAGTTCTTCGAGAGAGTTGGCGGCAAGATGCCCATCATCGGCGGCGTCTTCGGTCCCCAGGAGAACTCGATTGTCCAGGCTGCCGCCACCGGCGCCGGAGGTATTTCTGGCATCTTCGTCGCCGGTATCCCCGCCATGTACCGGCTGGGTGTCATGGGCGAGGGCCGCAACCCCCGTGAGGATATCGGTGCCATCTTCAGCATCACCATTGTCTGCTCCTTCATCGGCCTGTTTTACGTCACCCCGCTCCGCAAGTTCTTCATCATCCAGGTGGCACGCGAGCTGAAGCTCATGTTCCCCACGGCCACGGCTGTTGGCCTGACCATCCGCTCCATGCACGCTGGTGCCGCTGGTAGTCTGGAGGCCATCAAGAAGCTCAAGTGCATCATGCTTGCCTTCCTCGCAGCCTTCGTCCACCGCATCACGTCGTACTATGCCATCGGCATCATGTACGACTGGCACGTCTTCACCTGGATTCACATCTGGAGTGGATACACCAGCTGGGCCATGAACATCGAGTCTTGGGGCTGGTACATGCAATGGACACCAGCCTTCATTGGCTCGGGGATTCTCATCGGTCTCAACCCCGCCATCTCCATGTTCCTAGGTTCTCTGTCGGCATGGGGCTTGATTGGCCCTCTGCTCGTGCACTACGGCGAGTGCATCGGTCTCGATGTGTCTGGTGGTGATCCGAAGTGGGACGGGTATTACACCTTCTGGTCGCTTTCCAAGCTGGGCCAGCGTACCCCCTCTCCCCGGTACTGGATGCTCTGGCCTGGTGTCATGGTCATGGTGTGTGCCTCCATGGCTGAGCTCATCATCCAGTGGAAGGTCATCATCATTGGTGTAAAGTCGGCCTGGAACCAGACATGCATCAGCATCAACGACGCGTTGGTCAAGCGCGGCAAGACGAACAAGTTCTTTGCCAAGCATGGCGAAGTGCGCGCCAGCGAGTGGCACATTGAGGACCCGGCCCCGCCGGAGCAGCAGGTCAAGCACTGGGTCTGGTTGACCGGCATGGCTTTCACCACCGTCTTGGCCATGCTCATCTTCCACTTCCAATGGGAGATGCACCCGGGTCTTACTGTCCTCTCCATTGTTCTGGCCTTCCTCTTTTCCTTCCTCGCCATTCAGATCGGTGCCGTCACGGATCAAACCCCTCTCACGGCGGCGGCCAAGGCCTCGCAGCTCATCTTCGGTGGTGCCACTTCGGGCCAGGGTCTTGACATCCTGCACGCGCAGAAGCTCAATTTGGTGGCCGGCTCTCTCGCCTCGGGCGGTGCTGGTGTTGCGACAGAACTGACCAGCGATTTCCGCACTGGCTTCTTGCTTGGCACTCCTCCCGTCAAGCAGTGGATCGCCCAGGCTATCGGAACCTTCGTGTCGGTATGGCTTGCCCCCGGCCTTTTTGTCCTCTTCACGTCGGCATACCCCTGCATTTACGACCCGTCTCTCTCTGAGGGACACTGCGCCTTCCTGGTACCATCTGTGACCGCGTGGGCTGCTGTCGCGCAGGCCGTCACCGACCCCAATGTCAAGATCCCTCTCTCGAGCGGCATCTTCGCCATCGTCATGGGTCTAGTATCCATCATCCAAGTTGTTGTCCGTCACTACTGGCTGGTCGGTCCTCGTGAGAAGTACCGCAAGTGGCTTCCCAACTGGGGTGCTATCGCTCTCTCGTGGGTTATCCCCGCCCCAGTCTTCGCCAACGCTGCCCTTGTCGGCGCCATTGGTGCCGCCCTCTGGAGAAAGTGGAGCATGCGGACCTGGGATATTTATGGTTATGCGCTCGCTGCTGGTATGTCATCTCCCCACACTCGGCTTCGAAGTTCCTTTGCTAATTGTGTCGATAGGTTTTATTGCTGGCGAGGGTCTCGGCGGTGTCGTTGGCGCTGTGCTCACGCTTGCGGGCGTTGACGGAACCACCAAGGGCACGGCACTTGGATGCCCCATGCTCGAGTGCTAGAAGAGTGTTATTTATGTCGTGTAACGATGATAAGCGGCTCTGTTTTGTCTGTCATTTAAATGATACCTGAGTGGACTATCCTCCACTCACCAACGCTTATTAGTAATTCATGCTTTGCGTAATTGACTGCTTCTTCCTCGTCGTTTCGAACGTGATTTGATCTGTTTTCTGTAACAGCAAGACATAAGTTGTGACATCTGTCGACGTTTGCTGCTAGCGATCGATTCGGTGTCTTGACCGCGCCGGCAGCTAGGGCACGTCATGCGGGCGCGGCGTCCATTTAAACTCAACCGCGTCCGTGATCTAGAAGGAAGTGGCTGTGCGTGCCGACATGGTCCGGCAGATACGACGCCCTCGTTTGGGAGGCCTCGCACCCCCGCGTAAATCTCGAAGGATTCAAGCCACGACCAATTGAACCCCTTTTCGTAGGTAGGTCTTTTCCAGAACTGCACTTTTAGGTAGGTCCATGTCAGTCATATATCCGCCAACATAGTGCCCGCCCGCACGGTGACAGTCACATTGCGAGCGGTAACACCGCGTGCGGTAACAACGCGGCGACCGGTCGACAGGAGAGTGTGCCGTCCTTGATCAGGTTGTTTGCATCGTTTTTTTTTTTTTCATTGGCTCG
>Ga0247780_1000951_pt1 | contig 21521 bp, 23 predicted proteins | sample UWRJL079202R5_FD_179927 | JGI IMG/M metagenome (GOLD analysis project Ga0247780, IMG submission 179927) | Plant litter microbial communities from Arlington Agricultural Research Station in Wisconsin, United States - UWRJ-L079-202R-5 | ecosystem: Environmental > Terrestrial > Plant litter >... | reverse complement strand
GGGCGTGTGGAGCGGTTGGGCCCGAACCGACGGACCCCGCCACCATTCCGACCTGCTTGTGGCCGATCCAGCCGAGGAACGGGAGGTCGGCCACGGGCTCCAAAGCTTCACGCAGCCCACCGACGAGGGAGGGTTGCTCCCGTGATCCGACGGCAGCTTCCAAGTTGCTATGGTATTGCGACCTGCTGTGGTGAATGTCGAAACCAGCAACCTTGGACACGGCGGTGACCCCACGCTGGGAAGACACGACCAGCCCGCTGGTGTCTAGCTTACGGCGCAGGTCGTGATGACACCCGCCCCTATTAGGTGTTCTCAGCCACTTTTGCCATAAGCGAGGGAAGGTCCCTCCCCCCGCCCCCCGGCCTCTCTCCCCTCCCCTCTCTCGAAGAAAATGGGAGAAGAGGTTGAATGCTATTATTTTTCTTACCCCATCTAAGTGTGTTGTCAGCCTCGATAGCATTGAAGAGTGTAATGTTTTTTTTTTTGGAGGCCTTGGCCAACAGTTCCCCTCAGCGTATCGTTCTATCCATTTCATCTATTGCCCGTTCTTGGGGTGTGGAGGCACCCAAGTTTGGTGTTCCTAAGCCCTCTTTTGCCTTGTTTAATGTCCAGCTGCATTTGGGCGGCAAACAGGGGCTGAAAGTTGAAGATGGCCAAGGGCATGCTTGGATATGCTATAAAAGTCCCCTTTCTGCCCCAACGATATCTCTGAGGTTGGCCATCGCGTTTACCCGAGGTGTGGAGCAAAAGGAGTTATGTTCCCATCTAGTTTTCCTTGCTGCGGGTGTATTTCAGATGCATTAGTTTGATCACGCTGGCATCCAGCCATTGGAGGACAACATTCGAGCGCCGACGAGTTTGGCTAAGGACAGCGACGAGGCTTTCCCTAGAGCCTGCTCAGACACTGGGAACTTTGTGGCAATAGGTGTATACCTCGGTCCCGAAATAGTTTTACTAGTGCGGAAGATGGCCTACCTACATTGGTAAGGGCCGAAATGGGAGCCGGGAAGACGGGGTAGATGGGGTGGGCAGACTCACAGTGATTTGCCGAGCAGATTTGTGTGGGACATGCGATGTTATCTAAAATCTTGGCGGCTGTGAGGGTCATTCTGGAGCCTCAGGTACAACTGGGCCGCTTGAATGGGGTGCAACGGCGTCTTCCTGAATTGACTTCTTCTTTCTTCCCCTTTGTGTCAAACGTGGTTAGCATTGTCCAAGAGTTGACCACAAGACATAGAAAACCTATTGCTCCATCACCTACACCCTAAATACGGGCCCGTAGACGCTAGCCAAACAGTTTGATGAGTAAGATTATATCCTACAAAGAAAGGTGTGGTTATGGGAGCTGGACTGCCGCGGCAAGTTCAGTATGGGGCATAGTTACCACCCACATTGCCACCCCTTACAACTATAAAAAGATGCTCTCTAGATTCGCCAGAGAACATACATAAACCGAAGCAGTTTAAAACTCATTTCAACCGTAGGGCAACCCAAGGCACTGTGCTCGTATAATGGAGTCAAGGTTCTTAGTAGAAATAGGGCAGGCGACAAAGTCGTCGGAGGCTCTAGTCGCACTCCTTGACATCGGAAGGTGTGGCAGGCCCACAAGCAGGTAGCTCATGCATCGAGCTTCACTGCATAACTTTCTCTCTCCGCCGGACGGGTTGTAAGGATCTGGATGAATCATAGAGCACCACCCTTTCCTAAGGTTGAGTTTTTGCCTACTCCCCTAAAGGATCTTGTAATCCCAGTAGATGAATGCTGCCCCTGTAACTTTCGCATAAAACTCATCGTCTTGCGGTGTTCTGTATGTGAGTCTGGTGGAAATGAAGAAGCCGAGGGAAGATACTTGAACCTTCTAAAAATGGCTCAATATCGATCAGACCTCGACCGTCTGGTGTCCTGGGGATGGCAAGTCTCTTTTCAGCTCGCTCACATGCTCTGGACCCTTTTGGCTGACAAGCCCAATCCAGCTGGTGCCGGCAAAATTGTCATGGGGTGAGTGTTTTTTACTTTGCAATCTTGTCAACAGGTGAGAGGGGATCTGGGCCAGCGCTGTCATTCAATGTTGTTTTACCCTAAAGTTGCCCTCACCAACCCCAGTCACCCGCACCACCCCTAGCCACCTTGCTCAGACGCTACTCAGGCGCTACTCAGGCGCTGCTCAGGAAATGATCAGAGAAATCGCTGAACATGGTTTAGACGAGTAGGCAGTACCATGCGGTTCGAATAGCAACTTTTCGCGAGGTCCTAGGTTTTGGGATATAGGTAGCCCAAACTGGGAACCGCCCCCCGCCCAACCTAACTCCTTTTCATTCATCTTCCTTCCCCCATAAAATCACATAAAACCCAGTTTACGTCCCCCATTAGGTTTCCATTCCTCTCTTCTTCACCACGAAAGTAGGTAAATCTTACCCTTGAGCTGAGATACTGAACACAAGGCAAAACCACACACCCTGCTCCGCTCACAGCAAAAGGGCGCTGCAGCCGCTTTCGTCTGGGCGTATTGGTCGTAGAATAGATGTTCGCTTCGTGGATCTCTGGGCCAGGCAACGCGGGTGCTTGCACGCGCTGGCAACACCGCGAGCTCGTCTTACTATGCTCAGAGAGCCAAGGCAGTCACGGTCACGAGACAAGGCCTATGTTGGCCGCTGTGGCTGCAAGAGTGGTGTTGTTCAACCACGCCCTGGCGTTGTTGACTTTCCTAGAATTATAAAAAGTCCCGCAAAACACACCTTGCACGTGACCCAATGTCAAGCCGTAAGCCCTTTTTCCCCGACTCCGTAATCTGCGCAGACTCGCTCATCTAGTGGGTGCTGGGTCCGTTGCTCTAGTGGGCGCCCTGCTCCAAGCGCGCTTAGATAGGCTTATCTTATCGCCGGCCGCTGATCGACACCGTGCAATCAATTACATGAGGTCAATGTTGGATGCAGCTTTAGCGGCAGCCGTAAATGGTATAGCGGATACAGCGGCTTCCACGACTGCACCCCGCTCTCCGCATACGGCCCTTGACATCGACCCCGCTTTTCCTTCCGCAAGGTAACCCCTACACCCCACCATTTTCTTTCCTTCGTTCTTGTCGCAGAAAGCTTCGAGTTTGAGTTCAGTTCAACTTCTCCTCGCCTCAAAGTCCGCCAAGCTGCCCTGCAACAGTGTCCTGCCACTCATTATTGAGTCCCAAAACTACCATGTCGCGCATGGTGTTTGGTTAAATTTACGCGAGTGCAGTTCATGCATATTTTCTATTCGTCTCCTTGGACAAACCAGCTAGCTCAACTCCCCTTACCTCCCTCAATATGGCAGAAGCACTTGGAATTGCGTCTGGTACAGCCGGGCTTGTGTCTCTAGGGATCCAGCTTTGCCAAGGCTTGCTGAACTACTACGGGACCTGGAAAGACGCCGAGAGTGAAGTTATGACAACCTACACCTCTATAGAGGATCTCACCAAAGTCTTCCTGCTCATCAAGTCAACGCTCGAGAACAGAGACCTCCAAACAGGGATTCTCGCCAAGGTCCAAGACAGTATTGCCCTCTGCCAAGACGGAATCACCAACTTGCAGAAAAAGCTCCATAAGATCCAACGTCACCAGTTGGCCGATGTCGTTGGCGAGAGTTTTCGGTCTCAAGCTTGGAGGATTTTATATCCCTTCAAGAAAAGTACCTTGGTCAAGCTGCAGGAGATTGTTGGAGATCTGCGAGACAACCTACATTTGGCTCTGACGGTCCTTGACATGTGAGCATCTTTCATGTCCCTTCAAAGTCGCAGTGACGAGACTTTCCAGAGTATTAAAAGCGTCTTAGCAATATCTCCCTCCACAGATTTGACGTCGTTTCTGGACAGCTCACAGCTCTGTCGGCTGGAGTGGATAAAACGAATTCAGGAATCAGAAACATTCGAACATCTTTGGCAAACCTTGACGCCAAAATCGACACGCTAGAGTCCGTCTATGGTGGTAAGTACTACCACTCAAGATTTCGGTCTCAAGAAACAATTGTTGATTTGGCACATCATCGTTTGCAGCTGAATACCTCCAGGGGCTTTACAAGTGGCTTTCTCCATTGCTCGACACATTTGAGAGAAGACAACGTGACATTTTCGAATTGGACAGCCGGCAAGATGGGACATGGGAATGGCTGCAGGGCACCCAAAGTTTCAGAAACTGGCTTTCCAGCACTGACAGGATACTGTGGTGCCCAGGACAGCGTATGAAACCCCGTTCACAGATGATCGTTTAGTTTATCTAGACTGACAGACATTTAGCTGGTGTCGGAAAGACTGTTCTATCGTAGGTAGTCACCACGTGCATTGCGATCGCTCACCTAACTCCTATATGCCTCAGATCGTTCGTTATCAACCACCTCGAGACGAAATTTCAACAGCCTGGCATCGGAACCGCGTACATATATTGTGACTACAGCAACGCGCTACTCACAGTTACCAACTTCATTGCGAGCATCTTGCACCAGCTTTATGTGCAAAGCTTACATGTCACTAACAAGCTGACCGAGCTTTACAATCGCTACAGCCCAAAAGGCATTCATCTGAGCTTTGCAGAATATTCCATGTTCCTCCAAATGGTTGTCGGTGGCTTTTCCAAAGTCTATATCGTTGTCGATGGGCTCGACGAGTGTCCCCATCGCGAGATTGATGACGTCCGAGACAAGCTTCTCGACCAACTCAAAGGACTGCCGCACAAAGTCCAGCTTCTGGTCACTTCCAGAGATTTACCAGCAATCGAGCTGAAGTTTGCGACGGATCCACGCTTGGAGATCCATGCCAGCAAACAGGCCATCGAGGGCTATCTCGAAGCGCGCATCAACGGTTCGGAGAACTTGAGTCGCCACATCAGAAAGAAGCCTGCCCTGAGACAAAATATTGTCGAGACTGTCGCACGCAAGGCCGAGGGAATGTAGGTTCTCTTGGAATACTCTCGTCCCATGTTGGTGCTGATTCTTACCAGGTTCTTGCTTGCTCGGATGCACATCGACTTATTAGCCACGAGGAGCATTCTTGGAACGCTTGAATGGACGTTAAAGAACCTCCCTGAAGGGTTAAAAGAATTAGACAAAGCATACGACGACGTCATTACGAGAATACAAACTCAAGACGAGGAAGAGGTCGCGCTGGCCCAAGATACCTTAACCTGGCTCTACTACGCTATCCGACCTCTGACGCTCCAAGAACTCCGCCACGCCCTGGCTACCAAGCTGGCAGCTGAAGTCGACCCGGAGGCTACAAAGTTGAACGAGGACTTTGTGCCTGATGAAGAGGTCATAATCTCGGTATGTGCCGGCATCGTGGCTCTCCACCACGATAGCAATACCATAGCGTTTGTCCACTACACTACCAAGGAGTACTTCAAACGGAGATTCGAGAGGCAGGATGTCGAAACATTTTTGCGCCACGAAAAAACCGTCGCAGAGACTTGTCTCGTGTACCTGTCATTTGAACGCGACGAGTTTGAACAGTTTCTGGCCGAGAGGGCCGAGCAACGCGGCTTGTGGTATACCTTCCACTCTTACGCGAGGGAGCAGTGCCCAGAGTGGGATATTGATGTGCTCTACCCACTCTTCCGTTACGCGGCTCGACACTGGGGAGATCATGCCCACGGCCGACTCGAGCAAACTACAAAAGCCCAAATCATCAAGTTTGTACGGCAGCGGACAGCAGTGGCGGCTTCCGTTCAGGTTGTGGCCGAACAGGAATATGACCACGAATGTTTCCCGATTCTGATGTCTGGGCTTTGTTTGGTGTCATTTTTCGGCTTAGAAGAACTGGCCGTAACATTACTAGAGGCGGGCGACGACGTGGCAGCCAAGGATGAGGATGACTGGACGGCACTGCATATGGCTGCAGAAAGAGGACACGCGGCAGTAGTGCAGTTATTACTCGATGCGGGCGCTTGTATCAACGCGGCAACGGACATACCTGGCAATGGCTCCTCGGGGGCGACGGCTCTGCATAGGGCGGCAGGGGCGGGGCATGAAGAAGTGCTCGAAATTCTGCTCAAAAAAGGTGCCGATATCGATGCCGCGACCTCGAACAATGAGACAGCACTCCACTGGGCAGCAGGAAAAGGTCACCAGGCGGCAATCGCACTACTTCTGAGGGAAGGGGCGGACTTAGAGGCGAAGGGCATCGCCGGCTTCACCCCGCTAGGCAAGGCTGTCTGGCATGGAAAAGAAGCGGCGGTAAAGCTATTGATTGAAAGAGGCGCAAATATCTCGGTAAAATGCAATGGAGAGAATTCGGCACTCTTTCTTGCGGCCCAGTGCGGGAGTGTGGAAGTAACACGGTTGCTCCTAGAAAAGGGACTCCAAGTCAACTCCCTTGGCAATTTCGGTCGATCAGTGCTCTGGGGTGCTGCGTGCTCTCGGGAAGACCGGGATGACGTCGTTAGGCTGTTGCTAGAGAATGGTGCGGACGTCTCTTTGAGGGACGACAACGGAGAAACGGCGCTCCACCAAGCTTCGTGGCGGGGAGTCAAGACAGTGGTGCGCCTGCTACTGGAGAAAGGGGCTGACGTTACCGCTCGGAACGAATGGGGAGTGACGGCGCTGCACAATTCCGCCGAGTGGGGACGCGAGACCGTCGTGCAAATCCTTCTCGAAAATGGAGCTGACGTTGAAGCGAAGGCTGAAGGAGGGCAGACGGCACTGCATGAAGCGGCTAAGAACGGCCATCTTAGGACCGTACAACTGCTATTGGAGAACGGAGCGAATGCTACCATGTCAAACGATAAGGGGGAGACGCCGCTGAGATTGGCAGCCTGGAACGGCCACCAAGACATCGTGTTGCTGCTGCTTGATCACCTCGACGGGCAGCCAAATTCTGAAGCCTGGCTAGCCACTTCGCAGCTCTTTGCTGCGGCCAAGGAGGGAGACGAGACAACAATTCGACTACTCCTCGATAACGGGGCTAATATTGCAGCGAAGAACCGGCTTAAGGAGACAGCACTACACATAGCAGCCAATGAGGGCCATGTAGCCCTATCCGCATGCTTGCTCGAGAAGGGTGCTGAGATCGATGGGATGAACGTTAGTCAGATGTCCGCGATATCTGTTGCTGCTTCTCGTGGGCATGCTGAAATGGTGCGTCTGCTAGCGAAGAACGGAGCGAACGTCAACATTGGAGAGGATACACCACTACATCACGCGATCTGGGCAAGAAAGGCGGGACAAAATAAAGCAGAGACTGTTAAGCTCTTGCTGGAAAATGGAGCCGACGTGTTGGCGAAGAATACTTTTTCGAATACTGCATTACATATGGCTGCTGGCCTGGGCTACGAGTCGGTGGTCAATCTGCTGCTGGAACATGGGGCTGTAGTTGGACCTCTGAACAACCAAGGGGAGACTGCGCTGGACATAGCTACCAAGATTGGACATGAGGCAATAACGAAGCTACTAGGGGAGAGCATGAAAGCGGCTAGCGCTGGACCGACAGGGATGTAGGAAAGCGCCTAGTCCTAACAGAACTCTATTCCGTTAATTCTATTCCATTCTCCCCAGATCCAAGCTCATTGCGTCCGGGTCAGACCACGGCAAAATGAAGACCTGGGATGTGGCGACGGCTGTGCGGATCCACGGAGCCAGCCTGTACTACCTGTGTCTAGATAGTCGTTATCCGGAACAGACGAAACAAACCTATAGAGAACGGTACGAGTTACCTTAACTCAAGGGTTTAAGATAGTACGGTTTACCTACCCTAGTAAATGAGAAAACGGGAATCGAGATTGAACTTGGATCGTAAACTGGGTTCTATTGCACTCTGGGGGGAAGGGAAGAGAAAGGAGGGAAAAAAAAGGGGGGGACACAAAGATTGTGACACGCGGTAGTTATCCCTTTAATGACGTCGCGGCGATGAGCTCCCTCCTCCAATGCTCGAGCCAGCCCATGGCAGCACCGACGCTTCCGTTTCCTGGGCTTGACGATGCCCTTCTCCAATACAGAGCTCTCCGAGCCCCCAAGTACGCTTGTGGAATACAGGTAGATAACATGGACAGTGGGATGTGGGCCGATGCATTTACCACGTTCTGGCTCTCTGCCAAGGGCTACGTGGAGGAACGGTGCTGGCCGCGTCTTGGTGACTACCGATAGTGTGTTTGTTCCTTTTCGCTCTTCTTCCGCGACGCGTACATGCACTTATCTTTGTTTTCCTAGTTTTGCCTGGGACCCGCTGGAAGGCTATCTCGGCCAGCCTCAACCCAAGTCTTTTGGTTTGGTCATGGGCGAGTGGGTGATCGAGCGACTAGGGATTCGGAAACAATGGGGCGGGGAATACGTTACGCTGGCTCGACTTGGCCATTGGACCGCCATCATGTCGGACAGGAACAAGGGAGAACACGCCCCGCACCCATGTATCTTGTAGAGTGAGATACTGGCCAGTCTTGCTCTGCCGTCAGATGAACAAACAGTATGCCTGGAACGCCCGAGAACATTTTGATGGATGGAAACTCGATGTGCAAGATCGGTTATCAAGGTTGTTATGCGCGCGTTAGCCAGACCGCCTGCGTCTCTACAGCCTCGTCACCCCAAGGTCCACTTCACGTACCGAGGGTCTATTTTCATCGGCAGGGGTTCGACCACCTAGGATAAGAGTGTGGCGCGTAATATCATTAGGTGGATGATGTGGCCTTAGGATCCGGTGCTGCCGTCTAGCCAGGAAGAAGAGAGACGGCGTCAGGAAAGCCCGACTCGGAGAACCCCGAAGCTGGCTGCCGATGGCTACCGCGCCGTGAGCACTGGCTCCGATACCCCGAGCAACAGCTCGGCGTCAACCAACTCTAGTCCATCGTCTAACGGCAGCGCTAACGGGGAAACGAAGGCTGGGAGCATCTAGGGGAGGGCGGCTAACTTGGCTTTATCTGTACACTACTCAACGCTTCTTGCACTAAAATTGCGGTCAGGGAATCTTTCGGCGCAGCGGCTAGCGCAATAGCGTTATGTCAAGCATCCGTGGCGACGAGAAGAACTTGTGGCGAGCGGAAACCCAAGTGTGGAGATTGAGGAAATTAATGTGGACGTCGATTTACAACATGACGATTGCATGTGGGCACTGGTTGGAGGAGGGGCGTCGGGCCCGCAAGAGGAGTCGATGGGCGATGCGGCCATGAATCCTTTGAAGATTAGAGTGGCCAATCTGTCTCGTTTCCGTTGCCATCATCCGCCCGTAAAATTGACCTTAGCGGTCCGCATGCGAGGCAGCAAGAGACAATTATATATACTGTATATAAACTAAGGTAGGTATTCTCTTTCTGTGTAGATATAGGGCTGGCTTACCCTAACTCTAGCTTGTTGGACCTTTTCCACGAATATCCGGCCGTGAGGGCAAATCCGACGACTGACTGGAATGAATTGGGCTCCATAAATTGAGGAGCAGGCGCCCCACCCCCCTGACGACAGGAACCCTTGCCCTTGCCGAAAGCGGGGAACGGCCTCGCTGGCATTTCGACAACCAACATCACATCCTAGAGCTGAGCGCTCTATTCCGCCGGTCTAGGCCGCAGACAGGATAAGAAGGGAAGGTGTGCAGGAGAGCCGCCGATTTCTCACTGCTGGTGCTCGAATCTGGTGTCCTCTGTGCAGATGACAGCCTGAATCGGCCCACTCCATCCTCTCCAACCACTCACAGTGCCCGCGACTGGGTTACACCGCGGTATTGCCGTTGCAACCAGACGCACCGGCAGATAAAGGGGAACGAGGGACGCGGGAGGAATCCCTCGAGGATCGGCAGCTCCCAGTCGCCAGGTCCGTGTCAGCGCAGAGGTCGATAGCCAGACGACTGGCACGCCGCTACAACGTGCCGGCGGGGTAACGCCGTCGGATCACAATAAATACCCAGACGATGGCCGCTCCACACGCCCCGGGCAGCTCGTCCTGCTCCGAGCGAACCCCTCTCCTGCAGCCTGATAGCGATAGGGTCGAGTGCCACAGGGGCGCTGCATCACCTCTATCCGTGAGCGCCTCCAGAGCCACTTCCATCATGGGAAAGACAGACGATTCCCCACCAGTCGCGGGACCGGACGATACCAAGCCCGGCGCCTTCATCGTGGATGGCGCCGAGGAAGGCACATAGTTAGAACATAATCTCACTTTCTTGCAGGCGTGCTAGCTATACCTAGCTGCCATTGGCTGGTCCGCATTCGTTTCGTTGGGCGTTATCATGCTGGCAGTCGACCTACAGCTTCTTGGAAACCTTTACGCTACGCCTCAGTTTCAGAAAGACTTTGGATACCTGTTTGATGGAATTGTAAGCCGTCTCCGACCTCCGTGTCACGTTTCTACCCTAGGGTACCCGTCTAGCAGATGCAGTACATCATCAATGCGCCATGGCAGACAGGACTATCGATGGGAAATCCTGTTGGGCAAGTTCTTGGCGCCCTTCTTGGCGGTTACCCTATGGAACGATATGGGAGGAGATGGACGTTTGGGACTTGCGTGATATTGATGGTAGCGTTCATAGTTATCCAGTTCTTCGCGCGGTCCCTGGAAGTTCTCCTTGTCGGCGAGCTGCTTGGTGGTCTTGTGTTGGGATGTTACGCAGCCATCGCACCCGCCTACTGGTCTGAGGTCTGCCCCATGGCGATCTGTGGCATTGTTACAAGCTATGTCAACCTCTGTTTCGTCATGGGCCAGCTCCTTGCAAACGGAATTTGCGCCGCACGAGCAAGCTGAACGATCACTGGGCTTACTCCATCCCGTTTGCGCTGCAGTGGTTCTGGTGCGCCATCATCATCCCTGGCCTGCTCTGGGCTCCCGAGAGCCCCTGGTGGCTGGTACGCCAAGGAAAGATGGACGAGGCCGAAGCTGTGTTACGAAGGCTGGCCTCGGGCAAAGTCAACGTCAAACAGACTCTTACAGTCATTACCAAAACTAATCGCCTCAAGAGGGAGCTCGAGATGGGTAGTACATACTGGGGCGGTTCAGGGGGGTCAATCTTCGGCGAACGGAGATATCCGTCGGTGTTTACTGCACTCAGGTGCTCAGCGGGATCTATTTAATCAACTACGGTACTTATTTCTTTCGGCTCGCCGGCCTTGCCACCGAGGATGCCTTCTCAATAGGCATTAGGTTTCTTAGTAATTGCATTTCTGTCCCTTCAACTTCCTATCTGCTAACCTCCCGTAGCTGTCGGTTTCGTTGGGACACTGGCCTCGTGGCCGCTTATCATTCGTTTCGGTCGGCGCACGATATACAACTCGGGTCTCGCCTTGCTCGTGTTGCTACAGCTCGTTATCGGCATCCTGGACTGCGTTCCAGGGAGGCCAACGAGCGTCATCTGGGCTCAGTCCTCTCTCATGCTGATCTGGAACTTCTTCTACGACCTTTCGATAGGCCCGGTCTGTTTCGTCATCATCTCCAAGGCGAGCGCTACGCGCGTAAGATCGAAGAGTATCGCGCTTGCGACAGCCTCTCAGGGAGCCTTGGGGTGTGTCATGACGGTGGCCATCCCCTACATGATTAACCCTGATCAGGCAAATATGCAGGGCAAACTGGGGTTCTTTTTGGCGGATTGGCCGGGCTTTGTCTTGTTTGGGCGTACTTGCGCGTGCCAGAAACCAAAGGAAGGACATACGAGGAGTTGGATATCTTGTTTGAAAGGAAGGTTCCCACCAAGGCGTTTGGTAGTTATTTGATCGACGGGGCTGAGACGCGTGAGTCATGAACGGCTGATTTGGCCTGTGTTGGGAAAGAAGACGCAGGAAATCCTTGAAAAGACTTATACGAACGGATGAAGTCCGCATGCATATGATCAGGGACTGGAGGTGAGCCAGGGATGTGATATGAGAAAGCCTCGAAATTATACAGAATCACCAAAGCAGGACAGTATAAATCTATCCTGCACGTCCAACTATCATCCCGATAGCAACTGTGGAAGTTTTTGTGGCCGACCGGGCATGTTGGAGACTGTGGCAGACGACAGATGCGTCTGTCGGTCTGCACATGGTCTTGAAGAGAAAATCCCTGGGTTTCAAGGCGATGCTGAGTGCCTCGGGACGTGACCAACCACTCTTTATTGCCATGTCAAGAAGCCCGTCAAGAACAGCGAGATCATGAGTCGTGGGTGTCGAGCCAGCACTAAACTTGCTAGTGGCGATGATAAGCTGCTGCTTGATACGGAACTCGCCGTCAACGGCCTTGACTGTGACCTCTTCGTGATATCTGAGCTGCGTCCGAGGCATTTTCCCAATGACCGAAGACTTGAAATTGTCGACGTTAAAGTCTACTTGTTCAAGTAAACCGCGACGTGACCATTGGAGGCCGCTCTAACCAATGGAACCGTAATTAGGACATCGAACCCGCCCACAGCTAAGGGTTTGCCTAAAGCGGACTGTGAAACCTCTCGCAGTGGTCGCGGCGAATCAAGTTGTCACTATCCTTCTCGAGGAGCTTCAGGAGTGGCCGATGCGAAGAGTATCTGACGTCCTCCTCCGTATCAAACTCCCCGAAATCGTAATCTTCCTCGTCCGTTTTATAGATGTAGCTCACTTTGTTGTTTTACCCTAAAGTTGCCCTCACCAGCCCCTGTCACCCATACCACCCCTAGCCATCTTGCTCAGGCGCTGCTCAGGCACTACTCAGGAAACAATCAGAGATATCGCCAAATATGGTTTAGACGAATAGGTAGTACTCTACGGTTGAAATGGCAACTTTTCGCGAGGTCCCAGTTTTTTGGGACATAGGTGGCCCACTATATACAGCACAACAGTGCTGTGCAGCTTACTGCACAGCCCTGTATAGCATAATACTATAACCTGGGGTCCAAGATGCAAGGCAGTACGCCGGCGGGGGTGTGATGTGAAACTGGAGGTCGTGCAAGCCCTCAGAGAGTTGGTTTGTTCACCAGCCAGGTTGCTTTAGCCAAGAGCTTTAATAAAAATAATAGATAGTGAGCTTTATTACTTGCGTGAGGAACTAGGTCACTTACTGGATTGCTTTCATCAGTTGCACTTATACTCATAGCCACCTGGGTATACCTTGCTCCAAGTTTCCACGGCTCATGGTGCTTACAGGGCTCGCCCAGTGAGCCCCCGTGAGCAGGTGTGGAGCTCTGGGGAATTGGCAGCACACAACGTGAACACTCTTTAGGATGGGTTCTGCCAGGCAGCAAAGAGATTGGAGTGCTTAACATATTGTATAGTAAGCTCTAGGTATAAAGTGCAGAGTTTTACGTATGTATATACCTCCAAACCAAATGGGTCACAAACTCGGGCGAGCTGGAAAGTTCTGTCCCAGAATTTGGAGTGCGGGAATTCACTGGTATATAGTGTTGGTGCGGTTGGAAACTGCTAAGTGGCGACAATAGGCCCGAATCCTGGGTTACGGTCCCGAATTTTGGCCCAGAATATACCGGTACATGGCTTGGGACGATACGAAATACCCCAGCTCGAATTTGGGGATGGTACATAATATCCCAGCTCGGAACCTGGGATGGTACATAGTTCCCCAGCTCGAAATTTGGGATGATATATACAATACTAGCAGCAATTAGGTGCCGCACAGTATTATACCAGTACATGTCCGAGCTGCGACCGAGCATCTCCTGCAATGCGGCAACCCACCTCACACCTCACAGATTCGGCACTACACATCCAATAGGTATGTTGAGGTTGGGGCTCCCATGCAAGCACGTCTCTCGCAGAACTTACAGGGCCGAATAAGCAGGGAGGCACCCGTTTGCGGCGCAAGGAAACAAAGTTAGACTGCGAGCCGTTCGTGGCATCGTGGTGCCCCGCCACTCGCCACCGATACCAGGCCAACGACGCCCAGAATTGCCATGGCCGCAACGGCCGCGTGATAGCCACATATCAGACACGCTATCGCCAGCTCCGCTTCCATTCGTGCCCGTAGGGCTGGCACCGGAGTCGGCGGCGTTGGAACCAACGGGGGGGTATTCTACGACTTCCGCCAATATCGACGCTCCCGGCACCAAGTTCATTTATCCAAAGCTGCCGGACGGTAACATTCGCCTGCTTCATCTCTTGCCGGATAGAGAGCGCAATGTCCCTTTGAAATGCCAGCTCATCGACTATCCTATCCAGAGCATGGGCAACAGCGCCTCTCTGTATGAGGCCTTGTCGTACTGTTGATACGAATCGGAAAAGCCAAATTCGATTTCTGAACGTCCAAATTGGATTTCCATCGGCGGACGCCGTTTAGATATCACAGCGAACCTCCATGGCGCATTGCTACAGCTCCGAGATAGCTTCTTCGGGCGGGTCATGTGGGTAGATGCTGTCTGCATTAACCAGGGCGACGTGGAAGAGCGTGGACACCAAGTCCGGTCTATGACCGAGATCTACTCAAAGGCAAACCGTGTAATTGTCTGGCCTGGGGAAGCCGAAGCTCTTGACCACGAGGCATTCCAAGCGATACGTGAAGCGGGCGAAAAGTCTTCCCCTCTCGCTAGCGACAAGGAGGAAGCTGTTCGTGCGCTGCTTAACAAAAAGTGGTTCCGACGCACTGGGTAAGGAACCATGCAATATTTTTCGGCTCCGATCTACGAGAAGATGAGCTGACAAATCTTCGCGGCAATTACAGGTGCTTCGGGAAGTGGCCGCAGCTCAGAATTTGCGCATTATATGTGGTAACATGGAGATGGACGGATGCGCATTTTCCTTACGCTTGGAAACTCTTCCAGCCGTTCGAAATCAGGTGTTCTCAGTGACCTACCTGATGAAGCCGTCAATTTTCCGTCCCCAATACAAAATGGACCATACAGGCCGAATTTCTCTGGGGATCTCCCCCCTGGAGGACTACTCGACATGTACCATGGCCACGAGGCCACCGATCCCCGGGATAAGGTGTTCGCTATGCTCGGCATGAGCTCCGACGACATACTGCCCTTGAAATCGTTGGCCTATTGCCTAACTACCACATTTTATGGGAAGTGGAGGACTAGAGAAGCCTCAGCACGCAGCAACTGGCTGCACTGGGCGGGAGCACTGTCGTGTTGCGCCTTTTTGTGGAATAAAGAAAAAAATGGGCAGACTCGGTGTCAGAGGCCGGAATCACAGGGTGGAAAAGGGGTAGAAACATAAGCCGATAGGACAGCAGAAGTCAGGAAAGACTGGAACCCCGAAGAATCACAAAGATAAAGCAATTAATTATGGATTCCTGAGGGTACATGAGGAAGGGGCGAAAGGAGCAGGGCGAGTAAGGAACGTAAAAAAGACGCAGCGAAAGAGAGTTACCCGAAGCAGACCAGAGGAGGGCTGAAAGCAAAGGACAGAGGAAGGTAAGGAAAACAGAGTGGAAATGTATCGCTAGAAACGGATGAGAAACTCCTTTATCTGCATGAAGATAAATGGTGGCTCCTGGACCCTTATGAGATCCAGAGAGGGCTAGAGTTCAACAAATCCAATCCTTGGCTACGGCCCACAAGACTTGACCTACTGTATTACCTTCACCCCGGCGGTTCGCAGCGACTACAGACCCTCATTCCCTCACACTCAGCGCTCAGGAGCGGCGTAACGCCCACACTCTTAGGTGGAAAAGCTACGTGGCTAGGCCTTGTGGTACCGGACAGGCTAATGGCCAGAGGTATAGTAAACGGGAAATGTGCGATTGAAGGCGGAAGCTGACGGACATTAACTATTTCTAGGCAGTAGCAGTAGTGCATCTTTTCAGGGAAGCGGTAGGAGTTCAGCGCATCTTTGGAGGACTATGCGTTATGTCAGAACTCAGATATATCATGATACAGAATGGAAGGTGATTCTTGCCCTCAGACAAAGTGACATATCGTGTACCTATGGAGATTATAGTACAGGCCGCCGGGCATGCTTGCACTATAGCTCTGTCTTCAAACCAATCTCTGTACGATTTATGCCTGTGGCAGCGAGAGCTGGACATCGCGGGGCTCTCGGTCTCTGCTTCATAGACGTTTAATCGCCTGGGAAACAGTCACCTCGATCTGCCTCCATCTCTGCCCAAGAAGTTCGCGTTGGGCGCTTTGCCCAACCTGCAAATCCGTAACTTCTCGCACAACCTTCCTGACTGCGGCTAAATACTCCATAAGTAACGATCTTAGAAACGTATTTATGCCCTCTCGGTAATGCTCCCTGCAGTCTTCTTCATCCATAAACGCGTCCCATTCTCGTTGACTACAGGGATATAACAGCCGGATGGCGGCCTGCGTCTTCTTACATCTAAGCGTCTTGGTATCTAGCAGAAACGGACTGAGGAGCTCTCTATCCTGGAGCAGCTCCTTCTGAGCTGTGCTTAACCTTGGCAGGATCATGTCGTTGAGGACTGAACTGAGGCGATGGTGCTGGTGAAGACTTCGAACTGGCGGTAGGTACAGGTTAAGTATAGGTACTCAATAGAATCCCAATTTCGGCGCAGGCTCGAGGCATGAATCAAAACATTGGTCTCACCTTGACGAATTCGATGGACCGCGGGCGGAGTAGCCACGAGAACGGGCCTCTCTTTCGGGCCACCCTGGCGGTGTGGTAGCGCTCTCCGAGCAGGCGGAAGAAGTCACGGTCCGAGTTGACGCGGTAGACTTTAGATTGGAACAGCTTGGTGCCCCAGCGCATGAAGGACAGGCAGAGGAGGAGGAAGTGGTGCTGGGGTCGGGCGAAACTAGCACCGGCGGAGATGCTCGCCGGGGTGTTGTTGGCACCGGTACTAGTGTCCGCGCACCGGTACGGGTCGCCGTTGTTGTCGTGCTTGTGGACCGGTAGGCTTGTACCGGACGTGGTGGTGTCTTTGTGAGGGCTTCTGCGGAACAGAGATGCAATTCCTGACATGATGTCTCGCAGAATAGAAGACTTGTTGTGAACCGCCTCCGCGGTCAGGGGCTGGAGAGAATACGCGTCTAGTAACGACCGCAGACGGTCAATGCCACCGGCACGCAGTTCTCGGTAATCATCGTAGATGGGTAGCGAGCATTGATTCTTGAAATGAAGTGTTATTGACCCGGGCTATGTCGGATAACACTTGACTAGGGAGAGGCTGACTTACACATGTAAACTTGAGTCTTGTCATTCCTAGAGCTGGCTGAGGCGGTTTGGCATATCCCAATTTTGCCACGGCCAGCTGCAGCCCGAGCCGCAGGGGATTGGCGAGCCGGCCGTCGGTTGAGACTAAAGTGCTGTTGTCTCGCACATACGATTGCACGCTCGCTTGGAGGGCGAGATATGCTTCCGACTCAAAGAGAAATGCTTCAACAAGTCGAATGTCAGGGCTAAAGTACTCGAGATCAGTGGTCGGGAGGGATTCTTCCTCAACAACCTCCCCTCTTTCCTGCCAGGAGTCACTGGTGTTCATAGTAAAGAAAGAATCACTCCTGCGTATACAGTCAGAAGTGATCTTTCTCGCAATACTCGTGGCATGGCGCTTGACAAAATGGCCTGTGTTGGATTCCAACGCGGACGTGGTTTCATGGTAGATATTGTCTCCGTACTGGCTTATGAGCTCTTGGATGACCTGTCTCGACCCCGTACCTCCGGCAATTTGAACAATCTGGGGCCACAGGTATTGGAGGTTGCCATCGTCGATGAGGATGATAATCAAGGCCCCAATTGAGCCAGCGTTGAATGACATTGTCGAGTTCGAGGAGGCCATTGACACCTCGCTACTCGAGAATACGCCATCTTCGGTATTGGTATCGGTGTCTGTATCGATCTGCGGAGATTGGGAGGCAGGAGACAACTCAGAGCTCGTGTCGTGTCTCACAGGGCCTAGGAGCGGGGCCCGCTTGTCCCTGTGATTAAACGACTTGACATGGGGATGTCTAGCGTTGCTGACCTGCTAGCAGCGGATAAAACTACAGAGTTAATTCGATCCCGATGCCGCCCCGGCATGCCGAGCCCTGAGTTGGCGGTTACCCCTACGTTCGGCACATATAATGACAAGCTGGTGGATTTTAGGGGCAGTGCTGAGCGCATTTGAATGATTCGTCCTTTTTTGACGAGCCTTGGGGGCAGTTGGGTGGGTTCACGGCCCGGCGGTGGGACGCTCACCGCCACGATGGACTTGGGGGCGATCCGGATCTCCTCAAAAGGCCTTGCGCTACGAGCAGGGGGTGGGTAGCCTGAACAGACCCTTTTGCTCCGAACGCAGTTGGCGCAGGCCGGTCTCTTTTCGTCGCACTTGATTCTCCGCTGTCTTTAGTTGAAGCGAGTCGTGCATGTTAGTAGAAAACGAGACGCAATGCTGTTCAAATGTTGACATACTTGCAGTTATTACAGCCTCTCTTCACCTTCGGCTTGCTTATTCTTGCTATGCGGGCTTTCTGATTCTGCTCAGAATCGGGCCTTGTTGTTTCCGTTGTCGCGATCGTTGCACTACTAGCGCTTCTAGCTTCTTGGCGATCGGCACTGACATCTTCTACAGCTTGTCGTTCGCCAGAGTGAGTCCTCTCGAGCTGTTCGCCGGACGCATCTTGCCCGGCATTCTCAAGATGCTCAGGGCAGGTGTATCCCACATAAACGGTTCGCCTCTGAACCGTGTGACCGGGCCGGCCGTAGGACGCACATCTGTCGAGTGCACCATGGTAATAAAGGCATCTGCATGCCGAGTACAATTGTATCAGTTGATAGCACATATTTCCGTGCGATTTCAGGACAGGCTTAGGCAAATGCTTTGGAAGCAAAATGTTTCAATGAAAAAATTGAGCGAGTGGGAAGAGTCAGGTTACCCCTCACTTGCTCTCAAGCCCCATTTGCCCGCGGCAGCACAGCCTCCTGCCTCTCCGGCCAATGAGGCAGTGCAGTGACTGCGGCGCAGCTGCAAGGCAGGCCCCGTCCACTGCACCAGTAACAGTAGCTCTTTTTTCTTTTTCTGAATACGGCTATGTTAAACCGGGGCTGGAGGTGGAAAACGGGCCTCTTCGACCTATCACGTTAAGCTGACCCCTAAGTGACGGCTCACAACTGTGAAATAGGCGGCAAAATTGGACGAGTACGACCATTGCACTCTATCGTAGATAGGTACGATAGATTCGTAGAGAGTCTCTGCTGGTCGAAAAACCCGGTGCTTGATAGCTCATCTGGTGCTCCGGCCGCCAATTTGTTATAAAGGAGCGCCGATAAACGTTGACCGTGCTGCCGGCCGCTACCCTGCCTGCCAGTCTGCCAGCGAATCCTGAAAGATACACAAGGAGTCGATCCAGAGGTAGCTGTTTCCCAAACGGTGGAAGAGAAGTGCTGCATCACGGAAAGTAGGCAAAAGCTGTTCAAGTGAGATCCCTGGCGGAAGCGTTCAATTTTATCATTGCGTGGTTGCAATATTCTATCGGGGGTCGCCTCGGCCGTGAGACAGAGTCCAATATGGCGGATATTTGTCTTGGGGCTGGAAGCCAACCTTCCCTCGGCCCTTCAAACGAACCACTCCGAGCTCGGCATCTTCGATGTCCCAAATCCGGCTTGGGAAAAAGGCATTCATGGCTGTGGCAGGGGGGACACAATGCTGATGTTGCCTTTGACAGGTTGACAGTGATCTCCGTATCCTCCGTAGGTCTCTGGTGCACCCAATACTGGATCAACCTCCAGTCAAGGGGGGTTTTTGGAGTTTTGGAGATAGGAGTCCGGTGTCGGACTTCGTTGGCCATATAGACCATTGAAATTGTGACATTCGGTTGGCACATTAGCGCCAGTCCTCACTAGAATTGATCCCAATTATGAATTACGTACCGAGTAGTCCCAAGTCCTTGTTCCAGGGACCGACAATGCAGAAATAGACGTCAGCTGTCCGTAAGGCTTCGATAGTTTGAATGTCGCAGAAGACACGACATGATGACGAATAGGAGGCTACATCACGATCGACTTGAGGCCGAGCTACGGCGTGTGCTTCACCCCGCCATCCCTCCCGCCGGTAACCCCTCTGCACGGTCGGTAACAATAACAATGCGCTGTGTCCCCCGGCAACACATGGACGCCAATTTAGGGTTAGGGTTATAGTGTATCTCGGCACAGACACCAACCCGGACAATCTGCACTGTTGGCAGTAATTTCCCTTGCTCATCCGGGAGAACCTCACCCCGACCATGACATGCACGTCGGGCGTCCCCTGCGGCGGAGCCTGCATCGTAACACACCCACGCTGATCACCCAGACACCTTGTGCTGTGGGAAACAACTCGCCCGGTGGAACAGGGAGCACCTGCACGCCGTCAATGACTTGCATGACGAGGACGTCGTGCGGAGGGGCGTGTATCCCGACACCAACACCGCCTACGTTTACGATTTGCACCGTAGAAAACAGCAGGCCCTTCTCACTACTAGTAATCATCGAGAAATTCACTAGATGACGCTAAAAAAGAGTGAAAATTTACATTCACACACATTCTGATGTTCCATACCACGCACTGGCGCTCTAGGTAGATAGGGGAAGCACTAGTCTCTCTCCTCCGAAAAAACCTGCCTTATACTTGCCGGCCCCCACCGCTCTGCTATCTGCATGCCTCTCAACTTTATCCTCTGCCTAGCTTGTGAAAAGCACAAAGAAAAGTCCAGCAAACACCCGCGCCACCATCCCAGACGCCGAGCCCCCTTCAACATGAGTTCTTGACACCACATCAGATGCAGAAGCCGATACAGTCGGCACCGCCTTTACGGGGGTCGCAACCATCGTCGGGGAGATCGTAGCACTTTGTCCCATCGGGGCAGAGCTTGCCAGTGATGCCGCCGCAGGTCACAATATCTTCGGGGGCGAGGCAGATACCGCCGCAGTCGGACCCGCCGGTCGTAGGGTCGCACTTGTCGCGGGGGTCGTCGTAGCACTTTTCAACATAGCCCTTGCATTGAATGCCCGCGATGCCCCCGCAAAAGACATAGGCCGGTGTGGCGGCAGCGACGGCGGCAGCGCCCACGAGCGTCGTGAGGAGGGTGGAGACGAGCATGGTTGTTGTTGTTCAGTCGTCTTCCTTGCGCTATGGCTAGAATTAAATTCAAGGTTTTGGTCGTTTTAATGGCTAGGTGACGGCTTGGATGCTGCGGTGAATCATGGCAAGTCGAGCAGAAAAGAGGGAAAGGTGGCGTGTTATATACCTATGATTATGTACCTATTTACGTTTCACAGTATTGAGCACATGAACCTCTAGCCAGGGGTAAAGGGCTTAAGAGCCACACTTGACGTTGTCAGCAGCGGCTGAGATTGCAACTTTGTACGTAAACTCCCCATGGAAATGATACGTGGAGGAAATGATTTGCTGCTCGGCGGGGAATAAGGTCGGGGCGCTCTCAGCCCCGCCGTCCTAGCGGGGGAAATTGCGCCCCCGGTACCGTAAACCGTGGCAAGCCAGGCGTGGTTGGCTGTGCCTATTTTTGGCTCACGAAACATCACGCCGGAAACGCGTGAGTGGATGGACATGGTTGAGAAAATGCCTTGTATCACAACCTGAGAGGTAGCCGAACGTAAAGAGGCAATCATACTACACCTAGAGGCTCGAAAAGCTTTCCCAAGCTGGTTCGTTCATGTCTCACCGAGAATCTTCGACTGGCCTATAGGGAACCAGGCACAGCAGAATTAAGCTTCCGGCATTTGCCGATTGCTGAAATCAACCACGGCCGCTGATTG
>Ga0247780_1000949_pt1 | contig 21533 bp, 19 predicted proteins | sample UWRJL079202R5_FD_179927 | JGI IMG/M metagenome (GOLD analysis project Ga0247780, IMG submission 179927) | Plant litter microbial communities from Arlington Agricultural Research Station in Wisconsin, United States - UWRJ-L079-202R-5 | ecosystem: Environmental > Terrestrial > Plant litter >... | reverse complement strand
ATGGCGCGGCATTGCCCCCCCCCCCCCCCCCCCCCCCTCCAAAGTTCCTCGGTACGTACCGCAACCCCCGCAATCCGTCCCATCCAATGTCGCCACCACCCTCCCTCACGATGACGGGCCGCTATCTTGGTTTTCTTGTCGCCTTTGCATGCACGTGTGCGTATGTCTTGCTTGCACTAAGGTAAGGAGGGTAGGCTGGACTTGGCCCATCCAGATCTGGACCCCTCCCTAATTCCAGGCCCTACTAGACCGTGGATCTATCCACTCCCCTCTCTCCGCTGTGCTCCCCACGTGCCCGTCGTGCCCCTTACCTTACCTAAGGGCTAGGAATCCAAAGAAAGCTAACGAATTCCCCTTGCCTACAAGTAGATAGATCTAAAGTCGACATCTGCTCGCGGCCCTACTAGCGGCAAAGACGTCTTTGCTCTAGTCTAGCGCGCATTCCGACATTCCCACTTCCCCAGGTTTGGCCATGTCTCTCAGTTAGTCCCGTGTTGTCTCACCGATTTCGGTATTTCGCGAATTGTTGCTTCCATCTCATGTCGCACCAGGAACGCAAGTTAGCTCGTGTCTTGAATGGGTCCCCAACTGCAAGGCCGGTTAGTACTCCCCCTCCCAGCCCCTTTGTTGCCTCTCGGCACACCTCTCTTTACCTCGGCAGACACCGCACTTCACCTTGCCTCTCTCATGGCACTGTACGCAAAGAACGCGAGTAACCGAGATAAGTACATGCGTACACACCGAAACTCGTTCTTAAGCGCGGGTATTACTGTACAGTACCGATAGTATTCCGCAGTGGTGGATAAATAAATCGCGCCTCTCGCAAGCTCTTACAACACTCAACTCACATTGGGCACCAACCGACGGCTGCCGATCATCAAGCATGACAATAGCCTCTCTCTCTATCATAGCTACCCAACAATATGGCACTTATTCCCTCTCTGTTATCGACCCTGACAACATCTCTGTCTCGAATTTATTGTCCCTCCCCACTGTCAGCACCACTAACATGGAATCCCCAACACGGAATCCAAAACCCGTACCAACCTACCTAGGTACCTAGAATAATACCCGCGCGACCGCGCCGCAGCGGGGTGGCAGTGCAAGTACCCCGTATCTTGCTTGCAGCAGCAGCAACCGTTGTACACCGTACCGTACCGAACTCCGTGTTCCGACTGTCTCTCTCCGTCCCAGCCTCACTGTACACGTACAACGTACACACCTCCCTGCCATGCTGCTCTGCCCTACACACACCTCCGAGCATGCCCGCTGCAAAAGCAAAAGCCGTGTTTGTGTTTGCCGCGCAAGCAAGCAAGCAAGCATCAAAGCAAGGAAGGAATTCAAGGAATGATCAAAACCCCCAACTACTCTACCGCCCAGTCCAGACAGACGGACCTCCGATTTCCGTTGACCGATTTGACTGAGCCCGACTAAATGAGGCGAGATTTTCCATAACAGGATGCGTGCGTGCATGCATACCAACCAAGTACCTTGTGTACGGTGTAAATAAATCGTTATCCGCTGAATGTTTTCTTGTGTGCATCCATCAATACATCATTCTTACTTTTGCCCATTTCCGATTGACCACCCGAGGATGAAAACCGGTTTAATTACGGCGTAGTATGTACAGTAATTGAGGTGCGTGTGGGTTTTGCTTTTCCTGCTTGCCCTGTCGCTCACGCGCTGTGGCCAAGAGCTGAGCGCTTGGAGACCCCGTGCCCCACGTGCTTTCGGAATGTTTTGGTGGGACCCTTTCAGCAGCCAAGTTAGGGGCCAAGACAGCCACTACCGATCGAAACCGTGGGTCTGGAAAAGCCTCACTGCTTCGGGTACGCCTGGTGGCCCGATGGCGTCAGGGGCACCGTCAGCACGAGCTCTCCAGAGATACCGGCTCCGGAATTCCTTCGGATGTCGGGAACTCTGCATACGTACGGATCCGTATAACAATGGAGCACCAAGCACTGAAAATCAGTTAGGCATGAGGACACCGAGAAGAGGCCTAAATTCGCTACATCTCACACCAGCCGTCATAACCCATCGGGAAATCCTCCCGTCTTGCCAAATGCATGATTAAACCCGGGACTGTAATACACGGCCTGATCATAGTCCTCAAGCACTGATCCTAAGTCGGCCACGAAACCCTTCCTTGTTCTGGGGACCGAGGGCAACAGGCTTCTTCCAGAACGAGAGCACCATCAACCTAAACGATCATGCCTCCCACCCAACGCCGAGACAGATGTGGTCTAGAACCAAACTGAAATGAGAAAAATGCACTAACGCCGGGACCCTCAGAGTGGTCATGAGTCGAACACAAAGGAACCGAAGTATACACAGAAGAATCGAATCGAATATCAGCGGCCGACCGTGTCCGACAGGTCCATCACGTCTGCCTTGTCGCCAGGGGACGACGCTCTCCGTGACGTGAATCCGCCGTTGGGAGCTTGGACTGGAAAGCCGCTCGATTTTAAAAATAGTGGACAGAAATCTGCGCGTGTGGTCGTGATGTGGCATGTGGCTGCGACAAGACGACTGTCGCCAAGTGAAAGAATTGTCGGGTAAAGGAGGTCGACACGCTGTACCTTGCGGTACGTTGTTCTGCAGCAAGCTCGAGAGACGCCTCACTGGTTTTGATTCTCGCTGCGCCAGATTCCGGCCCCGAGAGGCTTGCTGATGCCTAGACCCACGCCGACTGCGATGCCGATAATAAGGAGGCCGATTGCGATCTTGACCATGATCCGATTCTGTTTGCTCAGGTTGGCAAGGCAATTGCAGTTATGTCGGCTCCTTTTGGCGGCCTTGGCCTTTCGCCGCCAGTGGTCTCGCCCAGGCCATACTTGGCAATCTGGCCCTCCTTTTGTGCATTCTGTCGACTTTCGGTTGCATGTCTCTGTCGTGATGATAGCTTCGATGTCCGTGTCGAAGGGGTTTGCGTGGTGTGAACTCGCGGGCGTGGAGACGTTCGAGGTTCGTGGCACCATTCTTGTCTTCTCTGCTGAGGGCGTCATGACTTCGGAGGTGAGCGTATCTTGCGAAGGCTTCTGAATCAAGCGGGTTGCCTGGGTGTCGACGACCAAGCCGACCTTTTCGGGGACTGTTACAGACGCCATGGTGCGGGAGTAGCTGTGTAATTGCTGGATGTTAAGTATATGGCGGCAAATGCCTTTATGGGAGAGAGTTGGTGGTTCGATGTCGCCGAGACGTGGTGCAGGAGCTCAAAGATATATGGACCCGAAAGCTGTGAATCGTGCGGAGGCTAGAAGGTGTCAGTCACATTATGATGCAGGCGGTTGGGAGCCACAAGGGCACGAGGCGGCGGGGATCGGACGGCTTTTGGGAAGGCCATGACAATCTTGTGGAAGGGGACCAGAGAGTACAGGATGGAAGTGGCAAGTGTACTGACTGGCAATTGCACTTGACCCGTCTGTGTAAACAGTCGGCGGAGAAGAGAAAGGGGGTCGAGACAACGGCGGCGGCACCCACGATCCCGTTCCAGCAGGAGACGAGTGTCTTGCTCCGGTCACAAAGGCGTCAAAGAATGGGGGCAAGTTGGTGGGTAGATGCAACAGCCTCGACTCCCGTCCACTCAGCAATGTAATCCAGTGGTGGGCAGTCAAGACAACATACACACCAACCGGAAAACGGTGGATTGGGAGAATTTGGCTGTCGCGAGAGCTTGTCGTCGCGAAGGAGGAGAATGGGTAATTGGTGAAGAAATGGGAAATGAGAGCAGCGGCGAGCAGCCCTGGGGAACCGGCCGGCCCACTACCAAGCAGGGACGGCCTACGCTAGGCGGTACGTACCTGGCCAATCTGGGAAAAGGCTCGACAAGTGGACGGCCCACCGGGTGTGCATTGCCATCTGCATTGGAGAGATATGGGCCCACCTGGACTTGCCAGGCGCGCTCGCCCCAACCAAGCGTCCATCATGCTGTGCTGCGGCACCGCCAGCGCGCAAGTGGGGCATGATGGGAGCCATTTCCATTTCGGGCCTTCCTGCGCCGATCTAATTGGCTGGGGCCCTCACAACTGACGCCACAGCGCGCTGTTGATGCGACCCTTGCTTCTTCCAGGTCAAGAACACCCTCACACACCATCCAGCGTCCTTAGACATCAAGGCGATAGGGAGCCAATCCACGAGACCTGTCCAGGAGGACGCGCGAAAGCAAGCTGCACCGACCGAGACAAGTCGGCCTTTATTGCCAAAACATCAATGACAGCACAGCACAGCCAGCGACTGACAATCTAATCTAACACACGGTCATGGCCATAGCGGCACAAGCGATCCACCTCACAGGCGAGGGCAACTTTGGAGGTGCGCGAAAGCTCAGGCTGAAATGAATCAGTCGCCTGCTTCTTTGGTGAGGTTGCCCGCTGCAGCTCGGTCTAGCTCAGAACGCACCCGACCTTACCTAGCTGGCACCCAGCGACGAACTTGGAAAAGAGAGAGCTTGCATGGTGGCGGATTGATAGCGGTGAATTTCGTCGAGTGGGTGCAGACGCTTCCTTGGCAGCAGCCCAGATAACCTGGAAGTCGACTTTGATGCGGGTTGCCTGACACCTTACGACATGCTTCGACAATCAACCTGCCGTTTTGAAAGCAACCAGCCATCTCTCTGCCCAGGCGCATCCCCAAGAGCCTTCTGACACCCCATTGCACCCCCATCTCGGGTTTTAAGCTCATGGGATTTTTAAACAATGGGCGCGGAAGTAGGTGCTTATGCAGGTCCACCAACCTGCCCACCAACCGCCGTCCACCTGCCCACCACCAATTGGGCAGACGACAGGGCAGGTATCTGCTCGACTGTGTCGCAAGCGCGAACGATGCAGCACGTTTTCCCCTCTTTGGCTCTATCGCCCCTCCAGCACGCACACCAGCCATTCCATTGCTCATGCTCTTGCAGTCCTCTTGCAGTCGCGGCAAAACCGCACTTGCATCCCGGTCTGCGCTGTGCTCGACCTACAGCAGAGCAGAGTTGTCTCTTTGACTGAAAAGTCTTCACTGTAGACACCGTGTAGGCACACGCGCCGTATCGCCTGCCTCTTTGTCGTCGTTTGTCACCGTTTGTCCTCAACGGGCCGATGGCCTGTGGGCTTGCAGCAGCACAGTCGGAAGAACGGACGTTCGAGACTCTTCTCAAACGCCAATAACTACACCATCACAGGACATTGTCGACAGCCGAGCCACAACTCCCGCCCCAAGCCGCTATTTCCAAAACGGAAACAGCAATGAATAAATTGATGCTTGAACGACACACGTGTGGTGCGAAGCAATTGGAGCCGTCTCGTTCCTTAGCATGACGATTAATTACGTGCTTCGCCAAGATGTCTCGGAGCGAGCTTATCTGGCGAGGCACACGGGCTGATACCACCTCTGTCGTCACTGGCGGGAGAAAAAGGGAGGGTCTTTGCGGTTCCAAGCTTTTCGTGTGGCCGGGAGACGTAGAAGGTTTTCTGTATCATCGCATCCAGAAGCTTTTGACGCACCCACCTTCCAAATGCACAGCACGGAAGCTCCCGACAATTCGACCAACCTCATCCGTCCCATTTTTGACACGGTCGTTGGCCAGCCCCACCCGTCAAAAACAGCCTAGCTCCACTTGTTTGGCTTGGTCCCTGCGCGAGGTGCTGCAGACCCGTTCTTGTGTCCTGCGGGGTCAAAGAGGGTCTCTCCAGAATTCGGGGCCAGCTCCCAAGGTTTCCAGGCCGGCCTTCCAAATTTGTATCCACCTGCCATCTCCGCAGTCCAAACATGTGCCTGTCGATTAAGGGCAGTTTTTCGCGGAGGGGGTCACCATGCCACTTAGTCCCTATTCCATCCATCCGTGGGCCCTTCAAGTGTCATTCGGGCGCGCCGATAGCGGCATAGGCTGCACGCTCACAGCAAACCGAAGTCAATCGCCACGAGTCGGAGCTGCATTTCTTTCTGTCAGTGACTTTTTCTAGGGCATTGTCTGTCTCACAGCTCTCGCAACACACCCGCCGAGATGGGATCACATGTCACCCCCCAAGTTGCGGATTTGGGCTGCACCGCACCTGTCACGGGGAACGATGGCCCGTCACCCGTCACCCTTCATGCCTACTTGTTGGCCGACCGCCAGAGCCCGGCGATATCCTCGGCGCCTCCGCTCCTCCCAAACATTGTCCTCAAGTCCGTCACCAGCAGCTCCGGCTTCTCATACGCTGCAAAGTGCCCACCCTCACTGTGTACTTTTTCAAAAACCACCGGGCCGAGCGTCCTCCCGTAGCAAGGCGGGAGCACTATGAGGTCTTTCGGGAAATATGACAGGCCCAGCTTGACATGTGGGTTGTACTGAAGCATCCGCTCGTCGTGACGAGGGCTGGGGACTGTGTTTTGCGCCTCGTAGTAGATCCTCGCGCTTGCAGCCGGCCCAGCGGTCGAGAGCCAGTAGACCGAAACCTATGTCAAGATTTCATCGTCGGTCCACGCGTAGCTGTCGGTCCAGTCGTGGAGCTTCTCGTAGATCCATGCCAGCAACCCCACAGGCGAGTCTGCGAGGGCTGCTCCAATCGTCGCTGGTCGGGTTGTCTGTTCGATGTTGTAGCCCAACCCTTGTTTGAAGAACCAGTCTGTCCTCGCGAGCCCAGCTTTCTCCGTCTTGGTGCGCGGGAGGAGATACTGGAGATAAAGCAGGGGCTTCTGGATCGTCGGTGCGTTGGCACGGATGTAGTTCAGGTGAGATGCGACACATTGTTTGGGGTATTGAGCGCCTATGATCCGAGTTACTGCATAGCCCCAGTCGCCACCTTGGGTCACTACATGTCTGAGGTTAGTGCCATTTCGCCGCGTAAACATGCCCGCCAAGTCTAGACCTCAAACATACCGTATTCATCATAGCCAAGTTTCAGCATCAGTTTGTGAAGACACTCGGCGTACTAGGCTATCCCAAACCCGGGCTTTGCCAGCGCGGAGGAGAATCCAAAGTTTAGCAGTGATAGGGCCACAACATCGAACGAAGGCCCATCCTCATCATCGAACGAAGGCCCGTCAGGAGCGGGAGAATCTTGGTTACCTCGAGGAAACTCCCTGGCCCTACGATGCAGTGTGTCAGCTTCAAGAGATCGACCATTTGCGTCCTTGTAAGTGGGGTGAGTTACTTACACCTGTGACAGAACAAAAGGGGAATACTCCCCTTCTGGTGGCTTGTTTTGTGGACAAAGTGGATGTTTAGTTCCCCGAATCCCTCGACAGCGATTGGGGTTGTGAAGTGAGGGAGCTGGTTGATCTTGGCCTCCTGAGATCTCCAGTTGAAGCCGTCTTTCCAGTAGGAGACGAGTCTCTTGAGATCCGGGAGCGGCGGTCCGACTTCCCAGTTGTTGGACATGGGCACGTCGTCGGGGAATGTCGCGTGCGACAGTTTCACCCTGAGTGCCTCCAACTTCGAGTCGGCTACAGATATCTTGAATGGTTGAATTGGGGCGTCCATAGTGGCTGGAGAGTGTTGGTGAGCGGTGAAGGTTGTTGTCTGGAGCAATGACAGCTCTCAGGACTCGAAATCAAACATCGATACTTCGGTGGGTTCCTAAAGGATGATGATGGGTATCAGCGCTAATGCTTCACATTTAACATGAACGAGAACTGGCAACGGCGACAGGTATAAGTTTTGACCATTACAAATCAAATATCGGCGACGTTCCGAGGATCGACAGAAGGATTCTCGGCGGCCATGTTTTGGAGTTTACCGGGGACAAAGGTGAGGTGGAGATCGGCAGCTACGTCACTAGAACTAGAAATCGAAGCTATCGGCCAACCACGAGAGCTTATTGCGCCTCTTGGACCTCAAAATCCTGCTTGAATGGCGGAATTTCCGTTTACGGGAGCTCCGCGCCGCAAGTTTGGATTGTCCACTTGGTTACCATGTTGATATCGCAAGCTCGAGTTCGTACGAAACTTGAAATCCGCCAACCGCCGTGGCGGTTTGAGAGCCGAGGGATGTGGTAAGATTTGCCGTTCTTCTGCACCATCATCGTTTCCGCATAGGTATGAAGGTCATGGCAGGCACAATGAAACTGACGATGGCAATTGGCGATGAGGTCAGCAAAATCAAGATGAGCAAGGTGGAATGTCTGGCAGCGCGGGTATTCGCGGTGATCTGGGCACTATGATGTCCCACAAACATGGGTGTCACGGTGGTAGCATTTTCAGTCCCTGAATCGGTCTGCTCGTAGCGGTGCGGTGGTGAAACATCGCACGAGACATGAAATACGAGATGAGTAGAAGCTCGGGTGTTCAGAAGCGGAGGCGGAGTCTGTCGTAGAGCCTGGTTCTGGGAAGAGGAAGCCTCCCGTCACAGTAGAGCTTCTGGCGAAAGCAGAGATCATCCAGGTACCTTATGTGACCGGGTCACCTCCGCCAGTCCGAGTCTGAACAAGAACCCCGTCACCAGATGCTGCAGTTGTTGGAGCCAGCCGTCTCTTCCTCAGGACGCTGGTCAAGTCAGCCGGACACCCGCGTATCTTCTGAGTCACAACTGAGATAAGACCGCTTGCGCCCCATCCAGGAGGATGTCGTGCGAACATGATCAGGCGTTATCTCGAATATTTAGTCTGGCATTCAAACGAATCAGCCACAGGATGCCGGTATTCGAAGGTTTACTTCTGTGTTCGGAACTACATTCACCTTACCTAGGTACTCACTGGCAGTACCAGAGGTAGAATTCGAATCAACGGGCAGGACGTGTCTCATGTGACTTCCCGAACCGCCTGGGGAAGTTGAATTGCTAGTGGGCGGCTTTATCACGAGTATGTTTATTTACACCGTAGCCTCTGTCTGTTCAGCACCTATCTTTCTAAAAATGCTTGGAAAGAAACCCTTGAAAACTTTGTTTTCGTCTTGTTGAAGACTGCTGTTATATTATTATGAGAAGCCGTCAAAGAATGCAGAAAGGTCTCTCTTTCAGATGTAATATAGCTTGCCATAACGGTAGGAACGCACTTCGACGCTGGTGCTACAGTGCTAATAGACACTATTTCCATTATTGGCAAGAACATCACTGGAAACTTGATTCTTTGGTTCGATGTGCCTTAAAGTCACGCCAGAAACCTGCTGCCGTCTGATGTGAAGTGTAGCTTTCTGCTAAAAGTGAACTGCTGACCTCGGCGAGCTCGAGCTCGCTCTTGCCTGTTTTTTTTTAGTTCTCGAGACCAAGGGGTTTCTAGATCTCCCCAGGCACCGCCGCAACTTTCTCCCTTCTCATCAGAACACCACACTTTTCTTTCTTCCATTCTCTTCCGCACTTCACTCCAAGTCTCACACCAACGAAACACCAACAAAGCCAATCCATCGCGACGCTGACCATGCTGTCGCCAATCTGCCTTTTGTTGGCCTTGCTGGCCATCTTGGGCCCGCTCCAGGTCGGAGCTTTCCCCAAAGATGACGCGGTTCGTTCCCATGCCGTTAGACGTTGACCTGAGCTGACTTGTCATCGTCACCAACCAGGTTACGGAGAAGCGCCAGGGCAACGACAATATAACCATATGCAATGCTGGACACAGAGCCCCAAATGCTGCCGACTGTGGTGCTGCCCTCAATAGCATCCCTGTCGACAGTGACGGCAAATTCCACCTCAAGGGTTGGGTATGCACCGATTCCATCAGATCAGGCACCTGCAGCTTGATGTTCTGCAATGCGGTAAGTACCTTACTCTTTGCAATGTTCATAGCGAGGGCTGACCAAATGACGCAGTTGGATGGTCCTGGAGAGCTAGAATTCGACCCGAATGAGATCAAACAGTGGCTCACTGAGACGGCTTTCGAGTCCTGCATTGCGAATGGCCACTATGGTCTATTCCAGAACCAAGGCTGGAACGCTACCTTTTCTCCAGTGGAAGGAACACCTGCACCCGTGAAACTGAGCGCTCGCGATGACTCAGAGCCGGTGACTGGCAACAGGACGTCATACCTCAGGCCAATGAGACTGACAAGCCCCATCGTTCGGATCGTTGGAAATTCAACAGCCAATTGTACCGATTCGAAGCAGATGCGTTCCGACTTCAACGGAACCGATTGCCGCGAAGCCATCAACGATCTTTTCAACAAGAATCTCTGGACTAACCCCTTCGATTTCGAGTCCAGTCAGTGCATTGATGGGTCGACTCCAGGAAACACTTGCACCGGAACCATTTGCAGTTTCTACCAGGAGACGAATGGCAGCAGATATGACACACGTCAACTTATCAACACAATGATTAGTCTGCACAGAAACTGCTCTGAAAATGGTCAGGGAGCTTACTGGAGCGATGGATTTACCGATCTTACCTTTCACGTATGTGAACTCCCCAGTTGACGGTCGTGAAGAGATTAAATAGAGGCTAACACTCGATAGTAGTGAATATCTAGCCCGATGTGTTATCAGCACCAGAAAATTTCGTTGGCTCGGCTTCCGGCGCAGTTGAGACGGTAGCTCAAGGCAGCACCAAGGAAACAGTCCTATATGAAGGGAATTTTGAGTGCAGCGGACGGTGGTGATCACCCGTGTCGTTGCTTCCTCTACATTGAGGGTTAGGGTCAATTTTGGTGGATCGATCTTGCAGATTTGAAGCAAATCGCTGCCTTGTCAACAGACAGGCAACCTAGATACCAAAAAAATGCAATGTGTTATGCCTTAAACATATTCCTTCCGTGACCTTCGCACTCGCAACTCTGAAGTTTTTCCAACCACGACCGTCGCTGTATCTGTTGACCTCTCATCGCCATTCGTACCAGTACATCTCAGCCACAGCCTGCCATCACACCCCTGCTCCACCCCGCCAAGCCGCTCCAATGCCCGCATCCAACCCGCATCCCGGCGGTGGCTCAGGCTCAGGGAAGAACCACAGCGGCTCATCCTCATCATCAACCCCCAACTTGAAGACAATCACAGAAGCCGAGCTCACATACATTCTCAACACCCCCATCTCATCCACAATGGTAAGCTCCCCTCTCTCTCATATTTCTCATCCCAAAATTCTAAAACCCCCCAGAACAAAGACGCAACATACACCTACGTCCACATGCAACAGGCCCGCGACGCGGATCTGTTTGAGGACTTCTGCAAGGATAAGCTCCCCGCAGACGATATCTACGTGCCGCCGCACCTGCAGCCCATCAACCCGGAGGACGAGGATGACGTGGTTCCGGACCAGCACGCGGCGTTTGGCATAACAAAGGCGACGCAGAAGGTGCGCGAGCCGGCGTGGAAGGACCTCGGGCTGGGGGAGCTGATGGGCAAGGGGCCTGGGGAGGGGTCGTCGTCGAAGGGGGGGAATGGAGGGGCGCGATCCGGGACCGGTGCGGGAAGGAGGAGAGGGGGACCGGGGAGTGGGTATCGGGGGTTGCCGAGGTGAACGGTGGCAGGTGAAGAGGAGAATGGGATTGTCTTTTGGAGTCGGAGGGATGGGTTATGATGGGGGTTATCAACTGGGAGGAACAGCATTAAGACGGCGTTTTTGAGATTATTTCTTTCAAGCAGCGATGTCCGCTATGTGGGCCAAACGCGCCTCACTAACTGCGCTGTTTTGACTTTCCACCACCATGCACACTGCCGACCGTTCCTCTATTTGCCAGCCTGCTGATATCAAAAGACCCATAAAACCGCTACCTACCTCCGAAAGCAAAGCAGAAAAATCATGATATATTTCCCTTCCCCAAACGCCATGACGATGCCAAAGGGACAACCACCCTCCCACCCCTCAACTACGCTTTCCCAATCAGCGCCTCCCTCTCCAGCACCTCCGGCTGAAACTTAACCAGGAACACCGTCTTCCCAGGCCACATCTCCCCCTCCTCCTTGCCGCCCACCGTATGCGCCGTGACCCTCGCCGGGAACGCCGCACCGTCGCACACCCCCTCCACAATGCCCGCGACAAAGGCCGCGCAATTAAGCTGGCTCATCTCCTTGGGCACGCTCACGTACGCGTTGACGAGCGGCTCGTTGTCGATAATCATGTACTCGTCGGGCGTCTCCGGGTTGGAGCTCTTCTCGAGGCGGTCGGCCTGGCGACCGAACAGGTGCGTCCACAAGTTTCCCTTGATGAAGTGCAGTAGGGCAATGATATTCAGCGGGCGGGCCTGCGAGCGCGGCGGCTCGCGAATCAGGAGGAGGTCGAGGAGCTTGAGTCCGATGGGGTGGCCTTGGAGGTTGAGTCTGTTTAAGGGAGGGTGAATCAGCGGGATGATGATCTGATATTTCGGGGGAGGGGCAGAGGGGAACGAACCGCTTCTCTAGGTCCTGAATCCCCGTGACGCGCTTTTGCGCGTAGCTGATCATCTCGGAGAACAGGTAGGCGAAGCTGGCCTGGCTGAGCTCCGACGTCTTGCTGCGGTTGAGCGGGCGGTGGAAGATTGTCTTGCCGTTGGCGGGATATCGCAGGCCGGGCTCCTTGCCGCCCGTTTTCCCGGTTGCCCCCATGTGCGCCATGGTTGGAGAGCGGATGGCTTGTTTAGTTCGCTTTGATCGCCGACCGAATCATTACTATCCAGGGCTGTCGCTGCTGTTGGAAAGGTTGATGCTGTGGGACGTCGAGCCACACAAGTTCCCCCACCCTGCTTGGCGTGGCTTAGGCCAAACCCACTCATTCGTACTGGTACATCGCACAGTACAGCGCACTGTAAAACACTGTCCACGTAAGGGGTAGCACATCCCATTCCGAGAGTCTTTACATAACACAGTTACTGCGACGTAGGCAAGGGACTAGAATGGTCTGTATTTTGTACCTGTATCTCAAACGATACTTCCGTTATTCTTGCGGGACAGAATCATTCTTTTCGCTTTTTTTCTTCCCCCCAAAACCATAAATGACCCAACGTCCGAATATCAACGAAAGATTCACATCTTGACGTCGTGTGAGGCTGGTAAAACTCTCAAAAGAGTAGAACTTTCGCTTAGTTCGCTAGACCCCAAATTCTTAAGCATAAATGCAGTCGTTATCCGGTCAGAATGATAGGTCGTGGCTACGTCGTGGCTTCGCCTGGCACAGCCAAAATCCCGCCCTGTAGCGTCTTGGCTTGGCCCGACCTAGGCATGGCCAGGGCCTTGATCTTTACTCTCCTCTCGCAGGCTCTTGAGTTGGGAAGCAAAATCCTTGTTAACCCATTCCCAATAGCTCGCCCACACCTGGTTGGACCCGCTCGAAGTGCTCACAAGACCGCTGGCCGCCGTAGATTTCATCAACTTCTCGCCAAGCTGAAGAGTCACGCGCAACACAGCCTTGTTCGCCTCCTCCTGCTTTTCGATCTCTTGCTTCACAGCTGTGTCTTTCAACTTATGAGAGAGAGTCTTGCGGAAGGCCTCAGCAATAGAGTCCAGTCGTCGGCTTGTCTCATCCGGGTCCATATAGACGAGTTTTGACACCATCAGGTTACACAGGGACCGAATATCGTTGTCATCACTAAGGCCGGCAACGATCCGGTCATAAAGATCGATGATGCTGATGCGAGAGAAGGCGGTCTCCATGAGCGCATACAGACATTCATACGCGGCCTATAAAGGTTAGCTGGAAAACGGATACGGCCACAGCCCGGAATATATGCTCACCTTTCGGACTTCGAGGCCATCGTCAATGATGTGCTTGAATGGCCCCATCTGAACTTCGCGAACAAGCTCCGGTTTTACCACTGTCTCGTTCATGACGAACGGCAGTAGTTGATTGAGGTGACCAAGGATAAGCTCAGGCTTGTTGTGCGATGCCGAGTTGAAAGTGGACATAGCGTGACGGCGGATCTCCATTTCAGGATCTCCCAGCATTGTCTTGAGCATATCGACCAGGTAGCCCTTGAGGACTGTATCGAAGGCCTCATTTTCGTCAGGAAGCGTGTAGCGCAACGCCTGAACGGCAATTGCTCTCAGGACCGGTGAGTTGTTATTTAAGAGAGACTGCAAACCAGTTAGCTAGGTAAACCCACGGGAATGAACCAGGAGATAACAAACCTCGAGCTTGGACATATATGTCTTGGGATCGATAATAACCATACGTCCCGTACATTCGGCACAGACGGCCTTGTTGTCCTCAGCCCCTGCGGCAGCCAGGATCTGGTCCCAGATCAACGACGAGAATTCGCTAATATCCGTGGACGAGAGAGCCGCTTGCTGGAGGACCTCCTTGATCGATTGGAGAAGCAAATATTGGGTGCTGCCCTCCTTCTTCAGAGCCTGAATGATGACCGGCACATACACAGCTACATTACCCGCTCCAGCTCGGCCGAGGGCAACCGCGGCAGACAGAGATACTTTGTCGTATTCATTGTTGAACTGCGACAAGAAGAGGTCCGGAGACAGGGGAGACTTAGGCCCGAGACGCAACCCTGCCTCGCCGAGAACGGCGAGCGCAAGACTCACTCTCGCCTGATCACCCGAGTTGGCCTTGATCTCCTGGACGAAGCTATCCATAGTAACTCCAGCCGAGTTCCCGCTCGCAACGAGAAGTGTGCCAATGACCTTGCCGACGATTGAAGGCTCACCGCTGACCCCCACATCCTTTAGAAGGCCCGCCATCAGAGCCTTCCCATGCCCAACTTGACCAACATTGGTGACGAGTACGAGCAGGGAATCGAGAACAGAGCCTGCAACCGTAGATTTGAGAAGATCGCAAAGAGCGCGGATGAGGAGGGGGGTGACGGCAATCTTCGGTTTTTCATTAACAAGATGAGCCAGCACAAGAAGACCCGGACCGAGGAGCTGCGCGTCATTATTTGTAATAACCGGAATCAGAGCGGCGACGGTGCTCTGGATTGTCGCATCGTCCAAAGCGCCCTTCGCAGCAGGACTGAGGACAAGGTGCTTGAGAGTCATGATGCTCGAACCTCTCAGAGCGCGGTTGGCTTTCCGGAGTTGAGCCCCTAGCTCAACAACGACCTGGCAAATCCACGACGACTCGAGCTGAACGCCGCTTGAGGACAGAGCAGCAACAGTATCCACCGCGCGGACTGCGGCTAACCTTGTGGTCTCATTCTTGAGTCGTTCGAGGAGGAAACCAAGTGCTGCCTGCCGCTTGTCCTCTGGCAAAAGATTGGAGCCCTCGGTTCCGGCAGTCCTCGACAGGAGAGTGCCCAAGGCATGAATTGCTTTCTGCCGCACCTCCGCATCTGCATCGTTTGCTGTTGTGCGATCGATGATCACATCGTAAAGCTTCAGAAGCTCTCCCTTGAACTTCTGTGCTGTCAGACGAGACCGCGGGGGTGTGATCGCCTTGACAACTTCTTCGGACGTTTGTATCGCCTCCCCCGATATTTTATAGAACCTATCGTGCACAACTGACACGACACCAGCAACAATCTTTGGCAGATACGGTTGTAAAACTGCTGACGAGTGGTTCTTCGCAATATCGCTGGTTAACCGGAGCGCAGAAATCCTCAGCGTGCCGGCCGTAGCGGCTGAGTTACCACCCGCAACAGAGAGGGATGTTGATGAAGACGCCCCACCAGATAATTTGATGGCATCGACAATTGGCCCGGTGATAAGTTCGAAATACGGCGCCAGACCGCCCCTCTGCACAGTAACCATGTCATCTAGGAGATTGATCGTGGCCTGCTTAGTAGGAATAAGCTTTCCCTTGAGGAGCTTGGCTGCCGATTTGACAATGGCTGGAGTGAGCGCGGCAAGGTCGGCGCGAGGTCCCGAAGCTGGAATCTTTTCCAGCGTGGGCGACGTGAGACCCGTACCTGACAACGATGACGAAGTCAAGGTAATGGCAAACGCCGACGCGCCGCCACCGCTACTCTGTCTCCTACGCTTTCTGCTTGGGGGTAGCTGGTTCAGGTATTCACTCTGATTGTTGTCGATAGAAAACTCGGGGATCACACCCTCTCCAGTCTTGCGAATGAGGAGTGACAGCGCAGAGAGGACCTCCAGACGCACGTTTTCCTCGCGCTCATCAAACCTTTTTACGAGCGCCGGAGCCACTTTTCCATAGAGAGCGCCGCTATCCAAAAGGTCACCGCTGCTCCTTGTAGAAATTATAGTGTAGAGAGCCTTCGCTGCACATCGTCTGACCTTCCAGCTTGCGTCGTCGTCGTCATCAAAGCCATCGTCGTCTTCAAATTCATCATCCTCGTCGAGTTCATTGTCGTCTTCGTCGTCCATATCCTCATCGTCATCCACCGCATAGTTTGGATCAAACTTGAGATATCTGAGGCAAGCCTCGATGGATGCCTCGGTGAAGGGACGCATTTGCGTCGGGCAAGACGAAAGGAATGCTTCCAGCGCGACCAAGGCAGCTTCCCTGACTTCGTTGAACTCTAAGCCAGCTTCGCCGCCCTCATTGATCTCATCGGCCTGCGACTGCAACTCGTCCTCGCTCAGGGTACTGAGAATAAACGGCACAAACTCTGGGAGGTGTTGGCCAAAACGATAAGGAATGGATCGAGCCATCGAGCCGAGGATGGTGATATAGAGACGGCGCGTCACCCCCCTCAGGAGTGGATGGCTAAGCACACCTACAGTCCTCTTTATAAAGGCGGTCAAGAGGTCTTCCGACAGGTAGTGCGCCAGCATGGACACAGCAACGACTGCCCTCTTCTTGACTACCGAGTTTCCCTTATCCTGCTCGAGTAATGTGACGACAGCGTCGTGCAAGGCCTCGATTTCAACTTGTGCCAGCATAGGCCCGAAGCATCGCACGCATTCGATGAGCACGTCGACCGAGTCTGCAGTTAGATCGTTGTCGCTCTCCAACAGCCCGGGAACGGGCTTTCCAAGAACAGTGTATCGACCAAGAAACCGAGGGATGAGGATCCGGCTGACGCTTGCATATGCCTCTGCTATATCCTTTGTGGGTGCTATTCCGGGGATAGGACGCGGAAGTGCCTCTACCATGGAACGCATTGCCATGGCCGGAACAGAGTTGTCGACGGAATTCTTGAGCTTCAGAGTCGAAAGCTTCTCCATCATGGGGACGATCAGTGAGTGCGGAATCTTCTTGACTAACGGTCCAAGACTGCGCAGGCAAAGTTAGCAACACAGCTTGTCCATGTTGGAATAGTTAGGGCTTCTCCAACCATTTTAACGCTTGGTTCTGAACTTCTCCATTCTGGTCGTCAAGCGTCCTCACTACAGCATCGACGGTGCGCGCGGCTACGTTATAGTCGTGGTGCAGAAGGTCGGGCTTTGCAATGCTGAAGACGGTGAGGAGGTCATTGAGGGCCATAAAACGATAATCGGGGTCTGGGTCGCCAATTTTCTGGAGCAGCTGGTTCACCGTCGCCGGAATCGGGTTCGCCGGAATTGTGGTCGCCATGGTGACCCAACTGCGCTGGCCGGGCTGCGCTTTTGTAAGAGCGGGTTTGACTTTATTCCAAGTCCGGTATCGTGTATCTGAGCTCTCAGAACATCGAGTTAGTCCCTGGGGCTCATAAATACACACAGCCAAACGTGTTGATGTGGTGTTCGTTTGGACAGTGGGCGCGATGTGGTGAACATACCAGCGGGGTACTTGGCCGAACCAGCAGAGAGGAGAGATTGAGTTCCGAGGCTTGTGGTCAGTTTCTCCTCGCAAGTTTTCCCCAGTCGTTTTGCATCCGAAGCTGCTAAAATACTTGGTTACCGCGAAAGACGGCAGCTCACAAGTTCGCCGTGGTGAGAACACAGGCAACCATGACCAAGTGGGGATGGTGGGGTTCAGGACTCGGAGCAAAAGTTCGCGGGGTTGACGCACAAGCCACTTTCTGGTGGGTCCAGTGCCATTGACGCCTTATGGATCAGCAACCCCAACACAGGTCTCATCCTGCAAAAACCCTTCGACTCTACAGTTCCAAGATCTGCAGCCTTCAAGGTAAGTCCTGATGGGCATCAACTCGCTGGATCTTGCGCTCAGCTCTCGGAGCTGCGACTCAGCACGGAGTTAGGTTCGATCCGAAATCGCCAAGAGCCAACCCTGGGATGGCGCCGGCAACCCATCCTTGGCATGTGGAGTCAATGGGCGGGAGCTTGGGCCATCAAGGTAACGACAGGCAAGAAGCTGCTTTGGTTACATCATTTCATGGAGCTTTCACTGTTATCAACCAGAAGACCTTTTGGGCAGTTTCCTTTAAAACTTGAATGGAAATACCCAGCGCTCTGTCAAATATGTAGTCAACTGACGCTGTACCTTGACAGTTGGCTGCTCTTTCCAAAGCCATGTGACCAGTGCGCAGCAGCGTGTTTGCTCCGTTAGATCGACAGATCACAACCAAACAAGAAGCTGAAGACGGTTTAGATTGCATGAAGAAGACCATGGTAAAGTACACAAGGAATAGCCAAAGGAAGTAACTAGCTTCCCAGGATGAGCGCAAGTCTAAACACCCAGATGATCCTTCAAAGGCGAACTCCACAGAAATGAATAACCCTCAGGAAAACGTAAGTAATGAGTAGCTTTGCCCTATGGGCCTATATATCGCGCTGACTCTTTGGTTATCAAGCTGCAATGCAGACAAGCCGGATTCCAAAGGCCCAACCGAGAAATGATGCTCTCAAAGTTTGGCCGGCTAATATTCCGGGTAGTCGATTGATGAGACAGAATTGTAAATTCGTGCTTGCTATCGATAGGCAAATGCAAAGATAAAGTTAACGGCAAGACGCCAATGCCCGTTGAAAACCCCCCATCGCAACTCCCGCGCGCTCAGCGGATCTACGGTTTTCAAAGAGCTCGAGAACCAGGCTAGACAAGGCAGGGACAATGGAATGGGCCATCCCAAATCTCATAAACACATTTCTGGGGATTGCAGAAGCTTTCTCCAGAACACCACAGCCATCTCTCTTAATCCCAAGCCCGCCCTACATTTCTGAGACGGCATATTTATTACCCGAATCCTCTTGTGGTGCTTCTACTCCTGGACCCAGTTGACGTAACAATGTCCACATCACTTCGGGGGGATTGGAACACCGGCTTGTGCGATTCTGGCGAGGACAGCGACTGCCCACGATCATGTTTCATTGGATGCGACCAATTCGGCCGTACACGCCATCGCCTGGTTCAGCTTGATCGCCATCAAGACCCCCTGGACCTTTCCAGTTACAAAGGGTGCAATTCGAGCTGTTGGGACTACTTCTTTCTGTGTATCGCGGGCCTATGTACGCTCTCTGACTCTCCCTCGTGTGATGACCTGGACTCCGATGGAGACAGTGCTGACAAAAGAAGACATCGGCAGCGGCATCTACACAGGAAAACAGACCAAACGGATTCGAAAGACATACAATATCAAGGGCAACTACTGCGACGACATTGCCAAGGGGATATTCTGCCAGCCATGCTCCCTGATCCGAAACGACCTCGAGATTCGCCGGCGCGAAAAGGTGGACAATAACATCGAGCTTGCGGCCGGCCTACGCCCCCCTTTGCCATTCGGCGAGGAGAACTATCGTCAAATGTATGCCATGCCAGTCACTGAGGGCTATCGAACGGAGCCTTACATGACCGCAGCAAACATCCCCATCCAACAAGGCCGCGAGATGCACTTCCATCCGGGAGCTGAGGGGTCAGGGGGACAGGGTGCCCGTCCAGTCCCGCTGTATCCGACAGAGCAGGAGATCAGGGACCACGAGAGAAGTTGGAGGGGGTTGGACCCTCTTCCTGAAATTCCTCAAGTTGCAAGCCCCCTGGAGGGGATTGAACGCCGAGCCCAGCTTCTGACCCCAATTAGTGAGCAGGACAGCTTGGATGATCCACGGTTGCAGCAGCTGAGGGAAAACAATCCGCAATTCCCTCAGGTTCGTCACTGGCTCCGGTCAATGAGCCCTTTGGATGGAGACAAACCCATCGTCGAGAAAACGATTCTAGTAGCCGGGCCTGGCAACCCGCCATCTGTTGTGTCGCCTCACGGAAAGCCATGCCCGGAGGCGTGCCCTAAACCCGACAAGAAGCTCAAAAGATCACAGAAGCCGGAACACAAGACGAGCACAAAGCTCAGCAGCAAGAAGAAATTACAAACGGCAGGGACCCCGAAGAGAACGCCTGATATTCTCGCGGAGCCCAGTGTAGGGGCAACAAGGCCGCGTGCTGCCTCTGCGGGTGCTGGCGGCCCAGTTTCCGGACCTGTCGAGATCAAACGAATTCTTGAACACAACCTGAGCACCGACATCAGAGTTGCTAGCCCCTCAGAGTCACAGCGCCAGCACAGTCTCCAAGCAGACATGTTTGTTGCCAGTCCCCTAGAATCCCAACATCAGCATAGCCTCCAGGATGACACCGTAGTCTCGGATGCCTCCGGGCCCCAGCGACAGCACAGCCTTCAAGCCGATCCACGGGTTACCACCTCAGACCCTTCACCAATGCCAGAACATGACTTGACTGCCGACGAGGTCGTCGAAGGTCTTGCATCCACAGGCCGAGAGCACAGCCTCGGGGCGGACAGGCGTATATCTGTGGGTGAAACGCCGGTTCGCCAGCACAGTCTTGACTCAGACACAGTGATAAGTCTCGAGGAAGAGCCTGAGTCCTCGTCAAGCCCAGAGCCTGAGCAGGGCCACGATCTAGGAGAAGATCCACAGGTGACGGTATCTCTTGCAAACATACAATCTCACGACCTCGAATCGGATACGCGTGTTCCAACACCGAAACTCCTCCAGCCCCGGGAGCACAGCATCTCGAGAGATATTCGTGTTCCCACTCCTACCTCTAGGCGCCCACGCTCCCATGGAATTCTCCTTGATGAGAGAGTCCCGACTCCAGAGCTAGTACGGTTGAATATGGAGCATGACATCCTTCAGGACAGCCGTGTCCTGGCGCCAAACCCAGCCAATAAGGAACACGATCTGCAGGCAGATGAGAGGGTCGAGAGTCTAGGTCCATCCCGGCCAAAGCAGCACTCCATCCGAGGTGATGCTCGAGTCCCCGAGTCAGGTGACCAGATAAGGGAGCACGGCATCCAGTCCGACGACGTGGTTGCTTCGTCGTCCTCATCGTCACAAGGACGAATCAAAGATCACTCACTCAGCGCGGACAAAAAAGTATCGCAGCGGGCGTATCAGCTACTCGAGAGTTTCCTCGAGCAAGACAAGAGGTCCGGCAGCAAGGGGTCAAAGTAGGTGGCACGAGCCGGGAAGGTCGGCGGAACGGGCGGGAAAGGCGGAAAGGCACTTGGGAATAGGTACAGAGCTGGAGAGAACCTTTAATGCATAATTGTGGGCCTCAGTGAGTAGACAGTAGAAACTATTGGCGTATGGTTAGCTGCAGCACCCTTAATCCTCCTAAGAGACAATGTTGAAACTTTTGGCCTATTACCTGTGTCTCTGCGAAGTTCAACCCAACTTCTCGGATCGGATCGGTACCTTGTTGGCGGCTGCATGGCGGACCTCTATGGCCTGACTAATGGCACAGGCCCGCAACGTTCCAGTTGCGGCAATTGGCAATTGGGCAATTCGACTTGCCCCGCGAAGTCCCCGCAGCGGAAGGAATTCTGCCCCTCGTTGCGTGGCCCAAAACTTCCAACCCCGAGCGGGGAACGGCAGCTGTGGAAGCAACCGATCTCGCCTCATCAGGAGACAGATTGACACAACTTTCATGCAGCTCCGAGCCTTGCGGTCTTTCTCTTACTTACCGGAACCCTACCCAATCACTCCGTCCCTAT
>Ga0247780_1000948_pt1 | contig 21544 bp, 22 predicted proteins | sample UWRJL079202R5_FD_179927 | JGI IMG/M metagenome (GOLD analysis project Ga0247780, IMG submission 179927) | Plant litter microbial communities from Arlington Agricultural Research Station in Wisconsin, United States - UWRJ-L079-202R-5 | ecosystem: Environmental > Terrestrial > Plant litter >... | reverse complement strand
ATGTGTATGTTTTTTTGGGGTTCCTCGGAAAGAAAACCCCCTCGGGTTTTGGGTGGGGGGGGGGGGGGGGGGATTCCATGTCACCAAAGAACTTGAAAGTTGGGTACGGAGAAGGGCAGAGGTATGTCGTAAGACTCGGCCTCAACTCTTTCCGTATTCAGTCAACATGGGCCTCAGGTCCGCCTTTAGTCTGAGTGATCCCCACCCACAAACAACAGCAGGGAAGATGATAGACAAAAGATGTAAACATCAATCAGCTTCAGGTCAACCTAACTAGGGGGGTGGGTAATAACCACCGCTATCTACGTAATCGACTCCAGACAACAAGAACAACCCACGACCAACCCAGCGATCCGTATAACCTATCATCCAATATACCATTTCATCCCATCCGACCACATAAATGCGCCATCACCACCGTCAACACGTCGTCAGCCCAACCAGCAGTTATCATGTCTTAGCTACCTGCAAACGGTGCACAGTTGTCTTTCTCTTTGCTCATGCCCATACGCCCGTGCATTCGTTACCTAGCCTATTTCCCAACCGCCATCACGGATTCGTATGCCACGTTCCAAATACTTCATCACATTTCCCCCTTTCCTCGTTTACCCCATTTTCTTTCCCTCATAGATCCCCCCTGCAAATGTGTTTTGCCAACAGGCCTGTGGCACCAGCAATAAGTTGCTCGCCAGGCGGCACCTCGGCGCGGATGCTGCCTAAATATTCGGGGGGGTATCTAAACTCCAACGATGAAAAGCTATCTACTAGAAGTGCGTGAGTCGCAAGATTCTGATTAGATCTCGAGACAAGAGGCGGACTGGCTATATGGCGTAATTTGCCTTCAGCGCTTGCTGATCCTGAGCGTTCATCTGTCCGATAAAGTCGTTGAACTGGGGAATCATCTGGCGGTAGATGTTGAGCACCTGGCACAAGCTAGGTTAGCACAATGTAAATTTCGCCTTCTATTCTAGGGAACTTACATTCTGGAAAACGTCGTGTAGTTCTGACTTGATCGGTGTCCGCAGCTTCAGGTCCCGGTATCTTGCGATCGCGACAAAGAAATGAAGCAAAACCTTCTCAATGGCCTGGGGGTTCTGGGCCACGGTCAACCCAAAACCCTTGAACGCCGTAGCCTTCTCCTCGGACGGGTCGACCTCATCCATCGAGTTTAGGAACTCTTCGGCAAATGAGGACAGGTGAGGACCGAGTAGCTCGTGGTTGTCGATGCCCATTCTCCCCAGTGCGATAGCGGCATTCTCGTTGACGCCCTTAGGGACACGAGGGTTCGCGATGATCTCAACGCATCGTTGGAGCAGCTCTGGGACAAAAGGAGCCAACGCCTTTTTGTACTGAACTGCAATCTCACCCGCGCTCCAGCAGGCATTGTTGACGACGCTGAACCCGTTGTCGATCTCCTCGTCCAGGATGTTGTCTAAGTCCAGTCGCTTCAGGAGAATAGGCATGATGGTGGGAAGGCACGAGCTAAGCTGATCAAAGACGTACTTGGCCAAGTCACCAAGCAGGGCATATGCTGATTGCTGGACTTCATCGGCGGGGTCTTCCAAGCAGAAGCTCAGCAACTCAAAGAAAGCTGGCTGGCTGCTCTGGACCAGCTTAGCCGCCTTCTCGTTGCCGAGAGCCTGAATAATGGCGCTAAGGAGGTCCAAACTCGTCACCAAGAAATCCTTATCCGGCTGATCAAAGTTGGGATTGCTGTTGGCAGCCATGGATTGCTCCAGGTTCTGGTGAATGATGTTGACGCACCGCCCGAAGATTGGCTCCGCATATGGTGAAAAGGCGTCGCCGAGGGCCATAGCCACGTACGACAAGCACTCCAACAGAGGGAACAACTCCCGGGACTGGTCCGGCACCTTCTGCCAGCGGTCGATCAGGGCGGGCATCAGCTGGTTGCAAAGCTCGGGACGGGCGAGGACCGGTCCGATATGTTCCGCCAGCGTCTGAACGCAATCGTAAAGAACCCACCTGTTCTTGTCCTTGTACTTGTTGAAGCATTGTACGTATTGTGCGATGATTGGCCCACAGTACGGTTCCAGCTCCTTTCCAGCCTTCTCCTCCAAGTTCGCCATCGCGGATGCTCCAGCCTCTTGAACTTTCTTATTCTTGTCTAGCATCTTCTTGAGGATGCCGTCCATCAAAGGCAGGAAGTATGTGTCTTTCTGGAGGGGATCCTCGAGGGAAGCTGCCCATGCAGAGTAGCGACCAAGCGTCCAACATGTGATCTGCCTGACGACCGGCTCCGGGTCTTCGAGGAGACTGATGAGATAGGGCACAAGTTCGGGGAGATGCGGGGTGACCACATCCATGCAACCCTCGGCGACTGCACCGAGCGCGAGCACTGCGGCCTCACGATACGGCCAGTCCGCATGTCTCAGATTCGTCTGCAAATAGGGCAATATGGATGTGAAGACAGTGGCGCCAAAATCGTTTGCAAAGACGTCCAGGGCGGCCGCGGAACATTTCCGGAGAGTCCATTTCTCGTCCGGGTTCTCGTCACCCTCGTCATCGTCGTCACCAACCTCGCCTTCCTCCAGACCCTCATCCATACTGGCGAGCTTCTCAAAGGCGTTGCCATTCTGACTTGCATCCGCCGATGGTTCGCCGCCGTTGACAGTGCGCGTTAGGTTCTTCTTGGCAAACTGCGGCTTCAAGTCCTCTTCTTTGTCCTCTTCATCCTCATCGTCCGAGGCCCCGCCGAGCATGGCAATATCTTCCGGGCTATACACCATGCATTCCAGCAACACCGGGATGATCTTTTGCACGTATGGTCCCAGGGCCTGCCACAGGTTCTCGTGCTCCCCAACTGATAACCAGAACTCGGCGGCTTCGCAGGCAAGATCCTCGTCATCACTTTTTTGCTGGGTGATGATGTAGTCGACGAGGCCACTGATGTGGGGCAGGAGTTTGTCCGGCCTCGTCTCAACAAGCCGAACAAAAGCACGGCAAACTTGGCGACGAACCTCCGGCACTGCGTCGTCGGAGAGGTAAAACAAATGTTGGAGAAGGTCATCGATCGAGTTGAGCATCGCTTGCGACTTCCGCGGAGTGAAGACATTGATGGCAGTCAGAGCTTGGGCGCGAACTTTGGGCAGCGGGCTTTTGGTGGCTTGAATGAACTTGGGGAGGAGAAAGTTGAGGGGTCTCTCGCCTCTCTGTTCCCTCTCCAGCGCTTTGGCGTTATCTTCGCATATCTTTGCCATGGCCGACATGGCGCCTTCCTGGGCCTCGTTCGATACCTGGCCCGATTCATTGCTGAGCAGAGTTAGAAGCTCCGGTAGCAGCTCCGGCCAACTGTAAACACCCCCGCGGCGTATGATCTCGGTCGCAATATTGCCTGCATAATTGCGAATCTGCGCATTCTTGTCCTGGATACCCAGAGGGACAGCAAGTTTGACGAGGGCCAGGCTGGCTTCGGGGATCTGCTTTTGGCCGGCCTTGACATTGTTCTTGAGCATGATGGCGGCGGCCGAGCGGACAAGATGCCAGTCTTCGGCCCTTAGTCCGATGTCCGGAGGCGGGGTCGCGAGTGAAAAGATGAGTGCCAGGTAGTTGTTGATATCGGGAGACGACTTTGCCTGCGCGAGCATCTTTGCGAGGACGGAGTGTCAGTCTCGGCGGCAGCACCCCCTCGAGTCAAGGACGGTCCAACTCACCAGCTCTGCAGACTTTTGTGCATTTTTGTCAAAACCGCTGAGCGAGTCGCGGAGGCAGCCCGCGAGGGTGCTCAGCGACTCCTTGTTCGGCTCCCAAGACATGGCGGCGAGCTGAGTGTTGGTTCTTCGAGACCAACTGTCTCTCGGAAGGTAGCGTCGGTGGTCAAATCGATGCGGAATGCGGAATGAAGGGAGGCCAGGCGTTGGACGATCTGGCAGGTGGGGTGCGGAAGGGAATTCTTCGAAGGCCTGCTGTCTCTCTCGAGATGGTAATCGAGCTCTGCTCCAGTATCGGCGTGTTTGGAGGAGCAGCCCGGACAGTGGTCCACGATGCGATTGGCGTGGTCGTCAAGTCGAGGGGCGCAGATAGGTAGTAAAGACTATGATCGACGTTGCGGCAATCTGGCAGGTGGGAGGTGGGGTGAAGGTCCCGCTTTTTCTTTTCGAATTTCCGCCAGCCGTAGCGGGGCTGAGGTATGTTAGTAAGTGCCTTTTTCTACCTACCTACCAGCAGACAGCAACAAGGAGAGGCGGCAGTCCCTTCTGCAAAGCAACCAGGTGGCTAAGAACTCAAGCGGCTGGCCGTTGGTAAAAATCACAGAGAGTGGAATCGGGGACTTTTGAGCACAGAACTGCCGTAGAATGGCACACAAAGGGTGAGTTGGTGGCCGTCTCGTGGGGACCCTTTTGGACAGGGCCAACGAGCAGGACAAAGGCGTGCCTATTATGCTACAGCCATCTTTCAACACCAGGTCAATAGGTAGTAGATACGCTGCAGATCTAGATTTTGTCATCTCCCTACCGGACCATCGCTGGGCACCAGGGCAATAATTACCCTTTGACTACTCTCGCCCCTCACAACCTGCTTGGAACAGCCAGTCGACTGGTGCGGATGAGTGGCAGCTGGCACAACCGCAACAGTCGGTCTCATACATGAATGTTGTGCTCCATGAACATATCCTGCTATCGGATGGTTGCACCCAGCAGGGCCGAACTGAACCCATCACTGAGCCGCGATGTCCTGGCGCTTCGCTTCAAGACACAACGCCATCTGAGAGCGGTTGTGTGGCCTTGATAACAGGCTGGAGTCTTGAGAAGACCAGCGCGGCCACTTGTTTGAAGGCCTCCATCTCCTCCTCAACTGTACCCCCAAGGCCTGTGCTGGCGAAGCTCATCGAGTTGCCGACATAGGTAGGCAACTGCGTCTTCTTCGCCACGAACTTAGCTAGCCGAGTAGTGAACTCGAGTGTCGGCTCCACCGTACAGAGCGGCGTCGACAACGGCTGAGTCGGATTGTATTTCTGAGGCCATGTTTTAGTCGATCCGACAAGCCAAAGAAGAGAGAAGCGGCGGGAGACAAGAACACACATCGGGAAGGGCATAAACAAATGAGCCCAACGGGGTTGCAGCGCCGGCCTCCTCCCCTGAGGCGGTTGTAAGGAAGAGCAGGACGGACTTCGCCTTGACCGTCAGATGCATGAAGATGCGTGTGTCTATCGACCGCGGCAGCGGCAGTGAGAGCTGAATGGATTCATCCATGGCTGAAGTTTGCAAGGTTGATGGTGTTTGACCGGGGAGCTGCGGCAGGGCCCGCCTGCAATTTCTCCGATGCGATGCATGTCAGGGCGCTTTCCGTGGTCTCTGTCAGCAGCCATGTAAACTCTGCAACTTGATACCGGCCGAAACCTTTTATCTCAAATAAGGTACGGGTCGTTAAAGGGACCATCTTTCTTTTTTTGACATGGCCTCCCGACCGCTCTCCTTCGCCAATTTTAGGTCGTTCTTGCCGGGTTGTGGCTCGCATCTGTACCCTCCAGCAGGGTAACGACGCTGTGGAGCAGGGGCAAGTAAGCTGGAAGGCGCCGCGGTCCCTGGACCCTCTACCCTTGATCCCCGCAAACGCCGCCCGATCTAGGAGACGCCGTCACCACGCCTTCCTCGCGCTCGCCGACCCAGTCAAAGGGGGTATTGGCTTCGCAGACTCCAATATCATTTTATCCTTTCGTATTTAAGGAACAGTTTGGGGATAGCCCGGGTTGGGTAGCGATGTCGCAAGAGGCAACGACGGATGAGTCGGAATGGCACGGAGTCTCCGAGTCTATGGGTGACCCCGAGGAAACCAAGGTCATATTTTGCGCTCTCGACTCATTTTTGTAAGTGGCCGAGTCTCATGTTCATGGCGCTCACGGTGTTCTCACCCGGGACGCTCATTTCCGCAGCACATCCTCTGCATTTCCCTGCTTTTCCTAAGCTGCATCCAGCACAAGTCAATACCAACAGATATTTTTCACTCCCAAGGAGTGAAACCCCCTGGATGTTGACATTCATCCCCTGCCGGCATAGCAACATTTGCCCTTCAATATTTCTGTTTGCTAACTGAACCATAGCCAATATCCCAAAGTTGCACACTTCAACTGCACTCATTTGCGGAGGCAGTCATTCTACGCACTGCCCCAGAAACAATGGCAGATGCTAGCCGCGCCCCCTTTCAACTACCTGGAGACTCTGGACAAAGTCGACGATGCAATAGATTCAAACGCGGAACTGTCACGCATTATTGCCAAGACGGGCTTGCCTTCGTTTCTCACCCCCGAGCAGATGATACCAGGGCAGGAGCCCCAGATGCCGGCGCAATGGTCCGGCTGCGCAAAGCGCCAGGACATCGACAAGGCACGCAGCACAATACGCCAATTCTACCGTGACTGGTCTGCCGCGGGCCGAACCGAACGAGAGGCATGCTACGGCCCAGTAATGCGCGCTCTGGAGGCGGAGAAGGCGTCACGGACTGGCCCCGATAGCTACCAACCGCTCAAGGTTCTGGTCCCTGGCGCAGGCCTCGCTCGCCTCGTATTCGACCTCTGCCTCAATGGGTTTGATACGGAGGGTAACGAGATATCATACCATCAGCTCCTGGCATCCTCCTATATCCTCAACAGCTGCGAACGTGCCGGACAGCACACCGTCTACCCATGGATCCACAGCTTCTCAAACCACCAGACGAGAGCCAACCACCTGCGAGGTTATCCCGTGCCTGATGTGCACCCTGCGACTGAGCTTTCTAAAGCCGGGAGGAAGGGTCCAGTCGGCGAGATATCCATGGTTGCTGCCGACTTCTTGTGCCTATACAGCGACGAGGAGCACGCCGACAGCTACGACGCAGTCGCAAGCGTCTTTTTCCTCGACACAGCTCCCAACCTGATACGTTACCTTGAGACCATCTTCCACTGCCTCAAACCCGGAGGTGTGCTAGTCAATATCGGGCCGTTACTCTGGCACTTTGAAAATCATGCGCCCGGAAATCACGGGTACGATGATGACAACGGCGAGACGGAAAGCGGCGACACCACGGGCATTGCTGACCCAGGCAGCTTTGAGCTGACAGATGATGAAGTCATGGCGTTGGTGGGCAAGATTGGGTTTGAGGTGGTCTCACGGGAATTAGGTATGCCGGCGCCTTATATCCTGGACGCACAATCGATGCTGCAAACGGTCTACAGAGCGAGTGCGTGGGTGGCTCGCAAGCCGTATCGCGATACGTCCTGAGAGATTCTAGGAAGCTAGGTACAGGAACATGGATTCTCAGCTTTGATGCATGAGATAAAGCAGGGGAGGTGAGGAAGAGGCAAAGCTTTGTACAACGATAATTTTTCTCATTACACCCAGCGAGACTAGATGGGGGATATGCGTAGAATTTTGGGATCACATAACAGATATCTTCTTCTCACAGCTTCGACCCTGGGTCCATCAGCTCGCCACTTGACCAGAGCGCACCTCCATCAACAGGAATTGCTGCACCGTTAACATGCGAGCCAGCCCTGCTAGACAGGTAGACGACCACGCCAGCGATATCTTCGGGCACGCCCAGCCGCAGCATGGGATTCGTCTTCGCAATAGCTTCCGCACCTCCGGCCTTCTCCAGCAGCCCATTGCTCATCTTGCTCGGAAAGAATCCCGGACAGATACTGTTGACCGTACTAAACAAACCGTCAGTTAGTAGTTTGCTCCCATACCAGGATACCCACACATCGCAAAAGAGAAGAATTAAGCACATACATATGCCTCGGGCCCAGCTCAACCGCCAGATTCCTTCCCAAGTGAATGGCAGCCGCTTTGCTCGCGGAATAACCATACGTGCCGTTTTCGCCCAGCGACCCAACCCCGAGGCCGGCCACGCTCGCCGTGATCAGCACCCGGCTCGGGTCCGCGATAGTCCCCCGCTTGCCCAGCAAAGGGGCGCACTCCCTGACAATGTTGAACACGCCTCGCACATTCAGATCCATGACCTTTGCGAACGCCTCATCAGGATGCGAGTCGAACGGGGCACCCCCTAAACGCCCCCCAAAAATCAGCATGTCTCCTCTCCACTCACTCACTTCTAGAAACCCCCCTCCCTCCCCTCCCATGCCCATGCCCACCAAACACACCCCAACAACAACAGCACAACATCAACAACGACAACCTCACTCACAAGTAGCACCCGCATTAGCAAGCAAGATATCCACATGATCTGTCTGGCTCTTGACAGCCGCCACAAGGCTCCTCACGCCCTCCAGAGTCGCACAGTCCGCAGGGGCTGAGATAGCCACAGCGCCGGGGGCCAGGCCCGGCAGAGCGTTGAGCTCCTTGCAGGCCTGTTCGCACGCGGCGGCCTTGCGCGAGGAAATGAAGACCTTTGCGGCGCCTGCTTGGAGCAGGCTTTTTTCCGAGGGTTAGTTTACGTTCTGTGTTTCTACTTGGTACTTGGTAGGTAGGCAGGTAGATACGTAGGTAGGTGAGATGAGGTGTTGAACGTACGCGGATGCAGCTGACAGACCGAGTCCGCGAGAGCCTCCGGTCACAATGGCGACCTTGCCCTTGAGGGAGAACAGGGAAGGGAAATCGCTGAGCTGTGCGTCAGACATGTTGGATGTGAATGGAAGGGTGTATGGCGAGTGAGTGATAGATTGAATTGGGAGGATGGTGAAAACAAGTATTAGAATCTAACGCCCATGTCTTGCTCTCCAGTGTAAGCTATGGCTACAAGGGTGGTTGTGCCCACTTGACCCTGGATCATGATCCCCGGATTCGATCCCTTTGCCGAGGCACCCCACCTCGTCAGCCGCCCCCTCACGGAGATCACTGTCATCAGCCTGGCCGCGAGTTCCATTCACATCACACCTGCCCAATGTTGACCTCCAACGTATCACTTTTCGCGCATCGCCGTCAACACAGATACGTGTGGCTATACGCAATTTATACTCAGTACTATAAGCCGCTCGGAATTTTGGTCGGCCACGCCAAAAATGCTGCAAAAGACGCTCAGCCAGGGTTGTTCTTCTCCCAACCACCCAAACGCCAAACCCCGGCGCCATTGCCGTCCTCTCCTCAATTCATACACAATGCGTGCAAATCACACGCGCGAGGACATTACTCATGACCTGAAACACCATCTCCGTTCCTTCCGCTGATCCAATCTTATATCTCGATCAGGTTTGGCTCATCTAGAGCTGGCTGCTGCCCAGCTTCTCCTGCTTCGTTTGGGATTTGTTCCCCTTCTGGTCCGGTTTCTGCTTCAGTAGTAGCGGCAGCGGTAGCGGCCGCCGTAGCAGCAGCTTCCTCTGCCTCCCTCCTTTGGCGCTCAGCGCGCTCTTGTGCTTCGAGGTGAGCAATGTGACGCTCGGCCACACCAGGGGCTATGCTGGCGAGGAACAGTAGGCCAGCTCTCTCAACACGGCGTACTTGATCCAAGAGCCAGTGTCCGTTTACCCGCCTGCGCTCCGCCACAAGCCTAGCCGCCGTCTGTGCCGGGATCGGTGCCGCCGGGGCCGGTTGCGCGTCGCGTTGCGGCTGTGGGTTAGGATTCCCGAGTGGAATCAGGCCTTCCAAATGTTGTCGGAAGGGGTCCCACGCTTGGTTTGCAAGCCCATTGAGCATTCCCGTGTTCAGAACGAACACACCAATGGCGATTGCCACCATGGTCAGCCAGCGAGACCAGCTGGGATCGTTTGACGTAAACCACCACACGAAGACAACCAGCCTAATCAGAAGCCAGAGGTGGGGCCACATCGCTGCCACGAACGCGCCCGCGCCAGGATTGTTGGGGTGCGCCTGCAGAGGGCGGACGGGAACTTGCTGCACAACCTGCTGGGGGCCTCCTCGGACTGCCATCCGGAGAGGTGCCGCCTGGTTCTGGCCTTGTCCCTGGACAGGTGCATCGGCCTGTGCTTGTTGAAATGGCTGTTGCTGCGGGGCATGCACCTGGGTCGGCCAAGGCTGAGGGAACATGGGTACCTGCTGCCGCAAGTGTTGTGGCATGGGGTTGTATTGGTAAGGGTTTGGTTGGCGAGAGGCCGAGGGCGTGACATACATCTCCGATCCAGGCTGAATTAGAAGTCCACGAGGGCCAGTTGGGGAGGAAAGGATGTAGACCTCAGGCTGTGCAACTGCCGCCTGGCTTTGCGGCTGGTTGTTGTGCGGTGGGTTGACTGCAATGTTTCCGCCGTGAAGACCCGTTCTCAAAGAAGGGTCGGGGGTAGCGGTACGGCTTGCGTATCTTGGTGTTCCAGGGAAAAGAGGCGTTGTCACACCGGGTTGGATAGGCTGGACCGGGCCGTTGAAGTTCGCAAGGTTCGCCATGGCCGCCAGCGAGGCCCCAGACGTGCTCCGGTGCATTGCATTCGTTATCGTTTGGGTCGCCTGTGCGGCATCGGCTCCACGCATGATGTTCGCAACATCCGCTGGGGACAGAACACCGGGTACAGCGGCGCTCAAGGCCGGTCCGCCATGCTGCGGGGCGCCAGGCGTGGGACCGGTAGTGACCGTCTCATTAACGGTCATTCTCCAGTACTGGCCATTAGGACCGACCCCTTCGCGGACAACCGTTTGTGTGGGCATTGGAAACGCGGGGCTATTCCGGCCCCCTGTGCTGTCTGCGGCATTTGCTTGCCCGGCGCCTTGGTCTTGGAGACCATACAAAGACATAGCCGCGGCTGTCCGATCACGTTGTTGTTGTGTCATTAGCTGACGGTATGCGCCTTCACGTTGCAACTGGTTCATCCATTGCAGCATGCTTTGGTGTTGCTGTTGCTGCTGCTGCAGTTGAGCATGTTGTCGCAGCTGAGGCTGCTGTTGTAGTTGCGCCTGCTGGCGTATATGTGCCGTTGTTGGGGATGCCGTTCCTGGGTACCCCGAATTAGCCCCGGAAGCGGCATGGGGCCGGTGGTGATGGTAGTGATGAGTGTGGTTGTGAGCTGCTGAGGTATCTGCTGGCGCCGGGCTCTGATCGCGGAGCGGGGTTGCTGGCGAGAGAGCTGGAGCGGGAGCGTGGTGGTCGACCGCATCTCTCAGTACGAGATGAAGAGTCAGCTGGTCCCCGCTACGGAGCTGTTGCCACACCTGTTAGTATTCCAAAGATGCAACGGAGGCCGTACGTTCTGGGAGATTTACCAGTTCTTCGGTGAAAACATCCTTCAGGGTGTCGCTGTCGCGTGCGAGGAGCCTCCCCCGATGAATCAGCCGTTGCTGGTCGTCCGCTGGGCTCGATGGCAACGTATCTCGAATCTTTTCTTTCAACTGGCGCACCGTGGTGTCGTATGGGAGGGCGGAAAAGGCCAGGGGGCCGACTCCAACATTAGGAGACACGATTTGGAGGTTGGCAGTCAACGAGGTCGCGTCTCGAGAGCTGGGCTGCGGGTCGCCCATCTGCGCATTCGCATCCGCCATGTTGGCTGTGAGACGGGGTCCCTATCGAAATCGGTCGGTGGTACGATCGTAGAGGCTGATGGTTGAAGCGCTCAGAAGCCAAGCTAACAACTCATCGGAGGTCGCATCCCTGGCAGAAGGGACCTGGATTCTAAATGGTCAGATCTCTAGAGTGGAAATCGAGTGCCGGTGGTAATGCGCCAGAAGTGGCTTGTTGGGATGGAAAACGAGTGCAGTAACGGGAAGTTGACAAAAATACAAGGCTCGTTGTCCCGAACCTCCTTCCAGCTGCCATTTTTGGCTAGTGTGGCCCCGCCATTTACATGAGCACGTACCCCTCCAGTGGCTTCCTCCACGCATTTCACGGATCCCAACTTCAACTTCAACGCTTCGCCATGGCGGCAATCATGTCGAGGTCAACGACATCCCCGTCGGTATCGGCTTCATCGGCAGTTCCGTCAGCATCTACCATACTTACTTCAGTTAAGTCGACGAAAGATAGCAATCCCCCGACCGTGCGATTTACCAATACGCAAGATCTCTTCAATATCATTAATTCCACTACTGGGGATTTCCTTACTGTCACAAGTATGATATTACCCTCTTATTTCTATATAACATACTAATTATTTAGACGTCTCTCCTGATCAATTTACCGAAACCGAGCGTGAGCGAGACACTGGGCGAAAGACTGGGCAAAAGAGACGATGTCGAAAGTTCCGTTTTCGTTGCTATAATGCTAATTCCCAGATCTTAATTATCACAATCCTAACCGATCTATACGAGGCCTTTCACCTGGGACTTTATCACCCGTTTATCCGGAATACTACAGAGGAAGAGTGGAAATCAATTGGGTCGGCTACACTTCGAGCTGAACAAGGTCATCCTGGAGGAGATGGCGGAGAAGGCGATTCGACAGGCGGTCCATGGCTGGAACGTGCAGGAGCAGGTAATTGGCTAACGCTAGTTATTGAGTCTGGACATTCTGAAACATTACCCGAGCTTCACAAGGATATGCAGTGGTGGTTTCAGACATCAAACCACGAGGTTAAGATTGTCATTCTGGCGAAATTTGACAACCAGCAACACCACATTTTGCTAGAGAAATGGGAGGAAGAAATCTCAAGTCCACAAGGAGCGATCACGCGAAGTCGGGCTGCTGCTATATTGCAGCAGAATGGTGTTCTCAACCCAGTGAAACGGCAGTCAATCACCATCACCCGCGATGAGACAACAAATCCAGTATCGTACAATGTTACTAGGGGGGCATTAGTACTAGGATTTCGACTTCTTTTTCTTCGCGATCCAGGCCCTCAGGAGGGAGATATTGTACTTAGCATTCAGAGCCTGCAGCTGTATGCAAAGAAGGTCTGGGCTCAGCTGCCGAGATCAGACTAGCCAATCAGAAATCAGTATTGATGACCCAACATATGGCTGCGGATTAACGCCACTACCGTTGCCTCGCCTATCATCGCTTGTGGTTTGCTCTCGAAGCTCCCTCGGCATTTAGCTCCTGTGTCATGACGCTGATCCATTGAGCTTGCAGTCCTCACCATGCTCGCTTGATTTCTTGTATCTGAGCGCATTGGTGTTGGATTCATCCACGCTTCAGTGATGCGGGTGTCCTAGCTGCTGCGAAACCCATTTTTCCAGCGTCCACGATTCCCAACGGGCCCATCAGTTCCAACGAAAGATGGCCGCCGCCAGGACTGGGCTCGCCCGAACGGCATTCGAACGAACTCCCACCTGCCTATGTCGGCGCACATACTTCTCGTCTCAACGGGCGCAAACAACGGCGCAACGCATCCAAGGACGCCGTCCTTACTCCCAACAACCGCCCAAGCGGCCGAAGCCCTCTACCAAGATCGAATGGTATCCCATCCCCATTGGCTTGGGCATAGGATTCCTGGGCCTCGTGCAGTTTTACAAGGTGTACACGCGGGAGCAGGAAAAGGAGTCTCAAGACGATGGGGAGCCGGGATCGCCGCGTCCGAAGAAGAGGCCGCGGATTCGGCCGGATGGTCCATGGTACAGTCAACTAGGCCCGCAGCGATGTTGAAGGATAGCACTGACTGTCACACCAGGCAGGTACAGGTCATGTCAACGTTACCGCTCAAAGCTATGTCCAGAATATGGGGTAGATTTAACGAGTTGAATATCCCGTACTATCTGAGGGTTCCCGGTTTCAAGTTATATTCCTTCATCTTCGGCGTCAAGTAAGTTCAGAGCCATCTTCATCTTATCTTCACTCACTTACAGTGCTCGCAGCTTGGATGAGATCGAGGAGCCTGACCTTCACAACTTCCCCAATCTGGCATCGTTCTTCTATCGCACTTTGAAGCCAGGGGTGCGCCCGCTGGATCCCGACCATAATGCGCTCCTCTCTCCTGCCGACGGCCGCGTCCTGCAGTTTGGCCAAATAGCAGGCGGTGACATTGAGCAGGTCAAGGGCATGACCTACACTATCGACGCATTGCTGGGTCAGAATTCGCCTACTCCTAGTATTTCGAGCCAGAACCTCGGGGACGAGAAGCTCCAAAGCGACGAGGAACTACTAAAAAAGGAAGAAGAATTTGCCCGCGTAAACGGAATCTCGTACACGCTCCCAGATTTGCTTTCGGGCAGCAAAAAGACAAGCAAGCGGAACAAACCAAAGGACGAGTCAGTCACGCCGTCTCCCGTGTCTGTGTCCGAGGTTCGCGCTGAGCTTGCTCTGGGCGAGAAGCCGTGGTATGATGTTCTCTCAGCCGATAAACTCAACACACTGTACTATTGCGTCATCTACCTGGCCCCGGGCGATTATCACCGCTTCCACTCTCCCACAAACTGGGTCGTCGAGCGTAGACGACACTTCGCCGGTGAGCTCTTCAGCGTGTCGCCGTATCTTCAGCGCACGCTGCCAGGGCTTTTCACACTTAACGAGCGGGTCGTCCTACTTGGACGATGGCGGTGGGGGTTCTTCAGCTATGTCCCTGTTGGCGCTACCAACGTTGGTTCTATCAAAGTCAACTTTGATCGCGAGCTCCGAACCAACAGCCTGACAACGGATACGGAGGCTGACAGGGCGGCTGAGGAGGCGGCCAAGAGGGGTGAGCCGTATCTGGGGTATGCCGAAGCGACCTACGAGTCAGCCAGCGCCGTGCTGGGTGGCCATGCGTTGCGGCGAGGCGAGGAAATGGGCGGGTTTCAACTGGGTAGCACCATCGTTCTGGTCTTTGAGGCACCTGTTGCCCAGCAAGATGGGTCAGGCCAAGTCCGGAAGGGGTGGTCGTGGCACGTCGAGAAGGGGCAGAAGCTGAAGGTGGGCCAGCCCCTGGGGCGTGTACACGAAGAGTAATCAGTGTACGTTGTACACGTGGGACCTCATCGCGTGCTCGGGGCTTACTCTACCCGTTACTACAACATTGTCCGCTCGTCCCAGGATCACAAAACAATCAATTTGTTCGGCCATCACAATCAATCGAAGAACATTTCCATACAGATATATGTGTATACCCATCTGGGTGTATCAAAAGCAATTCCTTTATCAGAACTCCACCCAATGCGTTGCAATGCTTGCCTAACCACCAACCCCTCTAATCAGCAGTTCAGGAATAACCCGCCTGCTTGCTTCTAAGCACCAAAGACTTTGAGCTTCTCCTCAATGGGCGAGAAGGTCTTCTCGCCAGCCTCGCCGGCCCGGCCGCCGAACACCAGCTGGGCATTGAGCTTCCAGGTTGTGGGGAGGTCCCACGTCTTGGCCACCTCGGCGTCGACGAGCGGGTTGTAGTGCTGCAGGTTGGCGCCGAGACCCTCCGCCTCGAGAGCCACCCAAAGGGCGTGCTGGAGCATGCCGGTGCTCTGGGTCGCCCACACGGGGAAACGGTCTGCGTAGACGGCAAACTTGGCCTGCATACCCTCGATGACGGTGGTGTCCTCGAAGAAGAGAATCTGCGAGGTTGTTAGTAAAAATATAATAAATTCTTTTCAGATCTAGGGGATGGGTGTCATACCGAGCCAGCGGCGCCCTTGAACATGGCCATGCGGCCCGCCGTCGACTCCCAGTTAGCCTCGGGGACGATGGCCTTGAGGGTCGCGGTGGTGATCTCCCAGAACTTGTCGTGCTCAGCGCCGAACAGGACAACGACGCGGTTGCTCTGGGAGTTGAAGCTGGAGGGCACGTGCTGAAGCGCCTCGGTGACGATCTCCTGGATGCGCTGGGGAGTGATGCTCAGGTCCTTGTTGAGCGCATAGTAGCTGCGGCGGCCCTTGAGGAGCTCGATGAGGGTGTTTGCGTTGGCGGCCATGGCTGCTTTGGGCGTGGGGGCTGCGGGGGGAGTGCTGGTGGAGATGAAGCGGGAGGCTCTTGTGGTGTTCTGCCGGGGAATGGAGACGGCGGCGGATGAAAGAGCTCTGGTGACTGATCGGGCAAATCGTTGCATGGACTTGTTGGAGGTTGGGCTGTTGGGGGTTTGTTTACTGTGACTGAGTGGAGGGAAGGCGCGGGTAAAGTACAGAAATCAAGAAGCAACTTAGGGACGGTGGAGAGACATGGCTCTTATATCCATAGCTGTCTGGACCCCCCTAACCCCTCCTTTACCGTCCATGCTAATCTGTCTATCGCCGATGGAACGACAGACGACAACAGGTTCAGGCGTCCCCTCACTTACAATTCTTCGCACCCCCACTTTAGTGTTTCTCCTAGCAGTTCGCATTATCCACGCTACAGAACAATCCGGGCCTTTGTCAGCAACAGCTTGATCAGAACCGAGATAAGATCCCATCAGCGTATGTAAGCCACCCGTCAGCCAATCGCTGACCGAGCGCGTTCCGCAAAGGGGAACTGGATGATGAAATGTGCCCACTACCCTACCAATCGTTTACTCAAGCCTGACAAAGCACGCGACGCAGGGGTTGTGCCTGGACTCGGCAGCTACGTCCGTCCGCTCGGCGTCCGTCCGCTCGGCATCCATCCGTTCGGCATCCATCCGTTCGGCATCCGTCCGGGCGGGTGCGCGCTGGCGGATAGAAAAGGAAGAGAGGCAAGTTTCCGGCGGTGCGGAGACTTTACTCTGATTTTTTCCCCCTCTCTGTTCTTCTTCCGTGAAGGATCGAAATCCCCCTCGGACTCACTTCCAACGTATATCATCCCGCTTCAGCTTTTGCGCCGCCTTCACGTAGTGTAACAAGGATCCGGCCAAGTACAGGGACCATAAGACAATAAGATTGACGATGCTGCATACCTTATCGTGTTGCATTTTCGAGAGGCCTTACTAAACTCTTCCAAGGCTTATTCCAACGTAACTAAGCCTGTCACGGTACAACTTCCTAGTAGAGCCTGCTACAAGAAAGGCATAAGCCGAATCGGAGTTCTTCATTGCCTTCGTCAGCCCGATGGGGGCCTGAGTGAGCCCTCAAGTTTGTGGATTTCCGATCTGCGTTCCACTGCATCCTGTCCCTTTCCTTCAACCCAGCCAGCAACCGGACTAGACTGACCGCCTTGAATCCGAGCAACCCATCACGACTTGCCTCCGTAATGACTCCACCGTTTGGGGGCCGGACGCGGAGTCGAAGGCTGAAGCTCAGGGTCCCCGCGTTGCTCGACCAACATTTGTATCCGATTGGCGTCCCAGCTGCTAGCCTCTCACGAGGTTGTTGAAGGCGATTGCATCACTCCTGCAACATCCAATTCCGGTGCGACGTCGGTACCGACGCGGCTGATACACGTAGTGGAACAGGTAACAAGGACCAAAGCCAAGGTGTCAACCTCTGCCATATACTTCTATACTGTAATATGTAGCTAGCAACCCTGAAAACCAAGAGCAACCATACCTTGCAAACTAAGGATACTAGAAACTAAAGTGTATGAAGGTATCGATAGGTATCTAATCAGCTCATATCATTTCTCTAAACCAGGCCCGAGCCCCTACTAATGTAAACGCCGCCAATGCTCGCGCCAAACGCCAATGTGAAGGAAGCCCGCATGCAAGGAGGCTCTGGAACATGTACATAGCCGCGTAGGCTCCCTATGCTTTCAGCCAGAAAAAAAGTATGTACCAAAAAAGCTGAAAAGGGCGCAATCACCATGTCTCAGCGATGTATTGCCCAGCTTCCTTCTTCAGCTCCCAGAACTGCTTCGCTTCTTCGCGCTCAAGATTGCCTTTCTCCATCGCAACCTCGATCAGGGCCGTCTCAACGCCCTCGCCCATTCCCTTCGTGCTACCGCACACAAAAACGCGTCCGTCAACCGAGTTGATAATGTACCAGACAAGGTCGGACTGGTGTTTGACCTCCTCTTGGACATAGCGGCCTTCCCCCCTTCTGCTTTGCACTACCTTCTTGACTTCATCCTCATGCACACCCCACTCACCACTATACAACTCGTCGACGAGCGAGTCGCGGACACCCTGGAGTACCCAGACCTTGTTCGCACAGTTGGCTGTCTTGAGGCGACGCTGAACGAAGCCTCGGAATGGAGCGATACCCACTCCGGCTCCAATCAGCAGCATGGGCCCGTCCGAAACAAACTCTTTGGCGAGTGGGTTGGCCATCAGCCCCTTAAACATGGGGATGTAGAACTCTGGGTGTTCTTCACCCTTCTCCCGTGCTTCGATGAACTTAAGTGCCTGCCTCTGAAAGAATCCTGACCCGATTCCGGCTCGACTACCTGATCGCCAGTCCGCTGTCTCATGAACAGTGACCGCTATCTCGATCAGGCGGTGCTGCTTGCCGTCGCGAGTCTCAAACGACTCGTGGGGGTCGTTGGAAAGAGAGTAGAATCGGGGCATCAAGGGTTGTAGCACTGAGAACAAGAGGTCCAGTGGTGGCTTGGAGCTAGGGAATGCGTGTAGGAGCTGTACGAGACTGATGTGGGGACCTGTGCGGAAGTCGCAGAATACTCCCTGGCCCTCGGCAGCGCAAAGGAAGAGGAGGATCTTCCGCTCGCTCTCATCGGTCGCGTGTTCGGCGAGGACACGGAGAATCTGCTTCGTTGGTGGGTAGGACTGGATGTCGGAGCACCAGGTTAACAGATTACGACGCGTCGTAACAATCTCTCGTGCCATATCATCGCCCCAGACGGTGGGCCAGCGGCCCTTGGTTGTCCACAGCAGAACCGGCTTGTCGCGAAGGAACCGGGGAACGAGAAGAACATCGAAAATCTCGTCAACCATCGCCTGTTCGTTGGGCGCCGAGACACCGATCGCCCCGCCAACCTTGAAGTCAACATCCTCGCCCTCGGGATAGTTGGTAACATCGAGATCGAAATGGAATGTCCGTTTCTCAGCACCCACCCCCGTCAGCTCGCGGGTGTTATGAATCCGGGCTGCGAAGACGTGGTGGGGAGGATGTGGCTGAACAAAAGTTGGTGGCTGGATTTTTGTGTCTAAATCCTCCAAGCTCAATGTATCAAGACTCTTTGCGATATCATTGGCAGACGGTGTCGACGGCGATGGCTTGGTTGGTGACGGGAGGTTTGATGGTCGGCGCACCGGCTGCAGGAAAGTGGTTTGCTCGGGTAGGTCACACACGTTGCTTAGCGTGGTAGGGATTGCGTCGATCTTCAAAAACAAAGATCGATATGCGTCATTGTCGGGAAACGCAACGCGCTCGTAATCAAGCCCCGTCTTCTTGGCCTCGGCATTGCTGAGACAGCAGCCTCCACCGCAGCAACGCCTGATCAATTGAGTTGTTGATTCACCGGTGATGCGCTGCACATCATCGGGGCTTTTAGCAATTAGGCGCGTCGAGGCGCGTCGGCGTCGTGGTTCTGTTTGGTGGGGCTCTTCGATTTCTTGTTCGTCGGCCGAATCCGAGTATGTAAGTGACGGTGCGACAGACGATGCAGTCTGGGGCTCCTCGGGAATACTGCCTGCCGAGTGCTCTGCCAGAATGCGATCGATCTGTGTCGCCATTGTGCGGGAGGGAAAAGGGGTCTGAGAAGAAAGAGAAGATGTAGTGGCGAGAGCTGGAGTCGAGGGGAGCAGGTGGACGGATGTCAAAGGTAGTATGAATGCATGACCGGAACTTGGACGGAAAAACAGAAACAAGATCTCGATACAGTGTGGGCCAGAACTTGATGTCTGGAAGGTTCAGGGGACTGCCCAGGAGGTAATTCCACGGAATTGTTCCAGATAAGTCGGCAGCCTTGAAATGGTGCGACGTGGGTTTGGCAAGGCAGAGAAGACCAAGAAAGACAGAGAACAGAGAACAGAGAATGGGAAATTGGTGATCTTTAACTAATCGCCTTGCGCACAAGAGCGATCGTTGAGGTAAGCGACTTTTGAGAGCGGTGGGGCACACAGTGCGCAGCGTTCACGAGGTGGAGGTGGCCGACGTGACTGCCGTTTCCACCCGAGTTCCGATCCTCGAGTTACTCCTGTCGTCTGCGGAAGATCAAAGGCCCAGAACTGCCTGAATCGCGTCTCTTCAGCACCTCAAGAAAAGAGCTCCTCAGTGGCCTTCGGTTCTGTGACTCCTGTGGAGGCGTGACCTCGCTCGCCCTGCCCCCTGCCCGTTGCAATGCCCTAGTCCCCGCACATAAGGAGGGGGGAGTACAGAAGCTAGGTACGGCATGGAGCTCGCTATGAAGAATGGAGAACAGCCCCTTTCCCCTTGTTTTGCCCAGAATATAGAACCCTGCGGTATCGTATTGTACCACTGTCAGGTCAGTGCAATCTCACATGGGGTCATCCAAGCCTCCGCTGTACAAGGAAGTTGACCTCGGCCGACGGGACCCAGCCGTGAGGCATCACCTGATGTGGTCGATTCACCGGTTTCCACCTTGACTTGGACTAATAGCTCAATTGGTCATGATGCAAAGCAATTAGCAGAACACGCAAACGTAATGCTGGACTGCAAACCACATCTCACCCTCCACCGCTGCTTCAGGTGCTTTGCCCAAGAGCCTTTAGGCATCCGGCCAAGCCCGCCGCAGCGCTGGGCTCCGAGCTCGGCGAGGGGCGAGACAGGCATTGACCCTGGTGCAGTCGGCACTGTGTTGCAGCCTCTGCCGATATCTAATCAATCAGATTTTATCAATCGGCTCCACAACCGCACACAAAGTCCCAATTTTCCTTAGGGTGAGATTGATTAGATCTTGAGATAACCCACCCAAACGGCCATCTGGCTTGTGAACCCCTGCAATACGGCCGGCAGAGCTTCCCAATTCTCCCGCTATATTTTGCCTTTCCACGTCCACCGGAGCTGGAGCTTGGAGCTGGCAACAAAAACCGCTCACCACCGGACATTGCTGAGCGGTTGGGATGTCAGACCCGACCGAAGCTGTGGAGACGACACGGCACGGTGTTCCCTAGGACAACCAACCCCAATTTTACCTGTCCTCTCGTCTACCATTGAGGGAGTTGGCCGTCCCCGGAACCGCCCATCACCATCCCTCCACCTCAGAAGCTGCCCTTCGTTTAGATACCCGCGAAATGCGTGCTTCGCCCGCGTTTGTGCGGGATTTTCCTCGATCCTGGGAGGCCGAAATGACGTCCAAAGCACACCCTTGCCCGTGGCGCAATGAAACCTTCTTCCAAGCCAGACAGACAACCACTGGGAGATATACGCCAAGCTGTCTCATGCACACGGTCTCACGTTGTGCTGGCCTCTCTTGATACCCAAAATGCCCAACTCCTGGGACCTGTTATCCCCGACACTGAGGCACCTTAGCCCTTTCAAGTCCGATTTACCCACGGGGGCCGAGTTGCGGAGTGGAACGTCCCTTTTCTCGATAGGTTGAGATTAAGGGGAGACGGCGTGACGGCGCCCACCCCAAACACACACACCACACCTAGACCAAGACAGCAAGCTCAGTAAGTATTAAACATTATTACTTTGTAAATCAACTAGACAGTTGACATCATAAAAGAGGTAATCCGCAACTTACCGCCAAGTGTGCTTTGTCAACCTTATCATAGGGACCATAATACAACGAGTATCTTGTACCGCTTCGTTTGCTCGACAAGGAAGGTAGTTATGAAATGCTTAACACACCACACCCTAAATTCCAGTTGAGGTTCAAGTTGGACGTCTTTGGCCTCTGGTTTGGTTGATTTCTGCTGCACTTGTGTTCAAATCTCTTGCAGAAGAGGGATTCTTGGCTGAGAAAAGGGGTTGGGCAGGGTTGATCACATTGAGGATTGGTGCCCCGTTTTCTCCCTTACCCACAGCACCTCAGACAGCTAACCTCCTCGTTCATTTGGGGGGGGGGG
>Ga0247780_1000947_pt1 | contig 21568 bp, 26 predicted proteins | sample UWRJL079202R5_FD_179927 | JGI IMG/M metagenome (GOLD analysis project Ga0247780, IMG submission 179927) | Plant litter microbial communities from Arlington Agricultural Research Station in Wisconsin, United States - UWRJ-L079-202R-5 | ecosystem: Environmental > Terrestrial > Plant litter >... | reverse complement strand
TTCGGGGGGGCGGGGGTCTTTGGGGGGGCGGGGGTCTCGTTTGCTCACTTGCTGGTGCTGGTTTGCTTCTCTTTTCTCCAGATTTGGTTGCTTCGAATGCGCTGTTTTCTTTCTGGCAAAGGTTGCATTTGCGAGCATTTGTAGTTAGGTGAGTAATGCCTCTTTTTTGGGGGGGTGGTTTGTTTGGTTGTTGTTGGCTTGTCGGAGCGTAACAGCAGCAACCCGTGACGAGTTGGCTTACACCGCTTGATGGACGGTTAATCCGTTTGTTCCTCTATATTTCACGTGCGCATCTGGCCCACATCGTACCGTCCTGGGTGGAACTGACGATAGCATAGCGCTGGAGTTCAATAGGTAGATAGCCCGTTTTAAACAAACGGGCGCCGTCTGCGACGATGGCAGACTCGGAGGGCACAGAGGACGCCCGTATTGAGAGCCGCTCCCCCGAAGACAATCTCACCCTCGGCGATGAAGGTCACTACGAGGGAGATTCCGACGATGAGGCTGCCGCCCTGTTGCCGAGTGGCTCGCGGGGCCGGAAGCCGTCGCGGCCGTCGCGGCCGTCGCGGCTCCCACTGCGGAGACATCATGCAGTTGTCCTAGGCGTAGCGGCATTCGCAAGCGCAGCAGTGGTGCTCCTGATCTTCGCCGTGGTCGCCATGATGGCTGGGCTGTATCCGGGCGGTGGGAACAAGGTAAAGCAACCCCTTCTCGAGTTCTCTGTTGGTTTGGTTCTGTCAGCTATCTCGGACATCTCGGTGTCCGTCCGACCTGACCGCATCCAAAATGATACTCTTCGTGCCATGGCGCCCCCTATCTCTGTTGTGTCTGACGCTGACGGCCTCCTGCCCGCCCCGCCAGCCACCACGACCGCCCGTGGTTGATCTCAACTACACGCGGTATGAAGGCCTCCGGCTGAGGAACGGAGTGTGTGCATTCCTGGGCATGCGTTTTGCTGCCGCACCGCTCGGCCGTCTTCGATGGCGTGCCCCCGTTGAGCCTCCCCGAACAGAGGGCATAGAGAAGGCCACACGGTTTCCGCCGATATGTCCAGGTATCGGCATGGGCTATCCCTCGTACGGCGTCGACGAGGACTGCCTCTTTGTCAACGTCTGGACTCCGTCGGACGCAACCCCAAAGTCAAAACTGCCCGTGTGGGTGTTCATCCAGGGCGGGGGCTATGTAGCGCTCGCCAACGCCAACTGGAACGGCGCCGAGGTCGTCGAGAAGTCAGACCACAACATCGTGATGGTCAACTTCAACTACCGAGTTGGCTTATGGGGGTTCCTGGCAAGTGAGCGGGTCAAGGCCAACGGCGATCTGAACGCCGGGTTGCTGGATCAACGCATGCTACTTCACTGGGTGAAGGCACACATCGCATCGTTTGGTGGAGACCCAGACCACGTCGTGATACATGGCGCATCGGCTGGAGCAGGGTCTGTGGCCATGCAAATGGCCGCCCATGGCGGACGTGATGACAAGCTCTTTGTCGGCGCCGTTTCGGAGTCCCTCTTCTTCCCGGCCCAACCCTTCGTCTCAGAGCTGGAATACCAGTTTGACAGAGTTGTCTGGCAAACGGGGTGTAATAGAGTCTCGCCCTCGAAGCAGATCGACTGTCTCCGCAAAAAGGACTTCGCCACGCTGCAAGAGGCCAACTTTGCTCAGCCGTTCCCGGGCCGTTCCCAACCCCCAATGCCTCTGTTCTACTGGACGCCTTGCATCGACGGCGACTTCTTGCAGGACCTCCCATACACCTTGTTCAAAAAGGGCAAGTTCGTCGACATACCAGTGCTTTTTGGTACTGACACAGATGGTATGTCCTCCTACCCTCCCCCACCCCACAAGAACAACGAGCGACTAATTCCCCCCTAGAAGGATCCGTCTTCGCCACCAACGCCGAATCCAAACCAGCAGTAGCCAGCTTCCTCGCCAACAACTACCCCAAGCTAACCCCCAACGACACCACCGCCATTCTGGCCCAGTACGCCCAGCCTCTGCCTCCCCTCCCTCAACATGCCCCCTGGTTCCCGACCGCAAGCCGCGCCTACGGCGAAGCTACCTTCGTCTGCCCCAGCATCAACGTCCTCAACCTCCTGCACACCTCCAACCCACGGTTTGCGTACCGCTACAACGTAATTGACTATGAAAACACCGGCTCGGGTCTCGGCGTCCCGCATCTCTTTGAAGCAGCAGCTATTTTTGGCCCCGAAAACATCGGCGGGCATGCCCGATCTAGCTACTGGACGTACAACGCGCCAATTGTGCCCGTGGTGATGTCGTACTGGATTAGTTTCGTGAGGGCGTTGAATCCGAATGTGCATCGTGCAAGTGGGAGCCCAGAGTGGAAGGAGTGGGATGGAGAGATGGAGAGGATGGTTCTGGAGACCGGGGATTCAAGAATGGAGAGGACGCCCGCGGATGAGCGGGAGAGGTGTGAGTTTTGGCTGGGGTTGGGGGAGGTTTTGGAGCAGAAGAGGTGACAATGGCCTACTTTGCTGGGAAGTTGCTATGGGTTAGGATTTACCTAGGCTGTCACTCGGTGAGATACGAGGAAGGGGCGGGATTGGCGAAATACGTAGCTGGTCCCCTTAGACACCTACTAACTGAGGCCATGTAAACAAAACAGTCTCCTTTCCATCCCCGACCTCAATGAGCTTTCCCTCTAACCATTCCTTTCTGCCTTCCTGACCACATGGCTGCGTTAGTAGTGTGTGGGTTTATAGTGCAAGTGAGATGAACACTACCGTGCAGAGAGACACTTTCAAAACATAACATCTCGAATAAACGTCACGAAAATGGCAAAAGGAGAAACAAAAATACCGGCCGACTCTTAGGTCGGTACTTCTAATATGGGTTCCTAGTAGTTATCTACACTGCAACCCACGATTGGTACTATTCGTGTTGTAAATTCTTGCTTTGCCCCCCCCCCCTAGCCCACCCTTTCCGGTCACTGCCAGCATGTTCTGGCTGCATCTATTCTTTTCTCAAAGCTATCTTGACCCTCCGCGGATACATGCCCCTCCCTCGCCGACATTCAGTTTGACCCAGCCAACCCCTCAAACACACTCTGATAGACCGTCACCGACGCCAACGCCCGCCCTTGCCCATCCCACAACGAAGCACAAGGCACCACCGGCCCAGACCCCATTCCATCCCTTTCCCCTTCAAATTCTCCCCCTTTGACATCTACATACCTCACCACGGCAACCAGCTCTCCCGTTTCCGTGCTTCCCTCTTGTAGCTTTTCAAGAACCATCTTCGCAACGCCGTCAACACCCCCTTGTCCCAGCGTGATCTTCCTCCCTTCGCCGCCAGACGTCTGAGCCGACCTCTCGGCAACCACTGTCTGAACAACACTCGTTCCACTCGCCGACTTCAGCACGCAATGATACACATCCAAGAGCCCCCCACCCTCGACCACCACCCGCGACGCATACGACCACACACACGCAGCCGACACGCCCGCGAACCCAAGATGCGCATGCCATTCCACCCCCGCAGCGCGCGGCAGCTCTGCAACCTCCGCGGCAAACAGCGGAGGCACAGTCATTTTCCCGTCGGCATCCGCCGCCGCTAGAACAGACCAGTCCGGCAGGGTAGGTATTTCGCTGCCTCCCCCACCAAAGGTCTGATATTGTGAGTTGAACCTGCGGTCCCACAGGTCTGGGCCCGCGTCATCGTCATCTGAGTCTTCGTCACCATTCTCGGTCCAGACATGCGCGGTCTCCCATGCTTTGGAAGCTAGCTGGGCTTTGCGGGACATGGTGTCATTGTCTGCATTGGTGTTGAGTGGGAAGTATGCCACTGCGCTGCTCCACCACTGCACGCCCATCTCGAGGCCGATACGCCAGAGATGCTGCAGTGAGAGGGTTAGCTGGAGAGGCAGTCCACCTTCGGCCGGCAAGGCCATCGTTGCGGGCACAAGGGGAATCTGGCCAGCGATGCTGACTAGCTTGGGATTTACACCTAGTGTCGCGTCTGAGCCGTTGGTGGTCGACGCTAGGCTTGCTACCGGGATGGTAATCGCCTGACTATAGGGGCCAATATTGGCGGGTGCCCAGTATGAACGAGACTGAACGTGAAGTCCTTGTCTTTGGCCGTGCCGAAGGCCGTGGTGCACAGTAAGGTAGACAGCAATGTTGATGGATGGGTCTTTCGAAAACAGATCGCCACACGACACAGTGACTCTGGAAGGGGGGTTGGGGGCATCAAAGAGAGCTCCGTAGATGGTATTTACGGTGAAGAAATCGGCCATACGACGGAGAAGAATCGTGGTGTTTATGATAGCGGAAGGTGTGAGCGTAGCTTGCTGAAGCCGCCAACGAATTTGCTTGACGACCGACTTCGTCTCTTCTTCGATAGAGGTAGGTCCATCCATCGAGTCTCGGACAAGGCACCACTGGTGTACCTTTGCAGAGCCAGAGCCCTGAAGACGACTCAGACGAAGCGCACTCTTGATGTCAGCGCTTGGCGTGTCGATGGTTGTACCCTGAGGGAACACTGCCTCTGCCGGGGACATCTCAGTCACATCGAGGCCACCTAGGACAGAAGAGAATTTGATATCAAGGAGGTCGGGAATCCTGACATGCGGCGCGGGTCCATTTTCGATGCTGTCAATATCTTTGGCCTCAAGTCTAGCATTGCGTAGCTTCAACCATGCATTTCCACCACCCTCTCGAATGATCCGGCGGTCCTCTTCCGCAACGACGATGCGCTTTCGGAAGAAGGTTGAAGGGCCGTCAAGGATAAGAGTCTCGAACTCGCCTCCTTCGCCGATGACGGCCCCTGTCTCCTGAGTACCATAACGGCGCATCGTCGTTGATACTCTGTGTTTACCACTTGCGCTGGCAAGGTTGGTCCATAAGAAAGAGTCATCCAGGCCGCCGCTGGCAACTTTGATGATACGAGCCTCGAGCCCAATAGTAGCCATATCGTCTAGTAGTTGGGCATCGCCTGCCATACCGGGAGGCGACGGTGACGGTGCGGGAAGGACAGGAAACTTCCACAGATATGCTACGGGCACTAACCCGAGGCGCGTCGCTACTGACTCCACGCGTGTGCGCTGGTAGGTGCTCAGAATAGCTCCAGCGCAGATGGCGTTGGCTTCGGGATGCGCAGCCTTGATGGCGCGGAGGAGCGGTATCATCGACTCGGTCTCATCATAATCCCCGGCTGGGGAGTCCTCTGGCCCGGACCCAGGTCCGGGCGTGGGCTGAGACTGGGCCGTGGGATGTCCTCGTTCATGGTGCGAGTAGTCTTTTCCATGTTGCCCGGAGGTTCCGGTGATTGCCCGGCGGTACAGCGGGATGCCAGTAGCCTCGGCATAGAGGGAAATCACCTCGTGGCCCACCGTCTGGTACATGAAGCTGTTGAGATCTTGCTCGTCTCGCTCATCTTCATCTGGGCTGCGGAGGCTCTCCGGGGCAGTGGCCTGCGATAGCGTCTTGGCAGGCCCCTGGTCCTGGCCTTGGTCCAGACCACCGAAGGAAGCAGAAGAAGATTTGATTGCGACATCTCCCGCTGACAGCGTGCCCGAGACAGCGGCACTGGCCGCTAGGGCGGGAGCCGCCGCGGAGGAACAAGGCCCTTGATCAGCATCGTCCGGCGGTGGCGGTCGAGCGGGGTGGAGATTAGCCAGGGCAACAACACGGTGGCCATTTGCTCGGCAGTGAAGGAGTGAGAAGAAGCTGTCCTTGCCCCCGGACACGAGCGCAATCACGTTCAGCCCATCGCCAGCCGGCGATGTGGCAGCGGCATGAGCCATCCCAATCCTTGACAGCAACGGCCGTGCCCAACGAACGGCCTGGCCAATGTCAGTGTCTTGGATGACTCGCCGGTCGACCACGATGATGTGCGTGCTGCGCTGGAGACAGACGAGTCAGACCAGGATACGAGCGGTGCCAAATCCGGACCTTCAACTTCTGCTGATTTGTGATGTGAGATTCTGGTCATATCGGATGAGCTCGAGGTCTGTTCCTCCAGTGGAGACCGAACTTACCACACGGATAGCAGCTAGTGGCGACCCGGAGCCGTGGCTAGAGTCTTGCGAGTCATTTCACTTTTGGCCACTGGTTTGCACTTGTTCCAAATCCGACATCGTCTGACAGGGGCCGTTCTGGGATTCTGCTTTGCGGTGGTTCGTGCTCGATCTCTTCTGGAGTCGTGTGCGGGCTAGCGAAAATCACTGCACCCAGCAAAAGTGGGGAGCTCCCCCAGCCCCAGCCTATCGTAATCCCCACAGCCTGGGGAAGACACAGCAAAGGCCCCCTGGGGGCAGTGCCAGTTCCCAAAAGCAACGTTCCCGCACCCAAGATGGAAAAACCTGACAGCCGCGGCCCGACATGACCTCCCCGGGGGAGCTATTCCCAGCTGAGAAATACCTACAGGTGAGAAATGACCGGGTGAGGGGTTTCGGGGTAATTACTTTTGCTGCGCAGTATACCGGTACGTAACTTTGCTTGTGAAGATACTGATGCAGACCTAACCCGTACTCTGCTCCGGGCACGCTTGAAAATTTGCGAGATTCAGATCTGCCCGCCTTCCCGTCTTTCACAAGAGACAAGCCGGCGATCTCATCTACACCACGGATACAGAGCAGGCCTGAAGAAAACAGCCAGAGGTGGGTGGGCCGAGACCTCATGCTAGATAGCAACTAGTTAAACACCTACCTGATGTACCGAAGTCGTGATTGTACAAAGGCTCTGTCTGGCAGAAAAAGAAAGGGTCTCTTACAGTACCTCTGCGAAAGTTCGTCCTTGGAATCCTCATACGGGTTTTCCGGAACGGCAAGACCTCGGCTTTTTACACCACAAGCCTCTTACAGTATTCATCCAGGCCTTTTTCAGAAAGTCAGATGGCCTGCAATGACCAAAATCGTGGGCTGCCTTAACAGTCAGAAGGCATCTTCCGCACTGGCCGAAGGGGCCTTCTCTTTTGCCAGAGCCTTCATACTCTCCATCTCTACAGGATTTAGATTTAATAACCTAATCCCTAAGTAGGTAGGCATTCCGACTTTTTTCTCTTTTCGTTTCAGCCATGCTATGGTTTGCTGCACCCAGTGTAGCACTCCACAAGGACACTGGAAGTAGTACACAAAACATGCCCTGCAGGGGAACCGAAGCAGCGAGCGAGGGTTGAGGGGACCACTTGGCCAGGGGCAAGATAAGCAAGGGAGCATCGTCCGTGCCAGCTGTTTCTTTTTCGCTGGAGGCAGAAGCAATCACTTCAAATTTTCACCAAAGTGATTGCTCATAGGTTGGGAATGGGTTGGCGGCGTCAACAAACATTGCTTGTAGTCAATTCGTTCGAATACTCAACTCTCGCCTGGCGAGTGTTGAGGGCTAACATACACGCTAACTGTGTTGTCGACAAGTCCCCTGCCTGCTGTCTCTGTCTCTCCCTTGCTGGATGCACCCCCGTCTAGGGGAACTTGTGGCCTGCACGCAACATCCTCCCCCCTCCTGATCTTGGCTGATGGACTAAGCAGTAGCAATCCGCAGCTCATGAGAAGATAGCAGAAATGGGAAAATACTAAGCTGATCGGAAGAATCGAAACGGTATAGTCAAACAAACACACCTCTCTTGCTGAACATCCCCTTCACCGCTCAGAGAATAAAACAAACATGGTATGTAAAAATTGTACTTCCAGAGCCAAGGCGTGTGCCCGCGGTACTATTACAACGAGCGTAGAGAACTAGAAAGCCGCCAAAAACGGTTATGGTGCGGAGAATGAATGAGACTGTGAAGCTCTTCATCTGTCGCAGATCGTGTTCTCTCGTCGTGGTTGCCAAATTTCGTAGACTGCCATCCCATATATCCGAGCGTTAATTTCCTGCCGTGCCCGCCAAATCGCAAACTTTTTGGTCATGACGCTTTGCCTGCCACTGCTCCGAAGGAAAACGCTGAGGAGAAAAAAAAACATAGGTTGAACAGGTGTTGGTACAAGAAGGCGAAGATGCAAATGCCGAAAACAGCGAACACCTTTGCTTTTTAGGAGTAATCCCTCTCTATGTTGACCCTAATGTGACTGGTCCACACATGTGGCGAGTCGGGAGAATGAAGTTCGTCATCATATTCATGGCGGACGTCAATGACGGTGGCACGTTCCTGCTGCGACAACCACCGGCATTGTGAAGAGTGTGAGAAGAAGTGAATGCAGTCTGAACTGCGTATTCTCTTCTTCTACTCGGACCGCTTTCTCTTCTTGTTGCTGTGGTCGCTGCCCTCGTCTGAGGACAGTTCGCTGGCGCTGCCTGGGATCTCAGCGGCAACCTGGAAAAGGACCTTGCCGAGGGTGTGGTAATCCTCAGAACTCGCCATAGGGTGACCGGCCATCATGTGGTGGTATCCCGGGTAGTTGGCAGCCGCCGCCATGGCATCTGGATCGTCAATGAGATTCATGACAATGGCACCCGATCCGTGGGTACGCGAGTGTTGTGCCAAGTTGTCGGAACGAGAGAACTTCTTGCCGCACTCGTGGCACTCGAAGGGCTTGTCCTGGGTGTGGAGCGACCGGTAGTGGCGCTTGAGATGCTCTTGACGGCGGAAGCGGCGGTTGCAAAGCTCACACACAAAAGTCTTGGATGGGTCCTCAGTCAGAGACTGCTTGCGACCGCGACGGTTTGTCGGGGCCGGGGCCGGGGTGTGCGGTGCGTGGTCCGAGTGCGACTCGGAGCCATTGTTTGCCTGAGAGGCGTCATTGCTCTGGTTCTCAGCTGGGGGCGTCGACTGCTGCTGCGTGCTGCCGGACTGGGACTCGGTAGCCGAATTCATGATGGGCTCGGAGGAGTCCATTCTTTGACGCTTGATTTGGCGGACGTCGCCGTCTTCGCTGGAATCGGCTGGGCTTGGGAAGCAGTCAGCGGCGAATGACTCGCGGTCGAGATCTTCAAAGTCGTCGTCGCAGGTGAGGCTTGAGTGGCCGAGGGACACAGCGTCGGAGCTGGCGCGAGATCGGTTGGCTTGAAGGGCAGGGTGCTCGCAAAGATTGACCAAGCCGTTGACAAAGTCGTTCTCGGACTCGAGATCGTCGAGCTCGCTAAACGGCAAGCCGTGGTGAAGCTGCGCGTTGAACTCGAACGACGCGCTTGGCGAGAGCGCAGGGGGTGCAGCAGCCTCTCCCCTGAGCACAAACTTGTGATCCTCGTCGTCACCAGCACAGAGGGTTGGCAGACTGGAAAAGTCGGGTGCGAGTGTAGAATTGACGGTGCCGACAGTAAGGTTGCGAGGGTCGCAGAAGTTGACGTTGCCCGTTGATGAAAGCGATCGCGAAAACGGCACAGGCGACGGCGAGAGTGAAGCGCACGAGGCAGTGGCAGAAAGGAGGTCGGTGTTGTTGCAGCTAAGCGAGCCGAGCCTGCTTGGTGCGGGCGTTTGGGAAGGAAGGTACACTGTAAAGAGCAAAATTCCGGGTCAGTCCAGCCCCCAAATTTCCCGTTCCGAGTCCCAGCATAACGGAAAAGCCCCGCCAGCCCACCAAAACGGCAAGTGCAATTCCGCTGCAGCCAGGCGTTCTTAGCCCATTAAAACATTATTTTCCAACCTGACGCCATGCATGCATTCATCCCAGAATGTATGAAATAACCGGAGACGCGGGTGACGACCAATGAAACAGCACTGAAATTTACGTACCTGGTGTCATGGGAGGCGATGCACAGCTGGACCAGTCCAGCGCAGGGAAATTCTCGGGCAGGCTGTCAACGTTGCACACTTCCTTGCCCTCGACGCCGTCGAGCCCGGAGAACATCGGGTTCAGTGGCGTCTGGAGCATATCATAGCTGCCCGGGCTGCTGATGACGCTGCCCGAGGACGAGAGCGGGGGTGTCGACGGGTAGTACATATTGTCGGCCTCCCTCAGATCCGTGTCCAATACCATCGTGGGCTTGTGGGCGATGGGCTGCGGCGATGCCAGGGGCGTGAGCATCGAAGGCACAGTGGCGAACATCTTGGAGTGCATCTGGATCTGCGAGCTGGACGAGTTGGGCCTCGAGTACATGGGCGTCGACGGCAGCGTGGGCACGACGGGGAACACGGTCATGTGGTGCTGAAGAGCGGCGTGCGCATGAGGATGCGGGTGCGGGTGCGGGTGCGGATGGGGCACAAAGTGCCCTTGTTGGCGGCTCTGTGGGTTGGGGTCTGGGTTGTAGTAAAGGAAGGCCGGGGCCATCCCTTGGGGTGCCATCATGGTGTCCATTCTGGCGATGCTGCTACTGCTGCTGTCAGCCATGGCTCTCGGGAGGTTTTACAATCCGAGCAGCGGGCACCCACCAGGTACCAGGTTGGATTTGTGGTTTCGTTGTCTTTCTCTTTCTCTCTCACTCTCTCTCTTAATCGACTGGATCCAATGCCTTGTCGTTTAATGATTAAGTATATAGCGGGCGTAGTATACAGCAAGTCCTGGCGAAGGTCTCTCGTGTGTTGTCGGCAGTGGCCTAAAGATGGTGGTAGTGGTCCGGTTCTGGTGCTAAGGAATGGCTGGCGGTCACGATCGATAGATCAACGACGGGCCGGTTTTAGTAGTCTCGGGGACTGGTGTTGTACATGAACTCGTTCGAGCGAAGCTCCTCTGGGTCTCTATAGTCGCATGGGGTAACTAGCAGAGACGTCGGCGGGAGGGCGGTGCGTGGGTCGGGCGGGTGCCGGGACTAGAACGAAGCAGATGCACTGAAGGAAGGGAACGGATGTGATATCCAAAGTGTCGAGTCCCGAAAGAAGCAAGAACCGGTATGTAAAGGAAGGAGAAGAGATCGCGCGTCCAGGTCGACAGCTCTGCCGATGTGGGAGGGGAGGTGAAGCGGCGGCGAGGAGGGCAGGCCGTGGGGAGGATATGTAAACCCACACCACGACGACTTATCTCTACCCTCGACAGGCCGCTGGAATGAGAATGGGCTCGCACACGGTGCACACCACTCACACACCCTGGGCCGGCCCTCCCAACCCACCATGCGTGGTGTCTGTCTCGCTTGAGGTCGACAAGGGCCACGATGGACCTGACCAGGCCAAGGCCAGGAACCCACAGGCCGGCAGGACTGGCCCCGCCGGGGCCCCTGTCTGCATGTCTGGGGCAAGTGGACAGAAACATCAGACGGGGGGGAGACCGCTGCGAGGAGTGTGGGTGTGTGGGTGGGCTCGACAGAGGATGGCGCAGCCCCAGGGCCGCTAGTCCAATTCTAAATCCGGACCACGACTGAGCAAGCAGCACACACTGCGCAGGCACGGATGTACCGTCAAATCGATGGTACCTCGACACCTCGAGTGCTCGCCCGCCCGGTCCAGGCTCGCCCAGCGACTGGACGCCTCGGCACACCCAGCTAGACCCAATACATGGCACTAGTAGCATGGGCTGCGGTGCCTGCGGTGCCTGCACGCACGCCAGAGGTCACCTTGCGCCGGTGCTGAGTCGTGGTTCGCTGCCGTCAGCGTTTTGATCCGGCACCGAGGTTGGGTGGAGGGGCTTGGTTCCCAGCCCAGCGAGCGCGCTCAGCAGCGTCCAGTCGCCAGTGCATCCAGCCAGTGCATCGCAGGCGCAGGTGCAGGTGGTTGGACTCGAAGTCGCTGGAAAGCGAGCGAGCGAGCGGCCGCGAGGCCGCGCTCCCCGCTCTGCCGGCTCGTGCCACAGCGGGCGAGACAGGCTCACAGAGGCACCACTACCGCCAGGCCATGGTCCACCAGTCCACCTGCTGGTGGAAACCGACCCCTCTCCGCGTCCTCTCCAGTGACCATCCACTCCCCCTCCTTGTGTGCCCAGAACCCGACGGGGCTGTCATCGGACGACCCGACGTTCGGGTTGTGGAGCTGAGCCGTCAGTTTCTTCTGCTGTCCTGCCTGGCCGCCCCTCTGCCTGTCAAGTCGCGGCAGCTCTCAGGTGCCCGCGCCAGGTATCTAGTTGGCGACTGATCATGCCAGCCCGAGCTGGAAACCAGATGCAGGATGAGGGGCAAGACGAACCTCAGTTTCTCGCTTTACATTTCCCCTCTTTCGCCGCGTTTTCTTCTGATGGCCCCTCCTCGTGCAGACGCTTGCTCCGTCCTGTGGTCAGTGGACACGGGCTGTCGCTCCTCTGGCATCCTTCCCCCATCCCGCCTGTCGCCCGTCCGTACATGTTCGTAATCTTTCTGGAGCGCAAAAGCAGTTATGCAGACGGCCTAACCGCAATAAGGTAGGGTTGGTGGCGCGCACAAGTCTCCTGGTGGGGCCTGCGGGCAGGTCGCGGACCAACAGGAGAGGTCAAGCGCATGCATAAAGCCGACATGGACGGCCTCCGCGGCGCTGATAGGCCGGCGAGCCAGCACGGCCGCCCTCCACAGAGCGTGCACAAGAGGTATCCTCCCAAAGCAGTCACCGCCAGGCGCGTTGTCCGACGGCTAGCCGAACGCACCCATTCGCTGAGTGGCCGTCATGTCACATCCAGGCCTCCCTCGACGTCGGCCAGTGACGACCGCAGTTGGTTGAATGCAAGGTACGAACACCTCGAGAGGCCACCTACATCACGAGGCAGCCCTCGCAGGAGACGGCGTCGCGCTGTCCCTCACCATCGAGACACGCAACCGCCGCCCTCACCTCAGCGCCGAACTGGTAGTGGAGGTGTCTGCCCTCGAGCCGATCACCACCGTCTCACCGCGGCCGTCTGGCGACGGGAGACAGGAGCGCGCAAGCAGCCGCCGGCCGTGACTGTCAGTCGATCGCCGGGAAGCGAAGCGCGGGAAGAAAATGCGCTGCCACTCTTGTTCATGCGCTGATTCTCGAAACAATGGGCTGCTACAACGAGATAGATGCCCGTGGTGGCCGAAACAAATAGCGAATCGTACCTGGCTGCCCACCGTCGTCCACGGCATTGAATTTGGCGGCCGGGATAATCCGGCCATTGCTATTCATGCCTTCTGGAGGCGAAACCAGGAATTCGAGCACCAAATAGACGAGTTGGACCCAGGTCTGTTCCAAGAATAATCAATCCTCCGAAGCCGCGTCCGCCCTCTGCGAAGGAGGCCAGTCAGACGGGACGTCATCCCGTTTTCCATTGCCCACCCGCGTATCGCGAGGAAATTGGCGCCCAATATTGAGATGCGCGAGAGGCAACAGCAATCATGACGCCGCGGAGGGGCATCGATGACCGCCATGCCCCTCGCGGCCAACGTCTTTGATGGATTACCCGCTATCGATAGCAGAATCGTCACGCCATCGACAACACCACTTACCCAACACCCCACAGATGGTCATGGCTACCATCCACCCATCACGCGTGAGATAGAGTGTTTGAGCTTTCTAATTGACCAGTTATATTTGCCGATGTCGCTTGGGCCATCATGAGTCCACCCACGATCCAACACTCAATTCTCAATTGCGCTACGATCTTCTACTCGGCAACACCGTGAGGGAAAGAATCGCCGCTCACAACTCCCGCACAAGTTGGCCCTCACCCTGAAGAGAGAGACCTGGGGTGGACAAATTGAAGTCTACCAGGACCGCTACGTCTGCAGCCCGCGTTTCGCTGAGAGGTGATGAGGTACCAGTCTTGCGCCAAGACCCGCTCTCCCAGAAGACCTGGATAGCCAACAGGATGTGAGGATTTTCCTCGCGAAGTTTTTTCCTCGAGCGAACGCCATTCGTCGCCGCTCATGCGGGCAGCTTGGCGGCTGTGCGAGGAGACAGAAACATGAAACCGTCGGGAGGGATTTTGCGGGTTCGAAGGCAAAAACGGAGAAGATCGCAGCGGAATGTGGCCACTCACAGCAACCACCCTCCTCGCGTGGGCTTGTCTCTGTCAGGCAACGAGACAGGTCGGTGGGAAAAGAAAGTCACAACCAGTCGGAAAGGTCAGAGGTGTGTGTCCGCCTGCAAGCACTTAAACCGCCCTGCATATGCATCCAGTCGTAGCGCACCATCACACAGTATCGGTGACAGTCACTGAGCCGACCTCTGCGCCGCGCGCTTTGGGCGAGTCCAGAGGCGGCCAGTGGTCGTCACATTCTTTTTGTCCCTCCCGGCTGTTGCCCGAAGCCCCAATAATCAGTAGCGCCGCTCCGTCAGCAGCACCGGAGCTGGCCAGGCAGCTGAAGACATCCCCATCATAGTATTGGATTTTTCTTTCCTTCTCTGCGACTCCAAAACATGGAGGAAGGGCTTCCGCAACCCCGCAACACTGAGGAGACGACCCGGGGATGTTATTTTTGTGCTTGACTTGGAGAGGCTTCAGCTCACGTCCTTCCAACACAATGGTGGACTTGGCTTCCCCCCCCCCGGTCGACGACCTTTTGTGTGTACATTCGCTTTTGTTCACGTGTTTTTCAATTGGTAGATGCACCTCCTCTCGCGCTCACATCTCATATTTTCCTCAGCGCCTGGAAAAAGCTCTCGTCGCTCATTCCATCGGCATGTGATTTATCACTCACGAATCTTTGCCTTTGAAATGTCAATCTTGTGTGATTTACTCCATAGTGGCATTCGATTTCCAATTCCCGACGGCAATTCTCACCAGCTCTTTACGTGGAACCCTACTGCTTTATTCGACGCGCTCGAGGGGGCAACTACGGTCTCCAGCTGCCTGAGAATCCTCCACTTTGCACTACCAATCCGCGATCAAAATTCATAGTGCCCGTCGGTAACCTAACGACGGTTACAGCGTTCAAGCGAGCGCCTTCGAGGGTTTGAGCCTGGTGTTTCATCCGTTTCTCGGCCACTCTCATCGCGAGTCCTTCAACACAACCACGCTTTGGGGCAAACCGTTCTGGACGCCTTCCATCCCCAAATGGAAAGGACCACACCTCCATTATTGGCATTTTGCATGTTGCATTTTGGCGAACTAACTGAACAAATCACATTGTCTGAAGATTCGGGCTATTTGAGGAATCGCGCATGAACAAAATTTTGTTTGCTTCGAAGGTAATGCCGCTCGCCTCCCAGGCTGACAACCTCGGGCTCATCGCGCAACTCGTAACAAATGCTCCTCAACTCTGGGTTTCTTCCGCGATCTACATAGTACTCAGCCCTTGCCTTGTGCGGCCTGATCCCACACGGGACCTGCAGAGAGCGTCCCATGGAAGGCTCCCATGAAACTCGGGCTTGTCTACCAGATCAGGAAGCTTGGAACCGAAGAGGGTTTGCTTGGAATCAGCTGGGCTGCCTAGATGTGTCTTCGAATCTCACCGCCGCCCTTGCGATCTGTTCATGCAAACCCTTCAGGCGTGCGCTTTGGCCACCTGCAGGTGAAGAGGTTGTACCCAAAATGGCTGGGTACTTCGTGTCGCTGACCGCAGTGGGCTGTCAACTTGGTACCTGCATGGTGCAGCTTTCGACTGCAGAGGCAACATGCAGGTACATGGAACTTGTTGCCCTTTTGGTCAAGGCTGGGAGAAAACGTCTGCGAGCCCCATCACATCTTTCATGCTGAAGATCACCTCCTCTGCATCCATCCTTCTTGCTGCAGGCTCTAGCAAAGTACGAATGAAACACAACTGCTCCGAGAGACGGCCGTGGTGGTCCTCATTGTATGCGAAGACGGTATCGGTTCCCTTGATGCTGTTCCGCGACAGTCCCTACGCCAGAGGGGGTGGGTTTGCCCCACCCCGACGGGTTCACCGTTCTGACTGGGGACCCACGTCGCTGTCGCGGAAGGGGAGAAGGACTCCAGAAACTCTGGAGGCTTGTCAAGCCTTGACGTTTTTGCACGTGCGGTGGCCGGGCCTGAAGACGGAAAGCAACGCTGGCCCGTTGACAGCATGGTTTCTCGCCCTGGACGAATTCCCCCTGCTTTGAAACCCCAACCAACCCGACCGAAGCAACCTCGGTGACACTGCCGATGCTATCTTTCGCCACCAAGCAGCTCGACGCGACAACAGGTTCCCAGCACCGACGCGACGGGACCCTTTTAACCGCATTTGGTCATGAATTTTCCGACCCACCGTACTCCCCGACACAATGATCGTAAGCACTGCAACCCAGACACCAGCGCAGATACGGACGATGTCCACAACACTGGCGGTGGCTTTGTATGGCCGAGAACGACCCCGTGGAGCAGAGCCAAAGACAGGCGATCTTGACCATCAAAAGACAGTCTCCGCTGGTTCTGCCGAGAACCTAGTCCGATCTGCAACCCTGTCCCCACCCGAGGTCTACAGAAGCCATTGCCCTTTTCAATGAATATTGCAGAAATGCTCATCCTCGGAGCAAAAAGAAGCAACTTCCCAAACCCTTCTTTTTTTTTTAACCCGCACACGGTCTGGTGCTTGCCTGGGCTTGGGCGGGGCGGTCTGAGCTTCATATGATATCCCGGTCTTTCCGTCCCTGGCCACCCTCACTAGGGTGTTTCCCGCCACAGAGGACCAGGTCCTGTCAACCAAACCTGGTAGACTAACGGGCCGCGGAGAGGTAGCCGTGAGGAGTCCCAGATTTTACAACGCCGGGGACGGGCCCAAAAGAGAAATTGCGGGTCCGGATTAGCGGGATAGTCTTCAGCAGCGAAAATCCTGGTCCCCCAGACCAACCCAAGGCAGCAGTTATCCTGCCAAACGAGGCCGAATTTGGCATGAGCGGTCGCTGCTTCCAGATACCTTACTTGATACACGTGAGTTGCCAGTGTCCTCATCACCGCCCACAACAAACAGTCTTTAGACTGTTACTCGGGTCGCTGTCGGTGCGTCTCCGGCAAGTTAGTCCGGCGTCGCTCACGGGCCCGACTGACCGCCAACCACCTGGGACGATTTACGGATGACACTACGAAGACAGGATTGCTCAGGATTGCTGGCTCATTCGGGCCTTTGGCAAAGCTGGCAAGTCTGGGGAATGGATGCCCCGCGCGCCCGAGGTTCCCGCACTTGTTGTCTCGAACCGCTATGTAGCGTCAGAATTGCGCGACTCAAACGGACAGGGCTTCACGTTAGTCATCGATCGACAGCCATGACAGCGGCACCATCGTTCCCGCCACCCTTATCTGTATTCAAGCATCTGACGTGGATCCAGGTGCTATTCCTTGGCTAACGCTGCTTCCTCCCTCGATTTGCACGGATTTCCTCTCCTCCGGAGACTTGGGTTCAATCTGCCACATCGCTCGCTCAAGGCCCCCAAAAGGCCAAAGGATACCCGCTAGTGCAGGAACCCGGCCACGACCCAATGGGCGATTCCATAGCCGTGACGAGGGCCTTCTGGAAGTCTTCCCAGGCCATTTTATCCCGCAAAATACGCCACCACTGCAGACTAAACCTGCATGCGACATTTCCCTTCTGGGCGGTGTGCTACAGGCTGCCATCCCGTTCCAGAGCCCCATCGTTCGAAGCTTCCAACGAGTTCCTCGACGTTCAAATGCCACGCTGTCACTGCAATTGGTACCGCAGCCAGCGCGACGGGCATTCATGAGGTCGAGGGCTAACAATGAAACCACCCAAACGCGAGCGAGCTGAGGATAACTGCTACCGAAACCACATCCCGATGTTCCAGGATCGACTGCAACAAAAAGGATCACCTTCGTGGATCAAGTTGCGATCAATGTGCCCTCCACCATACGTGTATCATGCCAGCGATACCCTCGGATGGCACGGGGTGCGTTATTTTCAAGTATCAGAGATGTGACACCACCTCAACAAGTGAAGAGGAGGATCTCGGTAAACATCCGATCGAATGCAGCTCCAGACGTGACCCCAAAACTTGGCGAACATTTGATTCAGATGCTGATATCGTAGCAGCAGCGGCTCTGGGGCCAACAGATTCCGAAGAGTTAAGTCGTGGGGAAAACCTGCCCTAACCCGCTTATCCGGCTTCTACTCTCCTTCTGGAAATGCTTCCCTCGATGCCCTCCACGACGCTTTCTTCTAGGCCTTTACTCTAGACTCAAGTCACTACTCCAAGGTCACCGACCGCCAACAACCATGAATCGAGGGCTCAATCCAGTTGAAGCCTTAGGTCGCTTCTGTTGATGGTCCGAGTGTGCAAGCGGCATTTCCGGTGTCGCCGATGGTGTATTGATCCCTCGTTCCTCAGTTGGCACTATCACATTTTTACACACCACCTTCAGGTTCATGATAGCATTGCTATCCGCGCAAAGCGAACTGCTTCGGAGATGTGATCGTGTCTCTTATCGCTGGAGCGACACACGGGGGTCTCGCGCTGCTAAGTGGCCATTCCCCTCGGATGCTAGTCGTCGCTCCTGTGGGTTTCATGGGGATCAAGCACGTGGGGGTAGATATTCCATCCCACGACTCGCGATGGCACCTCGCAGCAATAATAGACTTGCATTACACGTGTGGCGCACTATCCCAAGAGAAATCACTAGGCTGCTGCTTTGACACTGCTCTGCCGGCCGGTCCCGGAATTCCCTTGCTTTGCAACCCAATTCTGGCTAGCGATAGCATCGCACACCGTGTCCTGGGGCAGCCATGGCTCTTCTCGACGCCCTTTGCATGCCTGTTCACAGCCTGAGAGGCGTGAGAGGTAACAACAAACAGCCCGGCCGGGGCAAACAATCCACAAGGTCACCAGTCGCGTCTGGGCAGTGGGATGGTTTGACTTTGAGCATGACTGATCGCTGCGGGGCTCAGGGGTGCTGCTTGGTTTGCTGCACGGTGATGGCTCCAGCTGAACGCAGCCGTCCCAATGAGCCTCTGCCCTCTCTGCAAGGACGAAAGTGATCTGCTGCGCCGATGGCAGCGCCTTCCGTCAACACTTTCTTCATGGTTCGGAATACATTCCTGCCTCCACCGCTTGCACCCACACTCACTCCGTTCACTCGATCACACCAGTGCCAGCGCCATCAGTCCGTCACGAGCGGTACTGCGAGAAGAGCGGGGCTTGTGCCGGTTGGTGACGCCCGCTTGAACCGCTTTGACTTCCTTCTTTCGGGTGTCTGGGTTTTCTCTCAGCTCCGAGTCGCCTTCGTGCCCGCTAAGTCAGGTCAACGCCGTCATGGCGGGGTAAGATAGGTATGTAGCTTGGGTCTGAAGCGAGTTTGCCTTGGCCTGGGTGCCTCGCTTGTCGTTTCCCGGCAACTTCAAGGCAGGCAACTCAAGTCAATCCAAGTCCACAGCGGTGCTACCTAACACATAACACATGTCGACTCTTGGACCCCAACGCAGCCCCAGGTCCTGCATCGCGCACGGGCTCACCACCAGACCACTCAGACCTCTTACGACTGCGGGGGCAGAGGCCTGTTCGCACTTGGGCGGCCGTGTCATACGTCGGTAGTGGGAGATATAATACAGATATGGACGGTGTGCTGCGAGTCGGTAAGTATTTGCGCAGGTGTGCTGGTGCCGTCTTGCCGCTTGTATTGGAAGTACTAGTAAGACGAGCTGCAAGCTTGGTCTGTGGTTGCACCACATGCCAATCGTGTACACACGTTGCATTCGAAACAAAAGTCTCGGCTGAAGGTATACTTCAAAGAACAATCATCGGTGCGGCGGCCAAGTTGAGACGGTTATTTCGTCCAATATGTAGGGAGGAAGCAGGAACGCACAGCACGCGGGGCGGTTCCCCGACCGGTTGTGCCGCGAGCTTGCGTTTGTGTCCCCCGACAGACGGCGCGAAAGGTTTCATGAGTTCGGAGATTCCCCCTATTATACAGCGGTGAGCGTGGGATTTTGAATTGTTTCAAAGGATACGGGGTGAAACTTATGCCGTATCTGGACGATGATGAGTAAGAGTTGGGGTCATGTTCGGAGTCAGCCGTCGGGTTTGTCGGGCTCTCTCCCGGGCCTGGCATGTATTGGTGGCTGAGCTGGAGGCATTGATGTGACGATGTTGGGCGGGTCGTATTCATTCAGCAGCTAGGAGCTGGAGAGAGTGACGCGTGTCCTGTCGGGGCTATTCATCGGAGGTGGGATACGAGGTTCCAGTGAGCCGTTTGAATCAGCGAATGGAGTGCTTACCTTCTTAGGTGCGGATTCCATGAATTAATGACTGTCGGCTCGTGTTTTCATAGCTGGATGATAGGTACCGAGGTTGGTACACCAAACATAAGGTAGGTATTAACAACCCTACTAGTATTGGCATGAATGTTGATTTTTTAACTTTGTCTGTGACGTGAAGTTTGTAGGTCGGACTGGAAGTTATTTAAGGATACAAGCATCAAAGATGCCTTATCTCACAACTCACAACTCCAGACCATTAGGCACACATGGGACTTGACATGGGGGCTTCTGAAACCATACTCTTAGATTGTTGTCAGTTCGGCGGGTGATATCGCCCGATTCATGGGCATCGTAGAGCCATGAGGCCGGGTGCTCGCTTTGGCAGTAGGCTTAGGGTGTTTGATTTGATACTCAATATGAAGGGTACCTACGTGTGACATTGTGGAGAATCACAAGCGATAACCTCGTTGACTGACAGGTATTGATTAAGAGAACGTCTCCTTGGGTCCACTGGTGGCTTTTGATCATTCAACCATGACTGCGCCAGACTGTTCTTCGTCTACACGAGGAGAAGCAGTATGGTGACTGTCGTTGAATCTCGGTTTAAGTTACACGTACTCTTATCAAATTTGTCCCACACAACCCTCAATAATGGCTTGATCTGTAAGGCAGGTAGATACTAACTTTGGTACCTAGAAGGATGTGCGAGTGCCTAGATACCTGGATAGTTAGAATGAACCGTGAGTATTTGTTCACAAATCTAGAAGCCTAAGGCTTAGACTCAAATCATTGGTACAGGAGCAGGTCTATCACCCTTATAATACAGTACTACATGAGGTAGGTGATGTAAGAACATACGCAGATGACTGTCAGTTGAAATACGCTACTCACTGGCACTGAATTGAAGCAGATCGCAAGACAACTCACCCTCGACACCCACCAGTTATCTCGCCACTAAACTCATTCCAAAATACAACAGAAAATCCTCGCAGAAAAAGAATTCGGTACCTTGCCATCCTCTACAGAAATGCAGGCGAATATCGTGGACTCAATCCAAGTTGGCGACGTGGCTGCTGTGGCGATGGCAGAATTTTAGCAGCCTGCCGCAGAGCCAAACTCACTCACGCTGCACAAGACCCGCACCTCTTCACTCAACCCCAACCTCACAACACCGCACCACCACCAACGCATCAAACCAACGCCTCAACTTACATAACCTACACCTCAACCCCCCCTATTAATTCTCATACCAAAACAAACCACCCCACCTGAGTACTGAAGACCAACCCCCGCCACGGGCCACCAGCCAAAATGCCCTCCTCCGACTCAGAAGACGACTACATGAAAATGACCTTCACCGACGCCCCCGCCCTCGCTCCCGCGCCCGAAACCTCTCTCCAGCGACGCCAACGCGAGCGGCGCGAAGCCGAGCAGCGCGCCCGCGTCAAGTCAAAAGCCGAGCTCGCAGCCGAAGAGACTTCGCGGCGGGAGGCCTTACTCTCCACTTCGTTGCTGGCCGAGACCCCGGCGTGCGGCAAGCCCAAGAGCAAAGGGCTTGCGATGATGGCCAAGATGGGATTTACGGGGGGCGCTCTGGGGAGGGAGGGGGAGGGGGTGGGGGATCGGGTGACGGAGCCGATAAGGGTTGTGGTGAAGGATGGGAGGGAGGGGATCGGGCTGGAGAGTGAGCGGAAGAGGAAGTTGCGGGAGGCAGCTGAGGCGGCGGGAGAGACGGC
>Ga0247780_1000945_pt1 | contig 21636 bp, 15 predicted proteins | sample UWRJL079202R5_FD_179927 | JGI IMG/M metagenome (GOLD analysis project Ga0247780, IMG submission 179927) | Plant litter microbial communities from Arlington Agricultural Research Station in Wisconsin, United States - UWRJ-L079-202R-5 | ecosystem: Environmental > Terrestrial > Plant litter >... | reverse complement strand
CACTTGCCCACCCCCTCCTTATATCCCTCCTCCTCCTCCTCCTCTCCCCTGCCCTCCCCAACACCTCGACAGCCTCCCCTTCCTTCCTTCCCCCCTAACATCCTCAAATTCACCTGCAACATCGTATTACTAACCACCACAACCTCCAACGCGGCCGGTAGCTTGTCTACCCCGAGTTGCCCCTCCAACGCATTCGTAACTAGCGCTTGTCCGTAGATCTGCCCGTGCGCTTGGCACTTGACGTTCACGACACGAAATACCTCTGGGATATTTCCCTCGATTTGCATTGTTTCGGCGTCGAAGTCGTCGATGAGGATGGAGTCGGGGGAGGAGATAAGGGCTGCGAAGGCTAGGGAGGGTAGGGAGGGTGGGGGGGGGCGATGGAGGTGGTTAGGGAAGGGGAGGAAGGTGCGTGGGCTGGGGAGGCCGGAGTGGGGCATGTGAGCTGTGGATTGGGTGGTGGTGGTTGAGTTGAGGAGACGGCCTGTTAGGTCGAGGGTTGACTTCGCCTTGGAAGGCTTTTGAGGGGAGGTGATGGGGGATAGCCAGGCATAGGCGGGCTTGTCGCCGCTCTGGAGAAGTTTGGGTTCTTCTCCGTGGCTGGAGCTGTGCCACTCGATGTAGGTGTCTTGGTTGTACCAGATCTTGTAGTCGACCATGACGTAGAAGATATAGGGGTGGGGTGTCTCGGAGGTTGCGGAGGAGAGAACTGGCTGCCCTGTCCATCCCGCCCAGGAGAAGCTGGGGAATCCGGCTCTTCGAGTGTCGTGACGTTTTGGCGCCCAGAGCAGGGCCGAGTCGATGTACTCGATGGGCATGCCGTAGAAGAAGTGGATGTTTTTCTTCTGGCCGAGTTGGGTCTGAAGACCGTCGAAGCCTTTGAGGATGTCTGACTGGACTGACAGGGAACGGCGGGTGTAGGCCTGCACGAGACGCTCCGAAGTCTCGCCAGGGCCGTAAAACCGCCCGGCGCGGTTTCCGAAATACGCAGCAGCTGAGGTGCTTGTGTCTGCGCGTTGAAGGATGGACGTCACGACATCTGGTTTCCGGGCGCAGAAATCTTCGCGGCAGGTCCGGCGCTCGCATTGGAAGTAGGCCATGCCGCCGAGGAAGATGAACCGCCGGCGGGAGAGGAGCATCTCTTGGAATGTCCAGGCACGGGTCTCGTAGACTGTTTGCTCTGTCTTGAGCTCGAGATCTGGAAGCACGGCGAGTTTGACGCGAGAGGAAATCTGTTCGACGTGCTGTTCGGGCATTCTTGATCCGGGTCTGACCCCTGGAAGGCCGCTTCCGGAGCCTTCTCCAGCTGCGGCGATGATGGTGAAGATGGAAATACCGTAGATGAGATCCGTCGTCGCCTTCGAGCTACAACGACTCGGCACTGCATCTGCTGCCGTCGGTTCCGACTGCGAGGCCGCTGGCGGGACAGGTCGGGGAACAGAGTAGACTTTGGGGGCTCGGCGGCACGGAGTAGAAATCTTTTGTTCCAGTCGAGGTGCCGATAGATTAGTATGGCGGAGCTGGGTACATGGGTTCTTGTCGTCTCGGGGGTATTGGGGTTTGGGGGTTATAGTCCGGGCTCCTTCTCATGGCTTGGATTCTCTAGGGGATACACTTGAATTAATGACGCTATGCCGTTCTCTCATACCTACTCACATATGTATATGGTCGTCTTCCTCTTCAGTTACAATAAGATACCACACTCACCTCCCATATACATCTGCTCAAGTATCTTGGCCATATCTCTGTACAAGATCTCTCATGACATCCAGGACCCTATTACAGTTAGTAAAAGTGGGAGCCAATATTATACCTAAAAATATATATTCTTACTGTTTACGAAGCGTCTTGTTTTCGTGGAACAGGGCAGACACGTGTGTGTCAAACCTCCTAGTTCAACGTCAGTCCTCAGGCGAGATCAACACAAAAGATCATATGCCACAATCTACTCACAACCTGTAAAGATCCAAATGACCATCAAAATCCTCCTCAGAGGGTGAGATCTGAACGAATGTGTTGTCTGCATCGATATACTCGGCCCCAAACCTATTGCCCCCATCTGTTTAGGAATACATATATTTAGCACTTACTGGTCGTTAAAATTAGCAATTTTTATAAGACGTCTCTGCGGTAGCGGGAAGGAGAAGAGACGTATTGGAGTAACTGTATGTTTCACAGACCTCCAGCTACCGGGCAAATGCGCCGCTGTAGCAGTCACCGTCGATCTCGACGGAGGCGTCGTGTACTTCGTCCCCAACGTCTTGATTCAATGCCCACACACGCCCGCTCCTCGGCAGCGTCATCCCGGATAAAAGCAGAACTGGACACGACTTCGATATAATCAGAAAGCTCAGCCATCCTCGACACTTGACGTAACCTCTCCGAACGCTATCAAGCTGAGAGATTGGCGACCGCGAAAATCTGCACGCTCGAAATCCACAACCATAAGCCTGCCACTATCGTACAAGATATTGCGTGTCTCTAAATCACGGTGCAGAACGCCCAATGTGTGCACTGTTTTGAGTGTTTGTTTTACCCTAAAGTTGCCCTCACGAACCCCTGTGACCTGCACCGCCCGTAGCCACCTTGCTCAGGCGCCGCTTAGGTACTGCTTAGGATTTAATCGGGAGATAATTAGAGAAGTTGCTAAACATGGTTTAGGGAAGTAGATAGTACTTTATGGTTAAAATGGCAACTTTTCGCAAGGTCCTAAGGATACTCCCCTCGGGGCATCCAGTCAGTTCGAGCTGACTGGCAGCCTGGCTCTGCTAGGTTGACAGGAATGCGGTCAAAATACTAAGCTAGCGAGTAGACGTAATCTTCGTAAAACAGTACAGTCTATAAAGAACAAAATCTCTGGCAAAGCCAGAGATCTAAGACACACACATGATACACAAAATACAATCAGTCTGAACTCATTCAATCCTAAGTGCAATGATTCTGATAGAAGCCCCCTCTAACAACAACAGCCTGCAGCCGAATCAACCCTAATTGATAGCACCCTCCCAATTCTCCATATCATCTCGAAGACAGGGCATTCTTCTTTTCAGCGCAACCAGACTGGGGGAGTTGGATATGCAAACTCAAACAAGGCTTCCTTCAACCTCTTCAATGGCCCAGGTCGTATCCTGGCAGCCAGTGCAGCAGCAAACCTCTCTCGGACCCTGAATCGGGTCAACAGTTCAATCCTCTCCCCCGCCTCTAGGAGGTCCAAGACAGTCAGCTCTGTTCCCATGATCTCTTGATTGTGAAGGTCTCTCTTCAAGATGTCCACCTGGGCCTGGCACGCCAGATCCTCAACCTCTTTTATCCCTGAGTGTCTGTCGGTTATTATGAATATCTATCTAGGGGATATAGGATGCTAGCTCACCACAGTCACGGATGAAGCCTCGAAGTGCAGATCATTAGCAAAAGAACTTCCCAATTCGATAAGTTTCTCAAGCTTACCAAGCTCGTTGATGATGGCTGTAAGAGCTGCACATTTTAAAAAACTGATAGGATCCCACGGATTCAACGGTTCCCAGATATCCGACAACAGAGACTCTGGCTCCCGACGTTTAATGTCAACGGCAATGACGTTGTAGAGCAATCGGTTCAGACGGTCGGTGCTGATGATGGATTGAACTATGATCCCAATCAGTGACAACTCCGGCATAAGACTAGGTTCGGCAGCGTACCCTGCGCGATTGCATCCTCTGGCCCAGACAGCGAAATCTCGGGAGGCGGACGCTTTGTACGCCTCGGATGAGTGTTGGCGAAATGCTGGATTGCTCCACACCGCCAGAACTTGGCGTAGATGATGAAACGGTGGGCTGGGAGACACCTGTACTCAGCTTCCAACAGGTCCCGATTCCGCTGGCGGATGGACTCGTGAACACCACACGCGCCAGAGAACTTATCAATCCGAACACGAAGCGCCCACATTCGTCTCGCTTGGTCAACGTCCTCGTCCACTGTGTGTGGTCCGCCTCCTAGTGAAAATATGTTCCCCATCAGCCGCCCGTACTCTTTTGGGCTCTATGGAAACCCCCAAACAGGTGAAGAACAGAATGGGGGGAAAGTTTCGGGGCTGGGTTTAATCCATCACATACCTAGAGCGGTGTAGCTTAGAAATGAACCCCCCTCTGGCTTTTCCATCCTCTCAACGAAAGCGCGCACATCCTTGTCTTCGTCCACAGCGAGCTTCTTCCACATCCTACGACTACCTTCAAAATTCTTTTTTAAGTTGCCGTCTCCCTGGGCTTCCAGCGGCACTTTGAGCCTGCCCGTGACCGTCTTCTTGGTCGAGCCGAGCGAGCGTGAAACGGCCTCGAGCTTCCTCAAACATTCCTCGCGGCCGTCCTGCATCCCGGTTAGAACCTTTCCGGCAACGTGGCACGGCGCAGCGAGATACCACTCCAGCGTCTTGGCCAGCGAGGCCGTCGAATCGAATACCACCCTGGTCGACTGGTCCAGGTTGTCGAGCAGGAGGGCGTTGATGGAGTTCACATGCCACGAGTTGATGGGGAAGAAGGCGAAGTCGAAGCGGTGCTCCTTCTTTCGCTTCCCGTCGTACCCGGGCAGGGGGACTAGCCTGCCGTCAACCATCTGACTATAGTTGTTTCTCGCCTTGGCGACTGGCAATTCACTCAGGCGGGTCCTGCTGAGGAGGTCGGCGCCGAAGAATCGATCGAGGTAGTCCCTCCTCATCTCTTCCCGCGACTTCTTGATTTCTTCGTCGTCGTCCTCGAGCGGGGTGGGCAGCATGAAGAACCGGAGGACGATCATGAGCTTTGGTGATATGGGCGCGAAGAGGTGCAAGGGGCAGTGGACGGATTCTTCAACTTCGCCGGTTTCTTGGTCCCGAGTAAAGTTTATGGGGCCCTCAAACACGCCATAACTGTTATCGGTAAGGATAAACTCCTGCTCGGGATTGGCGGGCGTGCAGATAGACATGTAATACATTTCGGTGTGGTTGATGAACCACAGGGCGTCGTCGGGATACATGCGCTTGGGGAGCTCGTCGTTCCACTTGCCCTCTAGGTCCATGTCGATATCGATGATAGCCTTGAGGTTGTCGAACCACACGTTCAGCGGCCGCCGGTAGCCTTTCTCCTGCATGTGCTCGCGCACAAACTCCTTGTCAACGCCGTCGTAGTCGCCAGCCGTCCCGTGGTCGAAGCGGCAGCGGAGTTGACGGCTGCGGTAGAACAGAATGAAGAGGAACTTGCGGATGCAGTCGCGCTCGCTGCGTGTCAGACAGACGCTGCCGTTTTCGTCAAGACTTGGTTGCCCCCCTTCTCTTTGCATCCTTTCCTGATGCTCGCCGTACGCTTTCGTAATCTTTGCAAAGATGCGCGCGGCTTGGTTCTCGAACCTGCCCAGGAGCTCTTCCAGTCTTCGCTGCTCCGCGAGTGACGGCTTGGTTGCATCGTCATACATGTTAATATCGCCGAGAAGTCGGCTGATTGGACTTTCGCAGATGATGGGATCTTCGCGTGTGAGATCAATGTTGCGAGCCACCAGCTCCCCTCGACGAGGACCGCCGCCATGATTGTTGTTTTCGCTTCCTTTCTTCCTAGCTCTTGGGCGAGGCCCTGCAGGCTTGTAAGTATGGGCGAAGTTCTTGAGGACGAACTTGGGGATGAAGTGTTGGTACTGGACTTGCGGGATGGACTCCATGGTGCCGAATTGTGTGGAACGTTTCACTGAGGGTACGGAGCTCATGGGAGCAGCGGAAGTGCAGTTGCAAAGTGACTTGATTAGGTAGAAAGGGTGGGAGCGAAGCTCCCAGACTAAATACAAAAGAGAGCTCCCTATATGTAAGGAGAGCACATGACGAAAGGCTCCTGCGTTCCAGCCTAGCCTGGAGCGGTAAGGCGCCTGGGCGCCTGAGCGCTAAGAACTGCCGCTGCAGTTCGACACACCCCCCAGGTGCTCAGAACTGCGTTCTAAGCGCCTGAACGTTCGAAAAGAAATTCGCTATAGATAGAAAATAATAAGGTCTGGAGGCGAGTTAAGCCTGTAACTTCCCAATTATGGTTAAGTTAATATGTGGTTACGTTTTCAGCGCGCGCTAAACCGAAAGCGGTAAGCTTATGCGGTGGTCTGAGCTTCTTAACTCTATACTAAGAGCTCGCGATCTTTCCCTCTGTTTATTTACTTTTTTCAGGCAAACATAAAAAATTAAGAACACTACCATTCTTACTCCCACTCCTAACTACTATAGCTAACGTAAAGACCGTGGGCTCGCGCCTTAAGAAAACGTAAGTCCTGCTCTTTCTGCTTGAAAAAACTGTCGTTTCTGCTTACTAATATACTTTACGTATCCAGTTCTTATTAAAAGTGTAATTAATCTTATCTGTAAGTATTTTTACCACTCTTTCTTCTACTTTAGTTTTAACGTGCTTTACAGTTAAAGCTTTATAATAAGAAGAGAGTGCTTACAATATAAGTTTCACTTACTTTTATCGTTTAAAAGTAGTAGTTAACTTTAATTTAAGTGTTAAAAAGCCTAAGCCCTTTACTTACATCTTAACCCCGTTACCTAAGCCTTTTAGCTTACCCCCTTACTTACCCTCTTATAAGGAGGAGGATAAGGAAGAGGAGGAGGTTAAGCCTCCTATAATACTAACGTAAGTGGATTCGTTTTTACAGTAGTAAATACTTATATTTAACTTTAAGCTTTTAACAGGAAGAACAAGCCGCGCGCCGCTAAGTCGCCTTACCTACTAATAATTACACCTAAATGTAGTAAAGTCTGTTTAAGGTATTTACAGAGCGTTATCACTAGTAATAATAATAGCTACTATTATAAGTCAGTTAGCGTTTCGGTACGTTACTACCGCTACATTAACAGTTACTCTTATATACTAATATAGGTACTCTTCTTATAGACTTAATTACATACTTAATTAACTTACTACTTAACTTATTCTTAATTAAGCCTTTTAGGGATAAGTTTCTCATAGCCTTACAGGGTAGAGCTCTAGCTACCGTAAATCTCCTATATTCCATAAGCTAATTCTATTCTAACTGCTTATAATAGAAGCTTAAAAACCATAAAGTTATGCTACAGGCGTTACTTACTAAGCCTTTAGCTCGGTTAAGCTAAGAAGAGATCGTAATAGCTACTGGTAATGTTCTGCTTAGTAACGTTAATATTATTCAGGGCTCTAGCTCTTTAAAGGAGCGTACTGTTACTATAATTAGCAAGCTTATTAACTTAGCCTCCTGCATTTAGCAAAGTGTTATGTCTAACTTGCTGTCTTGTTACCTTTAGGCTTATTTCGTCTTTTATTACGCTTATAGCGCTGCGCTTTTATACACGGAGACTGCAGAAACAGTGCTCTCTTTAATCTTATAACTCCTCTGCTACAGTTCCCTTTACTATATAACTAATATCCTCCAGTCTTACAAGCGTTACAAAATGCTTAAAGCGCTACCGTAAGAGTAGTTTAGTAAGTTTATCTACTAGTATCTGTTATATAGAAAGATATAAGACTTTAAACAAGCCTTTAATATACTCTTAGCAAACCTATATATTATAAATATCAACGTGCTAAAACCTAGTGTTTACTCTTATATTCTCTCTAACTACTAACTGTATTATTTACTAGTTATTACAGAAGATTTTCTAAACTAGGCTAAGCTTATAAGCGATATCAGCTATAAGCCTTTTAAACGCTATAATCTCCTTAACTACATACGTAAGCGTAAGCAGTTTAGCTTCGGTTAACAACGTTATAACTATATATTAACAAGCAGCTCTCCAGTTAATTACGTATTACGACCTGCACCCGACACAGGCCTTAAGAGGACTGGCGCAGGTTAAGACAGAACGTATAGCAGGACGCTAACAGATAAGGGGCGTTCCGAAAACGGCTTATTAAGCTAGCACTCCTAGACAGGGGCTTAATATCACTATAGGTCGTTATCATTATAATACACAGAGGTAAGTCTAAGTAGTAAGATATAAATAAATAATTAAATACTAGCGTAAGGAACCAGAGTCCCTTATAGTAGTTATAAGCATAACTATAACTATTTATACTAACTAACTAGGAGGTACTTTATACCTTACTTATAATATCGTAAGTGCTTATTATACAAGTACTTTACACTATGTAAGCGTTTTACTCGTAAGGTTTCTCCTACTTACAATACAAGCACTTAACATACCGCAAGCAGCACCTCACTAGTCGTAAGGGCTTTAAGTCTTTACACCCCTAGCCCAGTGCGCCTAAACAGTGTATACCGTCTTCCCATACTGTTCTTTCTACAGGGGATTTACTAAACTGCCCTAACCTAAGTGACAGCTTATAAGGTCGTTACATAATTCCCCCTCTTTAACGTTCTTTTCCTATAAAGAACTTAAAAGGTAAGCTTTTTCCTTTCACCACTTTACTATATAATAAATATCTAACTCCTAGGTCTTAAAACAGAAACAGGGTAAAAGCATTAATTACTATCTAAACCTTACAGCCTACACACACACGTTTAATAGTAAAATGTCCCCTTATTCTTTTTATAAATCTGTTAACTTTCCACTTATCTGTTAGGTTTTAAACTAGTCTAATAGTTATAATTACTGTTTAAAGAGGTATTAGCCTTCCTAATGTAACGTTTTTAATATTAGTAAAGCGAAATTAAAGGCTCTTCTTATTAAAAAGCAGAACCTTAACTTATAAGTTAAGTCTATTACTTAACAGCTTTATAAAGCTATTACTAAACTTTAAAAGGTATTAACGTACTTAACACACCTTTATAAATAATAATCCCACCTTAAGGATTAGGCCGTAAAGGCGTTTAGTTATAAAGTAGAGTTATTAAAGTTCTAAGAGAGTAAGGAGGTTAAGTTAAACACCTCTCGTAAAAACGTAGAGTCTTTTAACTAGGGGAACTTCTTAACAGGGTCTTTATAACAAGTAGTTACTTTATAACTTAATTTATAACTTCCTTTTTTTAATAAGAGGTTATAAGTTTAGTTTTTATAAGAGTCTTCTATCACTTTAAGTCATTACCCTTTAAGGCTAAAGGGTTTAAGGTGATTTTTTACTTATTTTCTTTTACTGACTTTTTTCCTTAATAATACTCGTTTTTTATATAAAGCTCGTTAGGAGCTCTAAAGGCCCAGCCTCCTTATTAGGTTTAAAGTCCTTATAACCTATAGCTAAAGGTTTTAATAAATATCCTTCTATACTTATTAAGGAGTTTCCTGCCGCTTCTTAGGCTTTAAATCCTATAGTAATCTTACTCTTCAGTATAGTAATTTAAATATCAGATCTTATCTTATTTCTAATTCTTATTATTAACTTTAACTAATCTAGATTTTTTTAATAAAACTCTATAATTAGGTCTAGGCACTTAAAACTTTTAACTAGTTCTTATAAATTACTTTTAAAGCTGTAGTTTAACTACCTAATAAGATATTTAAACGTGTTCTTTCCCTTTTATAAATCTATAACTTCTTTAACGTTATACTTATCCTTATTAACGTTAATCTTAATCTTCTTTTCCAGTGGAACTCCCTTTAAGGCAGGTTTTAAAAGTAAGATGTGAAAAACTTTAATCCACACTTTTATACTAATAAGTAAATCCAGTTTATAATTAAAGGTAACGACCTTTTTCTTAATCTAGAACAGTCTGTACCTTTTAAAGTTAAGCTTTTTATTAGGTCGTTTCAAATACAGGTTTTATAAAAAAAGGTAAATATAATCCCCCTCCTTAAAAGTCAGTCCTTTAACTTCTTTACTATTATAATAAAGTCCTTTCTTAAGTATTAGTTACTTAATTTAATATTTATTAGTAAATTTCTTTATTTATTTATATATAAACTTAAGTTTAGCTTACAGGTAGTTATATAATTCCTATATCTAATCTATATAGACTGCAGTTTAAGGGGTGTTAATAAGTAGGCTTTAATAAAGCTGAAACTCCTTACTGTAATTAGTGAAAAATAGTAACACACTTATTAACTTAATTAATGTTATATTATAAGCTATCTGTATTATTAATAACAATTTAAACTAATTATCTTATTTAAAGTTAACGTAAGCTTAAAGATATATTATACATATCTAATTAACTTACTCTATTTAGCTATCTGTCTATAGGTAAAAGGTTATTAAAAGTTTACTCTTCACACCTATCTTTTATATTAATCCTTATTAAAACTTTAATATAATCAGTTTATCTCGATCTGTAACAATATTATCTAACTAAAGGTGTTATAAAACTACCTTTTTCTTAAAAACATAAGCAAGTTACTCTACTGTTATATCCTTTAAGGTTAGCAGAAAGTAAGCCTATTTCGTTAATCTGTTAACTATTATAAGGACTTGGTTATAAGTAACTCCTATAACAGGGTCTTTAGACTTTAAAATCCCAGTAATAAAGTTAAGTAAGATGGAACTCCACAGCACTTATAATACAGGAAGTGGTTTAAAAAGCCTATAAGGCTTATAATATCAGTTCTGCTTTTAATAACAGATATTACAGTTATTAACCACCTCCTTAACTAACTTCTTTATTCTTAAGAAGGTGTACGCTTACTAAGCTTACGTAAAAGTTTTAATTTAACTTATATATCCTTTAAGTTAAGACTTATAAACTTATTAAATATACTCCTTCCACTTATCTAAGCTGTAAACATACAGCTTCTTTTAATACTAAAACCTTACTCTTAGTTTAGGCACGCTATCTACACCTTCTAATAATTATTTTAATTAATAATCCGTTTTACTATAGTTTAGGTACTTTAAGTACTCCTTACTACAGTCTTATAAATGCCCTGAAAAGTCTCTTAAAAGGTACTTATACTTACAGGTCCCTTCCACTAACCTTCTTACTTAAAAGTCCTACTGTTACTAATAGATATTATACTCTATTTATAAGTTTATACAGATATTAATAGTTTATTCTAACATCTAATCGTCTGACACTTACAGTATATATTTTAATATACTGTTTTTAACTTTATTAAATATAGTAATAAGGATTAAAATTAAGTTAATATCCTTATAATCCTGTCTCCAATTAAGAGTATCAGCTCACCTATTATCTTTTCCTTTAACGTGGTAAATCTAAAAGTGGAACAGGGCTATTAACTCTACCTATTATGTTTATTATAAGTTAAGTTCTTTCATTAGGAAGTATTAAAGGTTATTATAGTCTAAAAAGACTTAAACTGGTTCCTTTATACCATTTAGGTACAGTGCTTATTTAATAAAGCATTGGATAATCGCTATTAGTTCCTTATTATAAATTAAGTATTATAAAACTAGGTTATAGATTCCTTTTAATAAGAAGGTAACTAAGTGGCGTTTCCTATTATCTTAAACTTAGTTAAGTTCTCCACTAATTATAAATTCTAAGGAATCTGTTTTAACTTAAAAAGGTTTTAAGAAATCAGGGAGGGCTAGGACTGGTACTGTGATAAAGGCGTGCTTAAGGTCCTTAAACGCCTTTTATTATCTATTAATCCACTTAAACGGTTTACCCTCTTCTGTAAGTTTATATAATAGTTTTACAATCTTTATAAAGTACTTAATAAAACATTAGTAAAAGTTTATAAAGCTGATAAAGGCTTATAACTTTTTTTAATTCTTTAAAGTAGGTTAGTCCCTAACTGCCTTTATCTTTTCTGTTTGCATTTTAAGCTTTCTAAGGGTTACTTTAAACCCTAGGTAATTTAGTTCCTAAATGTGGAAATGGCTCTTTTCTAGGTTTACTGTCAGCTTCGCTTTTTTAAAAGCTGTTAAAACCTATCGTATATGCTTTTAATATTCTTTTAAAGTTTTAGAATAAATTAGGACGTTATTTAAATACATAAAGATAAACTTGTTAAGGAAAGGGTAAAAAATACTGTTAATAAAGCCTTAAAAAGTTACAGGGGTGTTTATTAATCCTATCAGTATAACATAATACTAGTAATACCCGTTATAAGTCTGGAAAGCTATTTTATATTTATCCTCTTCCTTCACTTTAACGTGGTTAAACCCTATAAGGAAATTAAGGCTAGAGAATTAATTTGCTTTAATAATCCATTCTTACATTTCTATAATAAATAGTAATAAGTAGCGATTTTTAATTATATCCTCATTTAACGTTTAATAATTAATAACTATATATAACTTACCGTCTCCCTTCCTTAAGATAAATAGTATTAAATACCCTACTGGGGACTAGGACTCTATAATAAACCCGTTTTTCAGGTTCTTATTAACATACTCCCTTAAGGCCTTAGCTTACTAGGGGTTTAGGTAGTAGGGCTGGAAGTTATAAAGCTTCACTCCTGGCTTTAACTTAATTTTATAATCTTATAGTCTATAATCTGGTAATTACAGTATCTTTTTTTAAAATAGGGTAAACTTCCTGTACTCTACAGGTACCTTAGATAAGTTAACTTTTTCACTTATCTGTAGTTTAACTTCTTACTTTTTTCTACCTTTTAAATCGTTATCTAAGTAATATAGTAAACTCTTTAATCTTTTAACTGTTTTTATAAACCTAACCTAAACCGTGTTTAATTCTAAGGGTTTAATGTGTTTTTAAGTGCTTTATACATCTCTAAAGTGGTTTAATGCCTTCTTAACTTCCTTTAAATAGTAATTACTATTAAGGGACTTACTAAAGGTAAGATAGCTACTCTTTTAGTTAATTACAGGGTTATACTTCTTTAATTAGGGTAGACTTAAGATTATATTATACCTTATAACTAGTGTAACGTTAAAGTCTACTTATTATTTATCTTTATCCACTTTAATTAAGAGTAGTAAGTAGTAAGTGACTTTACTGTTATTATACTAATATAAGCTTCCTTCTTTATTTTAAATGGGAATAGCCTCTTTATACTTTTAGTTAAGGAGTTTCCTTTAATTAATTAACAAGGGGTGCATTAGGTTAGAAACGCTCTTATTATTAATTACTACTCTTACCTTAAACGGCCTCCCTTTTTTATCTATCAGGTTAACACTAATAAACAATACTTATACTTTTTTAACATTTAAGTTATAGTAATTATTTATCCTTAAAGTCTTATCTAACTTAACCTTTAAATACCTCTCCTTCTTCTTAAGGTTTTTACTAACTAGTAAACTACTAGTTTCCAGCCTTTTTAAAGGGCCTATAGCCTTTTCCCAACTCCTTTTAGAAAAACAGGCAGCTTTAATAAACCTAATGGTTAACTTTTCCTAGGTTTTCACACTTTAACGTCTAGTTAACTTTAAATGGCTTAATGTTCCTAAAGTCTTTAATAAGTTAATAGTACACTTTATAAAACTGGATTGCAGTAATGTTTTTTTACTTTTAAGTCTGTTAGTAATCTTCTTACTTTTACTACTCTCTAGCTTTTTTATTAAGATGTAACAAGCACGTTACAACTAGGCAGTTATTAAGTACCCCTCCTCACTAATATATGGTAAGGGCCTGGTTAATTATAATAACTTTTCGTTTATTACTAAACTCTCTTATTAGAGAGTAAGAGATTTAATAATAAGCTAGTTTTAACTTTACCCTTATAATAACGTAGTCCCGTCTTTATACGCTAGAGAAGTGGTTATAAAGGGCCTTAGGTTTACTATATCGATTAAAAGTATAGTTATTATACATATAATCTACCTATAATACGTCCCTATAACTAGGGTAGTTGACGTTAACTGTTAGTGTTATAGTTATTAAATACAGAACGGGTAAAGTAGTGCTTTATTTCTTTTCTTCTTCCACTTACCTCTATATGCGCTACTTCTCCCATACTTCTTTTTAGAACTTAAGTAATAATAACTTAACTTATTCTTCCACGAAATGGCCTTCTTTAACAAGTTAATATTTAAGTTAATTAGTAAAGCGAACTTTATTATAAAGTTATAACTTAATTTCTACCACTTTATCCTTAGATATTACGGTAAGGTTTTTAACTTACAGGTCCTTTATTTCGTCTATTAACTCTTAATATTTCTCCTTTAGCTTTTAAACCCTCTGTTAGTATATTTATTTTATACCTTCTTAAGGGACCTTTAAGGTACTGGTTTAAAGTACACTGTTTTTAATACAGAGCAGTTATCTAAGCTGTCCTTCTTCCAGGGAGGTAAAGGTGTTAATCTACTTAACGTGTTTAAAGTGTTTAAGAGTCTTAAGGGGTATAGTTAAGAAGAACTTTCGTTTCTCTAATTTGATTCTTTTAATTTATTCTTTTTCACCTTTTAACGTTTACTTTACTGCTTAAGTGGCCTGGCAGGCTAGTTCTTTAACTCCTTTTACTCTTTTAATAAGGTTTAAGTTAGGGTCCTTTTTAGACTTCCTTAATTCTTAGGCTTATAGGGTAAGGTTTTTAAGACCTGTAATAACTAACTGGAACATCTCTTCTTAAAGTTAGTCTTTTATAACTTACACTTTTAATAATTTTAAGTTTCCACCTTAAAGTCGGTTTATAGCGACCTGCACCTTTATGGCTAACTTTTCTAGGGTACCCTTAAGGATTAAGTATATTATATTCTGGAAATCTTCCTTTTCTTCCTCCTTACCTTTTAAGTTACACTTATTTATTTAGGTATAATCCTTTTTATTACCTGCTATCTTAATATAGATATCTTTAAAGTTAAACTTAATGTGCTTCCCTCTTTTTGGAATAGGTTTTTAACTAACTTACTTTAACGACAGGTACTGCTATACTATATGTCTTTTCTTATTATAATTAAAGTACTGGACCTGTAATAAGTCTTTAGGCTGCTTTTATTACTGTTATTATTAAGGTTTATCACAGTTAGGTTAATTCTGACGGTTTACTATGCTAATATCTATTAGTCCAGGGTGATGTCCTGTCGCAGTTAACTGGTTCCCTTTCTTAAGTTTATTTAACTAAGGGGCCTGTTCTTTCTAATAATTCTTTTAATAATGGTGATTATAGTACTAATTGTCGGCCTTAATGGCCATCTTAATTAGTTTTTAAAGACAGTTGGGCCAGTCCTTTTAATAAAGGTCTCTAGTGACGTGCTCTTTTAAACCACTTTAGAATAATATTATTAAAGCCTTTTAGTTAAGTTTAGTCTTTACTGCTTTTAGTTTAAAGCGTGTAGAGAACTTAAGGATTAAGGACGTTTGCTTTAGGGCTATAAGGTGTTGCTTAGCCCACCTAAGGGCGTCCAGTTCTCTAAATTTAATTTAAAGTTAGTTAATGAAAACGTTAAAGTTGTTGAAAAGGGCCCAGGTTTTAGGGACTTCCTTTTATACTCTGTCTATAGAGAGGTTATTAATTATTTTCATATAAGGTTTATATTAGTGAGTGGTTACTTTATCTAGTAGGGCTTTTACAAACCTGACCTTTCCTTCTTCTTTAAAGAACTGCTTATTATAGTAGGTGATATAGCTTTAGAGCTAGGTTATTTAAGACTCCAGCTATGTAGAGTCTCCCTTAAAGCGTAATAATAGGGGGAGCTTTACTTATTTCTTTTATAAGCTTTTAAAGTTATTATTTTCTAGCTTAATAACGTTAAGTTAGGCTTAGAGTTTCTTAATAAGACTGATACGGCTTTTAGTGTCTCTAGGAAAAGCTTTATTAAGTTCCTTAACTAGTCCTTATTAATTAAGGTTTAACTCTTTAAGTCGTATAACTAACTTATTAATAGTGGGGAGCCAGGGTTAAGTTTAGGCCTCCTTTAACTCCTTACCTTTTTTAAAGGTTAATATATTAATAGTAAGGAGGAGGTAATGTCTAGGAGTTTAATAAACAGTGTTTAGAACTTGATACGTTAGTATTATATTATAACCTACACCCGATACAGGCCTTAAAAGGACTGGTATAGGTTAAGACAGAATGTATAATAAGACGCTAATAGATAAGGGGCGTTCTGAAGATAGCTTATTAAGTTAACACTTTTAAACAGGGGCTTAATGTCACTGTAGGTTGTTATTATTATAATATATAAAGGTGAGTTTAAGTAATAGGATATAAATGAATAATTAAATATTAATGTGAGGAACCAGAGTCCCTTACAGTGGTTATAGGTATAATTATAACTATTTATACTAACTAACTAGGAGGTACTTTATACCTTGCTTATAGTGTCGTAAGTGCTTATTATGCGAGCACTTTGCACTGAGTAAGCGTTTTGCTTGTGAGGTTTCTCCTGCTTGCGATACGAGCACTCGGCATGCCGCGAGCAGCACCTTACTGGTCGTAGGGGCTTTGGGTCTTTGCACCCCTGGCCCAGTGCGCATGGACGGTGTACACCGTCTTCCCGCACTGTTCCTTCTGCGGGGGATTCACCAGGCTGCCCCAGCCCAAGTGACGGCCTGCAGGGTCGTCACATTACACTACTAAAGAGTATTATAATATACCTTTATAATAAGCGGTGTGTCTCAGTGTTATCTGCAAAAGAAGCGTCACTTACGATTATAAGAACCTCTTACCCTATTCCGCTATACTTAATCCCTACGTATTGTAAGCTATATAAGTACTTAATTATTTACTTTACTGCAGTTAGGTGTTCTAGGCTTAGGTTAGTGAGAAACTGTGAGAGGATTAAGGCTGAAAAGGCTACGTTAAGTTAGATTATAATTACCATGTATAGAATAGATCTTATAAGCTTTTAATACTCTTTAACCTCTACTTTCAACACGCTTCTTATGTTCTTAAAGAGTTCTATACTAAAGAGGGGGATATTTAGGAATATACCCTCTAAAAGGTTATACTACTTAGCGATCTTCTTAATATACTAGTTATAAACTAGCTAAAGCTTTCGTTCACTCTAGTCTCTAATTACTTAAATGCTAATAAAGCTAACAATCAGCCCTTTTTTATAAACTTCGTATTTCACGCGGAGCTCCTATATAATAACTTCTACAGCTTTACAGTACTCTTTTACAAATAATAAGGTAATTATTTACATAAAAAAGCACATATACAGTCTTATTCTTATTAAATGCAAGGTATAGCTCCTTATTTAATAAGGTAAAGCTAAGCTCTACTAACGTTAACGTAAACTCCTTATATTATAACAGTAATAAGTTACATAAGCCGTACAGTACTTATTTAAGCTTACAGTAAAGGCCCTCTTCCTTAAAGCTATTTAAAAGCTCACATATTACTAAGGAGTTATCGTCTTACTCAGCGTATAAGAAAGCTTAAATTATATCAAACTGCCAGACTTTTAAGTCTTATTAAGTAACAAAAGCCATTATTATCCTAAACAAGCAAGCAGCTAAAGTCACTATATAAGTATTCTAAAGCGTATTAACCTCTTATAAGTTACCTTTTACACAGATCCTTACCTTATATTTATTAAACGTACTGTCTTTATAAAACTTCTAAATAAATACCTATTTAAGTGGGAGCGGCTATAAGTATATTATAATACATTTAATTTTACGTTACGTTCCTTTATATAAAAGGTACTATATCTTAACTTAACACACCTCTTTAAACTGTAAGCTAAGTAAGTAGTTATTAAGATTCCTTTAATACTTTAACAGTTATAATTTAAAAAGATTATCTTAATTAAGGTAAGGTATACTTAAGGAAACGTTAAACCTTACCTTTACTTAAAGCACTACTACCTAAAACACAGCATATAACGTCCTATAAGTTTTACTCCTTTCTTTAATTACCATTCACTAATTAAGTAAAAACATTACAAAGAAGCTTATAAAACTTTTATTAAAAACTAAGTAATCGATTCTTTCTTTACTATAAATCTAAACAGTAAATGTATAAATTACCAACTTAAACGTTCTAAAGGGAGTTAACTACTTTTAAAGTCTCCTACTCTATCTTATCACAAAAGGGTAATTAATTTGTAGGTGTATATTACATGTTTCCAGTATTTCTAACTCTACTACCGTAATAGTATTTTCAGCTAAATCTTCTAATAAAACATCTTTATACTCCTTTAAAACTTCGTGCTTAAAAGTTATAAATATCTTATCACTACTATCCTCCTATAAGTAGCTATTTTCCTTAAAAGTTATACATAACTTTACACTATTAATAAAAGCCTTATCTTACTGTTTTAAAGTTTCTCGTTATTTAAACCCTTACTTAAAAAGCTCCTTAATTTCTTTAAACTTATTACTTATTAGTGATAATGTTTTACCTATTAGTAAATAATTACCTATTAATAATCTTACACCGCTCTTATTAACTAGGTAAACTAGCGTACCTTAAGCTTCTAACCACAATTTAGCCTCTAATATTTACTCTAGGGTTAAAAGTCCTCGTTTAAAGCTCGCAAAGCTTTATTCAAGCCCTGTAAGCTTATCCTTAATCTAAAGGAGCGCTATACTATCTTTAGGCGCACTTACCCCCAAGTTTTAACCTTTAAGAGCATTTTTATCTTTAAATTTAATTAAAGTTTCGTTATTATTAGGCTTAAGTGCAGCGTTTAGGTTTAAAACGTTAATAAAAAGCTTAAGTATAAATATAATATCCTATACTTATTACTTAATGTTAATAAAGCTAAGCAGCTACTAAGTAACCTATATTAACAGTACCTTTACTTCCTTAATTTCCTTCTTATAAAAGAGCTTCTTATTAAACATTACGTTACGTGTTATAAGTACCGTTTTCAGTTACAGGTATTAAATACAGTAGATGTTAAAAGTAATGTAACTAACTAAATACCTAATATACCCTTAAGGTTTAATTTTAAAATTAAGTTTATTTTACTCTACCTCTTACCTCTTATTAAAAACGTAAACTTGGTAACTGTAAGTGTAAATCCCACTCTAATCTAAGCAGTAATTATCAGTTAAGCTTTTACTAAGCTTACCTAATAAAGTGTATTATTAAAAGTATTAACGAAACCATTTTACAAACTTCTCGTTAGGTAATAACTAATCGTTTTAACGGTTAAGGCTTATACTATATAAGTAAGCAGCTACACGTAAGCTTTTAAGTTAGATTAATTTAAAGAGGTTTACTCCTTCTCTTATCTTAATAACCTTTACAATTAACTCCTAACCTACACGTTTATTTTTACTATTCGGCTTATATATATGTAATAGAGTAGTTTTAATTTTAATACCCTCTTTAATTACCTAAAGTTAATATAACGTATATCCCTTAATTATAATTATAAAAGACTCTTAATCTTAATATATAATATATATAATAAAACTAAACTATTACTTTACCTAATTTATAAAGTTTTTAATAATTTTAAACACTTCCAGCCCTTTCTTATCCTACAGTACGTAACAGAAAAGCTTACCGTTATACTTATCTTTAACTATAAGTAAGTAAATTAATCTGTTTTATACTTTATTAAAGTAAAAAAGATCCTAACTAACTTACAGGAACAGGTAGTAAGGGAATCCTTTAAAGTAACACCTTAAAATAACTTAATATAAGTATGTAAGCACATAATATTTACAGTTAATAATCTTTATACCTATAATCGTTACGTTATATACTTACTTAATAAGTTTCCTTAAAGTATTTAATCTTAAGTAACCTATATAAGTATATTAAAAGCTCTCCATATCCTCTTACAGGCACAGCTATTAATATAAATACTTTACTCCTTATATTATTATAATTATTAATATCCTGCTTACAGTACTTACAGTAACAGGTATAAGGAAACTTAAGTAAGCGATAATAAAAGTATATTAAAGGAATATTAAATTATACTAACGTTTTAACTTCCTTAACATTACATTCTTTTCCATATTACTGTAACGAAATATATAGTTAAAACCATAATACTAAGCTCCTACTTTAATAATTAAAGCTTTTAAGATAATATTAATATAAAATCTTTCCACTACAGTAACTTTATTAAATATTAGATCTTTAATATTAGCCCCTATAAAGTTTACTAACACCCTGGAGATTACGCGCTTACTATACCTAGTAATTAAAAATAAGCTAATCCCCACTTAAACGTAATCTCTAACTTTAACTTATCAGAAGCTCCCCTTAACTAATAGTAATTTGCAATTAATAAAATGCATTACTCCGCAATTATTAACTAAAGTACTGTTAAAGAGCGGGTACTTAATAAATCTAGTAATAATAAATTATCTTATTACCTTAGTAATTATTTCTATTATATAAGCGCTGATTATTACAGTATTAATAGATCCTGGAAACGTTAAAGCAGTTAAGTTATCTTTACTTAAAATAACTAAAGTAACTCCTTACTTCTCCTAATAGGTTTTACAAACCTTAAACTATTTAAAGTTAGTAAATTACACTTTAACCTTCTCCTTAACATCAGACATTAAGTGCTTAACGCGCTTAATAATATATATAAAAACTGATCTAATAACTGCTAAACGTAGAGTATAACAGTTAACAGGTAGCTAAAGGTGCTTTTCTTTATAAGGGTAATCCTTCTTAAAGCTCTGTTTAAGCTTCTCTAGTACTCCAGAGTTAAGGCTTCCATAATTAGTATAAAACACACTACCTAATTAATTACCTCCTTTAGTTAAAAATTTCACTTCGTTAATAAGTGTTAAGATAAGTTTAATGTAATATGTAACTCTTTTCGTTAAAAGCCCTTAGACTTCTTATTCCACTAGCTTAATAAGCTTCGAATTAGCCTACACGGATATTATACGTACTTAAATAACCTTAAGCCAGTCCTTAATAGTTAAAAGGCCTTTAATCTTTATAATATTAAGACCTTCTACTTTATAATAAGCTGCCTCTTAATCCTTTATTTACTGCTCTTTTAATATATTAGCGTTTTTAACTTATTTTATAACCGTTTAGTACTTTTAACGTATTAAAGAGGTTAATAAGGTTTAACTAAGCTTAAGGCGTTCTTTCAGGAAATATATAAACCTTTAAATTATAAATCTGCTATTTTAGATCATCTGCTACATTACTAACACCTTAAAGCTCTTATTAACTGTATAGTTAACCTAATTCTAAATATACTAATACATTTTAATTATTTCAGTTATAACAGTAACATAAATAGCAGCTATAGTTATTAAACAATTATATTCATCTCTAACCTCTTCTATTATAACTATTCTAAGATTTAACTTATTTATAACGTCTTTTAAAACTTCGGGCGTTTTCTCCCAAAGTGTAATACTTAGGTTATAAATAACGGTTATCATTTCTTATCATTTACTTATAAGCTTATAGATTATTATAATTCTTAACTTAATGTATAGATTCGTTATATTAAGAGTAACTAAATCAATTAAGTCCCAAATCCCTCAGTTTATTATATAGTATTTAAGGGTCCTAATCTAGTTAAATTAATCTTATAAGCTCTTAAGCTTCTAGCTGTTAACTAAGATGCTGTTATAAAGCGTAGTCTCTTCAGTTATAATAAGCTAGATCTATAAATTAGCAAATAAGTTTGGATTTATTAGGTTAGAAAAGATTTTACGTATTATTAAAGGTTTTACAAAGGGCGCTGCTCGTGAGCGTCTCAAGTGCTTTATTCCACACTTTACTTAGTTAGATAAAGCCGGGCTTATAACTATAGAACGTTTCACTAAGGGTACGGAGCTTATGGGAGCAGCGGAAGTGCAGTTGCAAAGTGACTTGATTAGGTAGAAAGGGTAGGAGTGAAGCTCCCAGACTAAATACAAAAGAGAGCTCCCTGTGTGTGAGGAGAGCACATGACGAAAGGCTCCTGCGTTCCAGCCTAGCCTGGAGCGGTAAGGCGCCTGGGCGCCTGAGCGCCAAGAACTGCC
>Ga0247780_1000944_pt1 | contig 21711 bp, 26 predicted proteins | sample UWRJL079202R5_FD_179927 | JGI IMG/M metagenome (GOLD analysis project Ga0247780, IMG submission 179927) | Plant litter microbial communities from Arlington Agricultural Research Station in Wisconsin, United States - UWRJ-L079-202R-5 | ecosystem: Environmental > Terrestrial > Plant litter >... | reverse complement strand
TCCACAGAATCCACGCAATTCAGGGCCCCTGGTTCTGTGGGGGGAGCTAGTCTCACCGCCTTCAAGGGGTTGGCTTCCACTAAGCCAAATCTAGCGATTTTAAAGGGGTCGCTTACTCAGAATCCAGAGGCTGGAGCGGTGGCTTTGCGTGGCTCGTGAGCGTGCACGTTCACCGAGTAAAACCGGATAATTCGAGTCTTTACGGTACCAATCCTCGCACCTTCACCTACCCCCACCAACTTGTACAAGGAGATAGGTAGATAGATTCACAACAAACACTGTATAGTCCTACTAGATCCCGGAATGGAATGAACCACCGTACTCGCAACCCATAAATCATGTCAGCATTTGCGGACTCTTGGCTTTGACATTCTAGGATGAAGTATTAGGTCTTAAGCAGCTCGAACTAAGAACTTCTTTTCGACACTGATTTCATGAAATAAGAAGTTTGCGAGGTGCGGGAATTGCTGCGGCCGGCCGGGTACGATGACCTTGTAGGCATACGTCAGACATCATTGCATACCGGTATATAACTCAGCAGCACGGTTCATGCAAGGCTCTTGTAATTAGCAAGGCAGATCTTAGCGCTTACTTAGTATCTAAGTTCATATCGCCGTCTCATTGCTTCGAATTCTGGAACAAATTGTTTTGGTGCGCAGTCCACATTCACTATCCGGGAGAAATAATCTTGGTACCCTACCCTTGCTCCGATTCGACGCTATTTCCCATGTTACTGGTAGACGTGCGGCGGAATCCACACCCATTGAGCCATCCGCCCCGCGGCACAGCAGCAATTGGGCTGCTCGCATTCCTTTGTGCGACAGTGTGGCGCTTGTTCAATGTGAAAAGGCGGATTCTAATGTAACACAGGTCAAATCCGTGGCATATGAGAGGTCGAGGCGGCAAAGAGCCGGTTTGATCCGGCAAAGGATTCGCTGCTGACATGGGTCACGGAACTGGGACCCAAGAGTTCGGCTATTGTGCCAGTCTGCGGCAAGCACTTACACGATGGGCTTTGCGGGAGGCGCTGCCGAATCAGCCCCATTATAATTCTATTGAGCAGGCATTCATGGTGGAGATGGCAAAATAGTGCACTGGAAATATCTCAGATTGGCAAATGTATAATACTTGACGCTCCCCGGTCCACTGAAGCACGCTTGTGAACTGCAAAGCGTCCTGTTTCCGAAATGTTTGTGCAACCAGCCCTCTTCGCCGCGACCTTCGCTGGTCTTGCGGTGTCTCAGTCGTATCCTCCGGACTTGGTCGATGAGTTGACCAAGGCCTCTCTCCCCAAGCTTCGGGAATGGCTGGCCAAGAACCCCCAGGGGAACTGCACGTTGGAAACTGCAACCAGGCGCAAGGAATGGTGAGGAATCTCCCTCCAACAAATCCCCCATGAAAAAACTCGGCACTAACAACACCAGGTCCGACCTCACCAAGGCCCAGCGCAAGGACTATACCGACGCAGTACTGTGCCTCCAGTCCAAGCCAGCCTTGACCTCCCATCAAGCCCCCGGCGCAAAGAGCCGATTCGATGACTACATCGTCGTTCACGTCCAACAAACACCCCGGAACCACGGATCCGTGAGCTCCCCATCCCTTTCCCCTTCCCCCATTTCCCTCCCACTAACCCACTCCAGACCTTCTTCCTTCCCTGGCACCGGTACTACATCTCGCACTACGAAAACGCGCTGCGCACCGAATGCAACTACTCCGGCTACCAGCCCTACTGGAACTGGGGCCGGTACGCGCACGACCCCGAGAGCTCCCCCCTCTTCTCCGGCGACGCCTTCTCCATGTCCGGCAACGGCGCCTATATCCCCCATTCCGGAATCCGCTTCGCCAGCGCCCCCGCGCCCTACGACGTCATGCCGCCCGGCACGGGCGGGGGGTGCGTGACCTCCGGGCCGTTCAGGAACATGTCCGTCAACCTGGGGCCGATTCGCCCCAGCTTGCAACTCCCGGAGATTAAGGGGAATCCGCAGGTGGATGGGCTGGGGTATAACCCGCGGTGTTTGAGGCGAGATATCAACATCCACTCTGCGGCGGTGACGACTGCGAACCATACATATGATTTGATCACGCAGAATAAGGAGATCTACTGGTTCCAGACCGTGATGGAGGGGCAGTTTGACCAGGGGAAGTATGGAGTCCACTCCGGGGGGCATTATACTGTGAGTGGCGATCCAGGAGGTGATTTCTATACTTCGCCAGGGGACCCGGTGTTTTGGCTGCATCATGCGAATATCGATCGGATTTGGTGGATTTGGCAGATGCAGGACTTGGAGAGGCGGTTGGTGGAGGTTAGTATGACAAAGACGATGTTGAATCGGCCGCCGAGCGAGAATGGCACGCTGGAGGATGTGAATAATCTTGGGGTATTGGCGGGGGATGTGCTGACGAGGGATTTGATGAGTACGATGGGGGGGATGGGAGGGAGGTTGTGTTACCTTTATGAGTAGACGGGCTGAGCGAGAGAGTGGGAGAGTGAGAGGGGGGTAAAAGTGGTTCGGATTTATTGATTTTGTCGGGTAGGTAAGATAGAATGAGGTAGCTATCTGGGGTATTGAGGGTGGCTGTCACAGTGAATCACGAATAACACTTGAGAGGCCCTAGGACCGTGACCTGTCCCATCGTGTAGAAATGGGACTCGGATGACCCCCTCCCCCCCGAACTTATCCCGCCATGCCCTTGTACATCGAAGACACCAGTACGTCGGCCAGGAACGAGGCAGGGAGCTTGGACAACTCTCCATCGCATGGAATGTGGTAGATGTCGTAGTTAACGAAGCAGAGGATGAGGTACTTGTACAGGGGCGCCGAGTTATCCATCTCCGTGATTGCCCGCCTTATCACCGTCGCGCAGGGATATGACTTCCTCGTGGTCGTGAAGACTTGCCAGGCCTTCATGACATCCTTTGTGAAGTCGGGCGATCCGTAGAAAGTTGAGAAGTTGTAGAGGTCCAGGAGACGGCCGAAGACGCGGTTCGCACGGTCGAGATCAGCCCACCAGAGGCGCTTGGCTGGTTTCTCGTCGGCCTTCTCGCCATAGCCGTCGAATTGCAATTCCTCTTTGATCTCGAAGTCATCGTCTGTGCCGATCTGCTCGTTGACAAAGAGTCCCCCCTTGTCGTAGAGCCAGAGGGTGTATGTTCGCATGGTCTCGACGGAGACATGGTGGAGGACAATCGAGCCTGGCTTTGTGGGGCCGTTGAAGTACTGGTAGAAGAAGGTGGATTCGTCACAGATGACTTTTTTGTGGACGAAGAAAGGCTTCTGCGAGTCGGCAACATCGATTTTGACCATAGGATGCTCCGCAAAGCTAGGTGTGAGTGTCAGGAACTTCACACGGACATGCTCCTCAACAACTGAAAGCAGGTCGGAATTTTACCAGGGGCTACCGTGCCTCCTCTTGTCCCTCACCTCGTCAAGCATCTTGTGACTGGTCTGTGGTAGACGGCAACAGGATATCAAGGATCGTTCAATGTCGGGGCTCATAAGACGTTGACATTGAATGACGATTCGCTCTCGGCTGCTAGGCCGTTTTGTACCTACTCTAGTACAAGCCTGACAAACGGACGTTTTTATCACATGGAAGCTTCCACCCGAGCATCTGGCAAATAAAGTGGGGTGGTTTGATGCCGTTTCCTTAGATCATGTGTCATGTGGCATGTACCCTCACATGCGGACACATCAGAGCGTCATTAGAGAGCCCCCAGGCGCCTCTGACACCTCCTATATGCCAATCAGCAGCACCTACTGCTGCGGTTTGGCTCTGGACGTCGGGAGCGTACCGAGAATTACTCGGAGCTCGGCTCTGTCGCCCACATTCGGCCGCACGTCGCCATTCAAATGTTCTTGGCGTGATACACACCTCGACGCCACCGTTGCTACCCCTCTCGGATTCGGCATCCTATAATCGCTAACTTCAAGATAAATCCGCGGTGCCCTCTCTCCGACAGCCTCCTTCACATTCCAGAAATACATTCGGGTCTTCGACCGTTATCCCGAATATCTCCTGGTGCGTGCTACCATTGTGCTCATGTGCCTGGCGACGACGTTATCTTTCAACTTCCACCTCTGCGTACCCACTCGGGCATCAGCAACATGACGAGCGGCACGCCCGGGACCGATCCCGAATTCCACCCGATGATCCCGGGGGCTGAAAGAGCCAATGAGAGGCTGCGAATTCTCTTGTCTTTCATCTTTCTCACCGCCGCTTCAAATTGCCACCGAAGAAAGAGCGGATGAGAAACATCGCGAGTTGGCTAAGTCTTTCTCGCCGGCAAAATGGCCACTTGACTCCGAGTTTCTGTTCAAAAACACCATCATCTCGGAGATGATGTTTCTGTTGCAACCCGAAATCGCCAACCACGCCATTTCAACTCTCCGACCCTCCCGAAGACCATCTCGCAACAGCAATGCCCAAACCCGACCTCGCCCAACTCTGGAGCCGTCTCTTGCGCCGCGTGCTCAAGCTCATGTCACGCTCACGTTCACCCCGGATCACGGACTCAAAATCGCAACAACTCACCGCCAAAGCCACCACCAAAGCCTCTCACTCTGTCATGAAAAACCTCACCCCCACCGCAACAGCCCTGTTGCGAATTCTCGCCTTTCTCGACGGCGACTCAGTCTCCGAAGAAATGCTCATCCGGTGGCAGAAGATGGCGACCCTCTCAAACTACCCCTTCAGCCGCGACGAATACCTCCAGGCCCGAGACGACTTGATTGGGGCAGCACGGGTCACATGGGGTGAGCACCTCAGCACTCTCAAAATTGAGCGGGCGGTTCAAGACAAGATGCGACAGAAGCTGAACGCTGCTGAATTCCGCAAGGCGTTCAACACCGCTGCCATGCTTGTCGCTGCGATGTGGCCCGCTATCAACTTTGAGAATATGTGCGAGATGGATTGGAAGGGGAAGATTACGCGATATCTGCCGCATGTGAAGAAGCTGAGGGAGGTTCTGGAGGAGAGGGGTGTTGAGGGAGTTAGGCCGAGGCTTGTGGTTGCAGCGCTGTTCAATGAGGCGTCTTGGTGAGAGCCCTTGGGCTTGGCTTGAAAACCTTGGAAATGAGGTTGGAGCTGACGTTCGACATGTGGCACAGGGCCTACCAGCTCCCGCAAAGAGGCTTCTGTTTCGAAATTGGCGGCCACTATGCTACGCTCGCGCAACGAGTCGCCGAGGAAAGCTCGGAAAACGACGAGTACAGCGAGCAGTTCCGAAGCAAGATCCTATCCGACTGTTACCGCCACCAGGGCGTGATCGGCGGCCATCTCGGAAACCAAAAGGGGTTGTTGTACACCAAGAAATGGATCGAGATATTGGTGCAGCGACGGGTGAGGTACTGGCAGGAAAAGGGCGACGAGCTGGCTCTTCCGGTTGCGTACAATGACCACGGCCGAGCACTGATGTGGGTGCCGGACAAGGCGGGGGCATTGCGGATGTGGGAGGTTGCCCGGGACAAGGTCCTGCAGAACAAGAAGGACGGCGAACTCCCGTTCCCTCTTCCCTGGATTAACGGCGCTCTCGTCCATGCATACGATGGGAAGACAACCTTGGCGGAGCACCTGATTCTTCCGATACTCAAGGAGCGAGAGAAGGTGCTCGGGAGGGATGACACCGAGACATTCGAGTCAGTCACCAGCAAAAATGACTTTATCCGTTTTATTCTTGCTAACTGGTGGCCTTTTTAGAACCGGACTGATCTTGATTTGCGTCGGAAATATTCGCCGCACTCAAAGACGCAACAAGGAGGCCTATGCGTTCTTTCAACGGGCAGCAAAAGTCGTACCAAATGCCACTGGCAAACGCTCCATATGGTCAATTCAGGCGTACTACCGCCTTGCTGTCGAGGAGTTTGAGCAAGGGAACTTCACGGAGGCTCGGTAAGTGCTTCCCTGGCAATAGTCGAACATCGTGAAGGATCTCAAGGCTAACCCTTCGCAGCGATCTGTTGGTGAAGGTCGTCGATTTCGTCGGTGATAGTTCGAGTTTCGAGGCGGTCGCTGCACGCGGGAAATGGAAACTGGGGAAAACGCTCGTGAAGTTGGGAGGTGGCGAGCATTTCGCCGAGGCCCGGGTGTTGTTGGAGCAGGCATACAAGGTCCGGAAGAAATTGGCACCTAGCGACGCGGAGTGGGGGAGACCTGTCGGATGAGGATTGGAACTCCTTGGTGTTCTATCTTTATCAGTAACGTAGGTAGGAAGTTAGAGATATCATTATCGAGCTTTGCGATCAAGCTTTTCATCGAGTGCAATGCTTCCTCGTGTTGTTTATCTTGCCTTTGTTGTCTTCCCCTCAACAACGACAGTCGGCCACCCACGCAACCCCCAGTCTTATTCCTGCACTCGCTTTCGTTCTTCTGCTCGGATTTCCCGGCCGCCCTCCGACAGCCTTAGATGACGCTCCGTCATTTTCTCCACCGCAGTCATATCCCCCTCAACGGTATGCTCAAGCTCCATCCTACGGATCCAGGTGCGGTTGAAGCTACCTCCGAGTCACTCTGACACGAGCGGCACGCCACCCACAACCAATGGCCACGGCAGGAGCCAAAGTCTGACAGAAATACGACCTTGTACCTGGCTTACATCGGGAATTGGAATGGGATGACGTCGTTTTTCTGTAGGATTAAGTTTTTCGATTCTTACATGCTAGACTTGGAGAGCTGCTCCCTCACCCCTCAACACCGAGAAAAGACAGTCGAAATGCTGCCTCCCAGCAAGAGAGCCGCGCACCGAAGAAGTGTACCTCCTAAAACTACTTTAGATATTAGCAGGTATTTCCCACCCCAATGCATTCGTCCAACCTGAATCGGTTCGGAGCCTTATTAAGGTAAGGTATTAGCCTCTTCCCCTTTACCCTCCATCACAAAACCCCTCCACCAACCCCCCAAACCCCCAGCACAAACAACCCCCCAGTCCAAACCCCCTTAATCCCCATCCCCACCGCCATACTCTCCCTCTGCCCCTCCTCCTCCCCCTCCTCCACCACACTCGCCAAATGCACCCCCACCACTTCCGCAACCGCGCGACTCCTCCCCGCTTCGACTAAGCACCCCCTAAAATACTCCTTAATCTCCAGCATCGCAAACTTCACATGCGTATCCTCATCCTCACCCCCCGCTTCGTCATCGTGGTTCCCGTGCATCCGACCCTCCCATTCAAGCACCTCGCATCATTCGTAACACCGATGCCGATGCGCACGGGGTTGGGCGCGCAGCAGATTATCATGGGCGTGGAGGCGTTGGTGCCGGGGATGTAGGCTGTGGTGAGGTTGGGGGGGATTCGGGTGATGCTGAAGTAATCCAGGAGGGAGTTTAGGGCAGGGCAGGATCCTGGTGGGAGGCCCGGGGGAGAGGGAGTGGAGGTGTTGAAGGGGAGGGCGGTTGTGGTGTTTGTGTCTGACATTATGGAGGAGGAGGGGGAGATGGACTCGAAGCCTGCTAGGGGGGAGCACCCGAGAGGAGATTGAGATTAGGGTGGTTGAGGTAGGTGTGGGTGTGGATGTGGATGTGAATTTGATCGAACAGGAGGAGGAAGTTGGTGGTGAAATGCATTTACGTCGCGAGGAATGGTCTGAGTGGTCGGGGTCCTCGGATGTTCGAACGGAAGGCTGAACAACATGGCCTTGCATAGGACTCAGGGGTCGAGATAGAGACTCGGATGTGAGGATTTCGCTGGGAGGGGGTGCACTTGGCTTGAAATGACGACCAAAGGCTTGGGAGGATGTCATTTGGGCTGGCATGGAAGTCATGTCACACAAGACGGGAAACATCTTTGTTGGCTGGCTAGAGCCGGAAATTATGGAACCAGATCAACGGTGTCGTATTAGCATTGGCACGCGATGGGTGGGCATCTTTGTTCTCCGCTACGAGCTATGCGGCTGTGCGACTTGACTGGGGTTGGATTCGGGCCGTGTCTTACAGATGAGAAAGGCGGGTTCGGCTGAGGTTGGAAGTTGGTCCTGATCGCATTTTATCTCAGACAGGTGGACGGGCCTGGGAGATTTTGCCTGGATGAAAGATCGTCAAAACCAGGCATCCTCTCGCTAGGAGCGCAGCAGGAACAAACATCTATAGAATTCGCTCTTCTGTATAGAAATATTTGACAACTACAACTTCTTAACCTCTGAGTTGCTCACTAACCGGGTATCATTAACTTTAACCACCATCTGCTACCTTGTCCCCGCTACTGCTGAACATGTAAACAAAGCAAATACCAACCTTCCCCTTGGTCACAAAAGGAAACCAATCGCCTAAGAAACCGCTCAGGTATATCCCATCACTCAAGCAGCCCAAGCATACTTCGCCTGCGCATTCGTAGTCGCCTCACAGACACTCAGCAGACTGACAGGTTGCACGACCTTCTTGACTCCTGTCCGCCTCTCCTCTTCCTTGTCGCGTCGCTCCATCTCGGCGGTAGATCGCACGGCCGAGCTCTGGAATTTGGAGAGGAATCGCTTGACTTTATTGGGCTTCTCAGCCTCCTGATGGACTTCGGGCGCAGGCTTGTCGCTCTCGTGGATGGAGGACTCGGCGATCGAGGGAGGCTTAGTTGGCTCCGTGTCGGAAGGTTTTGTCGATCTGATGAATGGGAGGATGTCTTTGTAAAGCTGGCTGGCCATGGTGAGTGTTGTGGTGTGGGGGTGTGAGGAAGTTATTGGTTGTGGCTGTTGGTAGAGATCTTTGCTCTGGGTTGGAATGTCGAGTGAGCTGGAAGTTGGTGTTGGTGATGGACTGCGATGTGTTGGAATTCGTGCATTCAGAGAATGAGACACGGTTTATAAATCCTGATCGGCGGTTGCTTGGCATTGGGGGGAATCTGCCCATGGTGTGACAGACGGGGCAGTGCAGGGTTGAGGTTACATTTACCCGTGCTACGCCGCTTGCGGACGCTGGATCCGATTTCACCCAACCAACCCGAAGTTTACATTCCAGAAGCAATGGCTTAGCTCAGGCGGCTTGGGAGCCGGTGAGGGAAAGAGGGACGGTTTACCTATTGCCGAGATGCTTTCATGTCTGGAGGCCTCTGCGGGTGTCCGGCACCACCCCAGAACCCCTAAACATCACGAGAAGCTAACCGTGATCGATTGCGCGCCAAACCATAACAGCTCTGATCTGGTAGCACTGACGGTGGGAAATGCGCCGCCAAGAACCTCTAATTTGTTCCTTCGAGTCCTCCGAGGTTCCACTTCGTACTAGCTCTTAGGGCTCGTCCCTAAGGTACCGTATTGTCCCGCAATATCTGGGTCTTTCTCTGTCACCGTGCACTACATATATAACCCTAACCCCTTGGAATCCCCAGACACCTCTTATGCAGGGTTGGGGTTAGGATAACTGGAGGGGCACGGTGAGGGAGAAAATCCGGATTTTACGAAACAATACGGTAGTCACATTGCTTAGTTACAGGGGTGGCTTGGAACCCCATGTGGCCTCTTTGGGGGCTAAAATTGCAGTGAGTCAGGTGGACAGTTTGTCGAATGGCACTGGTTTCGTTACGATACGCCGGCTACCTACACACGGTAAGTGGACCCCGGAGCTCCACACAAGCAAACCCCCGCGGTAAACCCGATCTCCGACATGCGGCTCCAGCCTCCGGCACCTGACTCCACTCAAACTCCGGGAAGTTCACCAAAGCAGCCACGTCTGGGTTAATAAGACAGAAAAGAAACCACTGGTAGTAAGTCGGTCCAAAAACTACATTCATTGTCAACGAGTTTGCTATTTCGGGGACGGCATTATGGACATAGGCGCGTAAGTTTCTTTTCGGCGAGAAGGATGTCATTTGCTCTATCTGTTCGGCATCATAATGTAAGAGCTAGAAAGCGAAGAGACTGCACGTGAGAGCCGGTCCCAGTTGGCGCCGGGGACCAGCTGCTTGCATGGAGGTGAGGGAGGCCAAGTCGGTTTGGGAGACGCGGGTCCGCATCTACTAGTCGGGGATAACACTATTGACAGGAAATAGGCTATTTTCATATCCCTAACCGACGAAAGTGGTACCTCTTCTTCCTTCCTCTCTTTAATTTGCTTACTTCCAAAATTCCCAAGAACCATTTTCTTGCAAGAGGATGCAGCTAAAAACACTTGACCTTTTAGCAATAGAGAGATTTAGCTACCTTCATACTGGAACTCCTACAACTTCCCACACATACCTAGGTAATGATTGGGTATGTAACTTCAGGAATAGTTTTAGCAACCACTTTCGTTCGAAACATTATGTGAATACTTTTATTCAAATGCTTGCCATTAGAACAGTACCTACCCATCAATGCCCAAGCCGGCGGCTCTAAACCCGATCTCCTCGGCCGGGACCTCATAGCCAATCCAACCCCTCGTTTAGGCCTATGCAATCGGCAGTCCTTGTTTATATCCCCTCCTTAGCAATCATGAACTCTCAACCCCCTTCGCGTGGGTCACCTAGGATTCGTCCAACTTTGTCTACTGAGCCCTCGCAGACTTCTGCCGACTCTGTACCTCGACGAACCTGTCTTGGTAAATAAGCATCAACTTCTTCCTATCGTCATAGGCAATCATCTCTCGCGTTGCTTCCTCCGGGTGCTTATCCCAGCCACGCCGCCCCATTAGCTCTAGGAACTTCCTATCAAGCTTGCAGTGCGATTCGTGAGAGCCACCTCGGCTGTTGAAGTATCTGGCCCGTGCGCCCGGCTCCGCGGCCACCATTACACACGAGTGGCAGCCAAACACCCACTCCATTCCTGTGATTGAAGGGTTGAATGCTTCATTGACCAGCAGCTTCCTAATTTTCGGCCCCGAGTGGCCCTCCTGTCGTCGTGGGCCACATTCGTTGTCCAAGGGTCTTTTCTTGTGTTCGTACTGTGTCGTGTGCTTTTCACGCAAAGCGGAAAGTCGCCCAGCACGTACCTTGCGATTGTCGGTACAGTCTTGCGAAATGGTGGAGCTAAGCGTGAAAGGTCTCTTGTGGCCTGGGGGTGACTTCCAGAACCGCGCCAAACCGGGACGTCCATCAACCCGGCTTTGCCCCGAAATGCTGATCGCAGATTGCATGTCGCGAGCATAAAACCCTGAGAGTGTCGAGGCAATGGGCCAAGTTTGCGTGAGGCTACCAGTGAGGTTGAGAAAACCGATTTGTGAGGAATTTCGATGGGTGGTTGATGCCAGAGTTGAATGCGTTATGGTCTCAGGCGGCTCAAATTCTCACTATATGTTGGTCAGGCAGCAGCGAGGGAGTTGTGCAGGGGCTCTTTCCGCGAACTACTCAGCACGAGAGAGCTTGCAGCAAAGGGAGGGGTCTGGGGCCAATGAGGTCGGCCCCCACGCCCAATACCCCGCACTTTTCCCTCAGCGAGGAAGGCATTTTCTCTCTTGCCCTCAGCTTCCGCTGAGCGACAGCGCCCATGTCCCAATGCCAGCGAAATGGCAAACGTCTACCGACCCAGGAAGGGTACAGTATTCCGCGTTCGCGGGATCCCCACGGATTGGGATGAAGAGCTGACGGAGTCGTTTCTGGCCGACCACTATGGCGCTGCCTCGACGCCGACGGTCCAGTCTCTGGGCCAAGAGATCCACCAAAGCTCGAAAACAGCTACCTTGATGTTCCTTGACCGGGATTTCTCGATGCCCGGCGTGACCCGAACCAATCCTGTGTGGCGCGTCGCATTGAAGCCGTGTGATGGCGGCCGACGTATCGGCAATCAATATCTCACACTTGATGTTGACTTCCACGGGATTACAACCCTTTTTGTGCCACCCGTGGACGACCACAAACTCGAGTGAGTCTGACCGCATCCAGATGCCACCTGGGAAACACCATTCCTTACCCACCTTAGGTACCTGGTGTGCTTGCAGGATAGGAGAGGTAATGGGACGCGCAATATCATTCGTACTGATCTTCTGAAGCATTATCGCAATATCAGGCATTGGCGGGCACGCCTTCGGCTCCTTCAAGGAGCGCGGCGGTGATCACATGTGGCTGCGCGATTCCATTCCACGCGACCTTATGCTGGAAAGTACAAGTTGCCCAATGGCCCGAGTTATGACCTACGGCTTCGAGTCGACAATGGCAGAGAGCAAAAGCGTGCAGAGTTTGGAGGACCTTGCGACGTCTCTTCGTAACAGTCTTTTGGCTATAGCTGGACACTCCTACCTTCGTCCTATCATCTTCATCGCTCATAGTCTAGGAGGGTTGATTGTCAAAGAGGTACGATAACTCACCTGGGATCCATGTCAGTGCAGGTGTACGACTCACCGAGCTAACACAACCTTCCAGATGCTCATACTATTGTCAAAATCCAAGTCGCCAGACGACCTTCGGATATTCCAGGTGGTTTCCGGAATCTTGTTTTTTGGTGTCCCACACGACGGTATCGACATCAGTTCTTTCATCCTAATGGTCGGTGATGGTCCCAACCGCTCGCTGGTCGAGTCATTGAGCAGCGAAAACTCGCAGATTCTCGACACTCAAAGAAGAGGTTTCTACGAGGCACTGACTGAGGATCACGGCTGCGAGGTTGTTTGCTTCTACGAGACAGACCGTTCACCTACGGCTAAGGTCAGTGTTTTATCCCTGGATCGGAGGGAAGGCCTGTTCTCTGACGTACAGTAGAGAGGAGACGACGGTGTATGGAGGATGACAGGACCGGCAGTAAGTCTTGTTTCCAAGGCGTCCGCAACACATTGCCGCCCATGGGAAGACAGCCATGAACACATGTGCGCTGTAGCTCGCAATCATTCAGAGATGGTCAAATTTGGACCCGAGGACCACGAATACGACAAGGTTCGCGAGACGTTAAAGAGCATTGCTCGGCGATCGCTGGTGAGATGGGAGACTATCCACAGTGCCAGTGACCCGCCGAAGCGTAAGTCTTCTTCCCATGTGCGTGGTTGCTGACCTGTACTGACGGAACGGGCAGGTGAAACCCGGGAGCTGTCACAGCTAGAACAAGACTGCTTGCAATCCCTCGCATTTCCAGAGATGAACGATAGGTTTCGGGATATCGACGTTGCGATCGCAGGCACATGCGGGTGGCTGCTTCGACATGAAACCTACAAGACATGGCTGGGATCCGATAAGGGCTTGCTCTGGATCAGAGGGAAGCCCGGATCTGGGAAGTCAACAGTGCTTCGACATGCGTTTAACCACGCCACCGAAATCTCCGACAAGACCCTGGTTCTCTCCTTCTTCTTCCACGGCCGAGGCAATGATCTGCAGAAAACAATCGTGGGGTTCTTTCGGTCTATCGTCCACCAGCTCCTCTGCAATGTCCCCGAAACTCTGGCCAAATTAGTTGCCACATTCCGAGACCGTCGCCAGAATATGGGAAGGCACGGGAGCGCGTGGAATTGGCATGAACGGGAACTTCAAGCGGCCATCGAGTTGTCGGTCTCGAAAGTCCTGCAGACTCGGAACGTCCAGCTATTCGTGGATGCCCTTGACGAAGCTGGCGAGGATGCCGCAGTTCAGTTGGCCGACATCTTCAAAACATGGCTACAACAACGTCGGGAAACACGTTCGTCTTGGCAAATTTGCTTCTCGTGCCGCCACTACCCAATCATCGATCTTGACTACGGCTTTCAGATTAGCACCGAGAATGAAAACGGCCACGATATTCGCAAATACGTGATAATTGAGGGGTCCAAGATCCCCTGGCAGGTCCAGAACACCATCATTCACCGTGCTTCGGGCGTGTTCATGTGGGCACGGTTGACTGTTGCGCGGGCTCTTCTGCTGTGTCGCCAAGGGATTGGGTGGAAGAAGGTTCAAGAGAAGATCAATGCGACACCAAAGGAACTCAGCAGGCTGTACAGCGAAATAGTCATCAGCGTTTTCGAAAAGGGCGGCGAGAACTCCTTGAGAATCATTCGTTGGATCTGTTGTGCCACGCGGCCATTGACGTTGGAGGAGTTGAGATGCGCAATGATTGTGGGCCCTGATCGCCGATACAAATCTCTCGAGGAATGCAAAGAGGCCGACGACTACGACAGCGACATGGAGAAGAGGGTCAGGTTTCTCAGCGGCGGTCTGGCGGAGCTCACGGCATCCCATCCACCGGTCATCCAATTCATACATCAGTCGGTCCCGGACTACTTCTTCGTCGAAGGTCTGTGGATACTTGCCGGTCTCCCAGTCCCGGCCCAAAACAGTCTAGATAGGATCACCCCAGATGAGATCCGGAGTCAGGCTGAGTACGAGCTATCCGCGACATGTCTGTGCTACATGGAATTATGCCAGGGATTGCTTAGCATTCAGAAAAACAAAGTGGCGCCCGAAGAGCTTCCATTCCTCGGCTACGCGGAGAGGTCTTGGGTCTCACATACGGGGAAGATCACAGAAACATCCGTCCTTCAGCGGCTTGTGAAGTTCATCGAGTGGCCTCGGGGAACTGCTGCAAGGACGTTGACACGGGTGCATACGTTCCTCAACGGCCCCGTGACTTACGTGCCTCACAGCTCGCTGGGCCGTCCGATCCAGGGTTTGGAAAGTGTCACTTTGCTCAGCCTCGTCTCCCACTTTGGACTTTGGAGGTTGTTGGAAATCGGGATGCAAACAACTGGCCAACCTGCCGTGGATATCAACGAACTAGACGAAGCTGGCGTTACGGCGTTGCATCGTGCCAGCTCTTGGGGCCATGAAGACCTGATCAAAGTGCTTTTTAAGCACGGTGCCGGCCTGGAGGTGACTCGAAAAGGAATCGGGCTCTCAGCAGGCTTCACCGCCCTACACATTGCTGCTAGAGACAACCGCCAAGGCGTTGTTCATCTACTGCTTGAATGTGGTGCCGATATTAACGCGCAAGATGACGCGGGCCGCACACCGCTGTTGCACGCCTTGAAGCACGGTCATCGAGATGTGGCCGAGTTTCTTCTAGAAAAGGGGGCCGATGCGCGACTCTTTGAGCCTTCCTCGCCCCCACTTTGTGTTGCGAGCTTCCTTGGCTCTGTTCAGCTTATTCGACGGCTACTTGAAGCGGGAGCCTCGGTGGAAGATGTAAGCAGCGACAACGACTTCTCTACACCACTGCACGAAGCTGCCAAGGCAGGGGATTTGGATATTGTTCGAATTCTCTTTGACCACGGTGCATACTGGAATGCAAAAACTGGAAGGGGGGAGACTCCTCTCCACTACGCTCTTGATGACCTGTCATCGGTATCAGATATCAGAAAGGCGATAGTATTGCTATTGCTGGAGAAGGGTGCCGACCTGAGCGTCGGAGACAACAGGGGGGACACACCACTACATGCTGCTGTGCATGATTTACGATATTTCGATTCAGGACCCAGAATCAGGTTCTTGCTGGAACATGGAGCCGATGTGAATGCCCAAAACAGTCTTGGAGAAACGCCACTGCATTGCGTCGCTTGGAACGGTGGCGGGCCGAATCCGGAGGCCTTGGCCAGACTGTTGTTGAGTTACGGGGCCGATCTTGACATTCAAGCTACTGATGGGAGGATGCCTCTGCATTACGTTGCTGCAGGGACAGGCGGTGGGAGGGGCGAGGAAGACCCCAGCGCTTCCCGCGAGATTCTGGTAAGATTGTTCCTGAAGTGCGGCGCCAACATCAGTGTCAAAGATTGCAAAGGGAGGACACCGCAGGAGACAGCTGCTGTGATGGAACGGACAAGTATTACTGAAGTTCTAATGGAAGAGGAACTACGGATACAGGAAATTCGGGGCAGCTTTTGTATATAACACCCGGAATTTTTAGGGTATTGCTCATATTTCGTGTCTCTGTTATCATAATAAAAATTCTAGTCTCAAGTTCACCAAGCCCCTCCTCACCAACACCAATCCCCTTACCCAAACCATCTCTTCTTTCCTTTTCCGGGAAATAACCTACAGAGTCAACCCTACCCTCTCCCCAACTCCCCCCATCATGGAATAGCGTCTCTCCACTACGCAGAATGAATCGGAGACATTGCTGTTTAGGGTATGTCCTGATCCGAAGGATGGGACCCAGCTGTTCGCTTTTGACGTTTAAGAGAGCTTCAAGTACTTTGTTGGAACGCATGAGAGGGGGGAGGCGCCGGCGGGGAAGGATAGGTTGACAGGGGAGGGGGTAGGGAGTTTGGTCGAGGTTTTTGGGGGAAGAGGTTGCTGTAAATTAGGATTATGATGGTTTGGGTTGTGTTTATATTTTTGGAGGATTCTGAGGTGGGTTGAAGGGGATAAGTTGTGGTTGTTGTGCTACTGGAGACGTGTTGAAGAAACGAGATAGCTACTTACCTAGGAGGCTTAGATTTCTTGTAATGTTGCGAGGCATTACGGTGTCTAGGTTCTTACATGGACTCATCACGCTAAGTCTCTCCCTCCTACTAATACTCCCTTGCATCATAAAATACATCAGCGTCCAAAGTCTCTTCCACCGGCGAAAATAAAACATCAAGTTCACTGATTCCAAAAATTCCTTCATCCTCCTCCACGCTATCAAGCAGCTCGTCGAAGGCCTTGCGCAGCTCACCACTCGGACTCCTGTCGCTAAACATCTGAAGCGCCGTCCGACCCTCAGTGTCCTTCCCATGAACGGCAATTCCTCTCATTTTCGCATCAGTAAATATCCTAAACATTTCTGCATCCCCGTAATTCGCTAAATTGTGTAGAATCGACCTCCCCGTGTTGTTGATATTGGTGACGTCGGCCCCGAGTTCAAGCAGGGTTTTGCACAAATCGTAATGACTGTAGGAAAGAGCTGAGGTGATAGCTTGGTCGCCATCGAAATCGCGGGCGTTCATATCAGCCCCGTTCTCAATCAATATTCGGGCCGCTATGCTATCTCCGGAAATAGCGGCGTAGTCCAAGGCGCGGATTCCCTCGAAACTGACATGATTCACATTCGAAGCATGTCGTATTAGTAGCTTGAACATGGCCGAGGTGTCTTCCCGAACTTTCTTGCCAAGGTTATAGATGCAGAGGTAGGCGAGGGGCGTTCTCCCATATTCATCGATTGCGTCCACGTCAGCACCGGCTTGAATGAGCATTTCAACGATGTCGACGGATTTGCTGTGGCAACCAATTCTGTGCAGCAGCGATGTATGTTTGGTAGGGACTGTGGTTCTTGCACCCGCCTGAATGAGGGATTTGGTGGCGGCCACATTGCCCGTCATGACAGCGAGAGCTAGCGGGGTGTAGCTGTCGGCAGACTCTTTCTCTATCATAGCCGCGAACTCCGGTTTGCGCAACGCATCGTCAATGTTGAAGTGGAGGATCTCGAGGATGGCAAGGTGCAGGGGCGTGTAGCCAACGCGCTCAACGTAAGTTGTCACCGAGCCAAAAAGATCAGCGAACTTGTCCATCTGGCGAGTCCCGATGCAATTCCGGAAGGCGATGCCGGCCGCGCTCGTTCCCATCCCTTGACCGCGTATTGTGCTGAATGGGTCCGCGCCGGCGGAGAGCAGAATTTGGGCGGCCTCGTATCGGCCGAAAGACACGGCCAGTGAGAGAGCGGTATGCCCAATCGGATCTGTGTCGAACACCGAGCCTTGACCTTGACTTAACGCCAACTTCAGTCCTTTGATATCGTTGACGCGAGTTCGCCCAAAGACGCCGGACAAGTATGCCGTGCTGTCGTAGGGAATTTCATTCGCCACGCGTAGATTCATTTGTGGGACGCCGTTGAGATTCGTTGAGCAGAAGATGGTGAGGGACGCCCGGACAATCCAACTGGGGAAGCTGTAGACGATTTGCACCGAACGGTGGCGTCGGGTACCACATTGAGGGCATACTCCCGATGCCGATGTTCCGACTGAGCCGTGGTATGCAACTGCAATAGCACCCAGCACTGACCGCAAGGTCGCAAGACTGAGCGAGTAGCTGGAGATCAAATGGCAAGTGCAGTGACATGCTGGCTTGCATTGGAACACACGGTGATGCGGGCTCGCGATATGCTGGACCATCGAGGCCCACGGGACGGCGGCATCGGAAGCTTTTTGGGGTCGGAGTGGCGGAAAAACTCCTCGTGGCCCTCGAATCGCACCAACTACAGTATGCTCGAACACTTCCAACCGGCTGTCCATCTCGTCGATGGTTCTCCGGCGAGATAACTCGATCGTCCTTTCTACAGTCTTTTCCACGTTTGACGTGATGGCGTCGGCCGAAGATTGGACACTACGTTCGACGAAGGTCTCCATTTGCTGAATAGAGAACGCGATGTCGGCGGATATAGACCTAGAAACAAATTAGGAAGTCAGGATCAGATAATGGATACGGAGCAATTGAGGGCACTCACACGTTTCTGACGACCAGGAATCGACATATCCCGGTTGTGACATCGCCCAGTTCCTGCTTCAATTTGTTGACCTTGGCAGCGTTGGCCATCCATTTCAGGCGCCTGCTCCTTCTGAGCACATCGCCATCTTCCAAACCACTCGTCCCACGTAGATCATCCACCACGTGCTCGAGTCGCCTCAGGACCCCCATTCCCACCTCCAGCAAACGTCCCAGGCTGCTGGTATCGCCGGGGAAGCGGGGCGCGGATTTCGCGTCTGTGTCGCTCTCCTCTTTCCACGCTCTGTGCATGTGCGGTGCCGAGCTCAGGCCCTCCTGCGTCTCGCGGAAGAAGAGCTGGATTCGTGTCAGGTCGTCTTTGAGACGGTGAAAATCGTGGGGTGCATCTCTCCAATTTTCACAGAGCGCCCACACTTTGGAAGTAGTTCGCGCCGCGACATCTGCGACTCCGATGACGGCTCCCAAAAGCTCCATCGCCGAAGACGGATATCGTGTGGGGCAACGTAATTTTCGCCGAGTGGACGGAGATGATTTTTACGGCCGGGGCTCAAGAAAGGAACAGATTGACGCCAGCAGCGAAGGCAGGAGCGACTCAGCGCATGCCACACAAGCACTGGCAGGGTGAGTAAAATCCAGCACTGGCGGCTTGGCCTCAAAGGCAAACAAATGTACGCAGGAGGAGGAGTCCTCAACTTTTAAACATGGTACTTACAACCATCACAAGAATGGGAATGGGCCAGTTTTGCAACGCGACTGTGCATAGAACAATGTATTATTAGCGGTGGGCGGACCAGCACGCAATGTTGCAGGGCATACATATATTGCCTAAAATACTCAGTGGCTGCCATTGGTGATTGCTGCCGCGGTTAATGCTGTGCCGCCACATTGCCGTCGGAAATTTAGTGGCTTCCAAGAGGACAACCAGATGCACAAATGCTGTGCCACCATTCCACAGCCGGTTAATGCCGGATAGTGATTCTGGGCGCGATAAGCGCCGACAAGACATGTATGGGGCCTTAATTAGCAACTTCACACATAAGTGCCTACCTACCCAGTGGAACAGAGGGAGTTGCATCGATGTGGGGTCGTTACTAAAATACCAAGATGCCAGCGCTATTCACAAATTGCGCAATCAACACACTATTAGTGACGCCGATCATAACGAAGGTGTTTGAGCTGGATGACGATCGTTCTCTTCACGCTGGCGGTCTATCAACTTGCACCACTCTCTAGGTTCTCCTCACGTCCCGGTGTATTTTTTTGTTTTCGATGATTGGTGGTGTATTGGCGCTGACTAGTGCATCTCTTCTAGTTGAGAGATTGTGGGGTATGAAATCTCTTTGCTCTTTTTGGTTGCGTCAATACGACAATCTAGCCAAGATGCTGGACGGTTCCACATTGCCAACGCGGCTCAAGACAGTATCGGAACCGTCCTAATTATTTCTGCGATTTACCACTTTGCGATTGTGAAGAAGGGGTCATTCCAGTCACCAAGTCAGGGGCAGAACGTCAACATAGATAGGTACCTACCCAGTCTTGGATGCCAGGTTTCTGTTTCAGGATTGGCTAGTTAGTAGTAACATAAAATTTGTGAATTGGACATGCACCCCGATCAACTCGTGCCAAAACCTGAGGGGTTTCAACCCCTGACAGCCGCTGAGGCTGTGCACTTCATCGCCACATCCCCTGACTTGGCACAACCGAGTTGTGATAAAAAGCAGATCTCCCTCCACTTATCATAATCTTCCCATTTATGCATGGTTTGCTCCCGGCGACCTCCGCATGGCACTTAGGTGTCCACGACACCATTCTGCGTGGACGTCCGCAACAAAAGCTACCAACTTCGAGGTCCTGATACAACCTCTATCAACAGAACTTGGCGGGAGTGTTGGGACGCTAGGTTCGAGATGGATACGACAAAGAATGAAGAAGATCACTCAGCCGGAACTTTGGGAGACGAGATGCGACGCCATGTAGAGGCCGTGCTGCAGCGACAGCCTCCGACTGCAGAGAAGATGGAAGAACTTGCCGCATCTTCCCGTCGATTTTACCTCCAGGCCATGGCGAGAAAACGACAAAGGCAGCGGCACCGGTTGGTCGCTGGGATTGGACTTGGTGCCTTTGTCTTGTGGATTTGGTGGCTTTGGTGGTGAATTTCGAGCGAACCACAGGGGTTGGGATAAAGACATACCGATTTGATCACATTGTCATGTATCACAATCACATAGTTAGTGGGAAGCAATGCCATCGAAAGTGTTTTCTGGTATCAAGTGACAAAGGACTTGGGATACCGTATCACCTCCACTCCTTGTCTGGTTTGGAGCCAAATGTCCAGACCTGGCGACGTTCCAAAGCGCCCCATAGATTATAAAAGTACCCGTCATTCCCAGATATCTCCTCCTTATTCAACATTCTCATCTTCGTCGGAAACATCTGAGTACGAAACAAAATCATAAACGCGCAGAGCCCGCCAACCGTTGCCATTGTTAGCACGCCCACATTTCAAAATTCTTTTCCCGGCGAATACAATGGAATTTCACGAGCAGACTTGTGTTGGTTGGACCTTTATCCGGTCCACCGGCTTCGTCCCAGCCAATGTGGCTGGAAAAATTATACGCGGTTCATGGTCTCACGGTGACGTTCACTATTCTGTCTGGGAACTGGACCCGCAAACCAGAGTAGACTTTGGGCAGATTACGAGGACGGACCGGGAGGCTGGTGGCTCAACCGCGACGACATGTGGCAGGGATCCAGACTGTACTCCACCACCAATGACCTGAATGCGCCCCGCACCAGCGTCACTTGGGAGCCGAATGGGACCTCGCGTCAGGTTAACGAAAGCGAGGCATTGGACTTTCTTGCAGTCAACCTCGGGGAGAATTGCGGTTTCGAATATCCGCGCGTCCTCTACAAGGGCCAGCGGTACGGCTTCAGGTGCATCTCCTTGGCACCGGTCCTGGGTCGCACCCTGGAAGACGTGCCATGCGATATGCTTGGTCTTTGCCTTGACAGCCAGCAGGAGCGCGAGGCGCTGAGCGAGGCTAACATTTCTAGCGCGACCAACGTTTGTAACAAGGTCGCATGGCAGATTATTCGGCGTTGCCTAGACAAGTTGCTCAAGGAGTTACCGAGCGATGACTACGGAGTTGGAGGCGTTGACGGTGACTACGTCCACGATTATGACCTTTTCGGGGAGTTTGAGTGGAGCGGCCACTTGAAGAGTAGCGAAGTTGAGGAGAACTGCCGCATAGCGGGGTTTTACGACGGGAAGGCCAATTTCTTACCTGGCGATCTCACAGCAGCCAACATCATTGTTAACGATGAGTTCGACTTCGTCGGTTTTAGAGATTGGGAAAAAGCGGGATATATTCCCCGAAGGTGGCTTGTGGAACGTTTCACTGAGGGTACGGAGCTCATGGGAGCAGCGGAAGTGCAGTTGCAAAGTGACTTGATTAGGTAGAAAGGGTGGGAGCGAAGCTCCCAGACTAAATACAAAAGAGAGCTCCCTG
>Ga0247780_1000943_pt1 | contig 21721 bp, 16 predicted proteins | sample UWRJL079202R5_FD_179927 | JGI IMG/M metagenome (GOLD analysis project Ga0247780, IMG submission 179927) | Plant litter microbial communities from Arlington Agricultural Research Station in Wisconsin, United States - UWRJ-L079-202R-5 | ecosystem: Environmental > Terrestrial > Plant litter >... | reverse complement strand
CGCCGATCGCTGGGTGGCGTCCTGGATCGACTCGACGATCGCCGGGGCACCGGCGACGCTGGCCTCGACCGGCCCTCCGACCGTCTCGTCGATTCGCTGCCGGACGATCGGCAGGATCTCGAGGATCCCGTCATCGGAGGCGCTGCGGACGTTCACGACCAGGGCCGCGGCGCCGGGCCGCGGCCGCAGTCCGTCGATCGAGGTTCCCGCCGCCCAGGGAGAGAGGACAACCGCGTCCGGGATGGCCTCGAGGCGGTCTTCGAGACGCATGCCCTGTGCCTCGACCCTTGCCGCCGGCCCGCGCAGCAGGACCACGACCGCGTTTTCCCCCCCGAACTCGCTGGTCACGATCCGGTGCTCCCGCGCCGTCGCGGTCCCGTCCAGGAAGATGGCTTTGGTCGTCAGCCTGTCCTCGAGGCCGAGACCGAGCGTCGTGAGCACGGCAACCGCGATGAGCCAGGCCGCGATGACCCGGCGCGGCCTCCTGATTATCGTCGCGCTGACACGCCCGAGCCACGCTGGCTGGTCGGGTTGGCCGGCGTGTCTCTCACCCGCATCACCCACCGCCCACCCGCCTGCAGCCTTTGATCGGCTCGCGCGCGATCCGGTAGGCCCTGTTCTGGCCTTCGAAGCCGACGGTGGCCCGCCCCCGTCGAGCCTTCGGCGCACAGGGGTCGGCGTCGAGCGACAGGAGCCCGTGCCTTCCGCCTTTCAGATTCAGCGCCAGCGCCGTGATCGGGAAGTCAGGCAGGTCCACCAGGCTCGTGTGGACGATTCCGCCGCGCAGCGAGAGCTTGCTGCGGACGTCCAGGCGCACGCCCTTCACCTCCAGGCTGCCCCACAGCTCCGGCGCTCCGCTGCCCTCGGGTTGGACTATGTGGAGCGGGCCACTGAGGCGGCCGTCCAGCAGCGGGGTGTGGCCGCTCGCCGTGCCGACGCGGGAAATCGGCGGACAGTCGCCCTCGGTCGCGTCCTGGCGGGCGCAGATCTGTCGCTTGCTCGCGGAGTTCAGCCGGAGGTATCCCGGCAGGGCGATGTCAGCCCCCCTGACGTTGGTGTTGCCGGTCCCCCGCGTGCGGATCTCGATCCGCAGGCCGGGGCGTCCTCCGGTCCGGATCTCGCCCTTCTTGGTGAAGCCCATTTTCAGCTGCGGTTGGAAACGCAGGCGGTCGCATCCCCGGACCGCGAACGGGCTGGAGGAGCGTGAGATCGCCGCGGTGACGGAGCGGACCGAAACGTCGGCGGTCGCCGACTCGCAGGAGGTCGGGTTGCGGAGGAACCCGGGCCGGTCGATGTCGATGCCGATCGTCCTGAAGCGGACGGGGATTCCCTCGATCGTCCGGGGCAGGGGGTCCGAGTCGATCGAGACGCGGCCGCTTTCCCGATCCACCCGCAGGGCCACCCTGGTGACGTTCGTCCCGAGGTCGAAGGGCCCGACCTTCGCTCCGAAGGCCAGCGAGAGGCTGAAGGGCGCACCCCGGTAGGGCCCCCCGAGGAAGACGCCGCCGTCGAGCCGCACCGGCCTGGGGCCGGAGCCCACCTCCCCGACCACGGAACCGACCCTGCTCGCGACGGGACAGGCGCCGGCAGCGGTCGCCTGGTCGCCGCAGGGCTCGACCGAGCCGAGGGTGGCGCTGAGCCCGGGCGGCAGCTGGGCGCTGAAGCGATCGGGCAGCTGTTCGCCGTCCTGACGCCGCAGCGTCAGGGTCAGGCCGGTGCTCGCGCCGGCGCGAGCACCCGTCGCCCCGGCCCTGAAGCTCGGCGAGAAGGGCGGGCGGGGCGGGCAGGCGCCGCCGTCGACCCCGCGGTCCACGCCCGCCGAGTCCGAGGCCTGGACGGTCTGAAAGCCGCCGTGGGGAGTGAACGTCCCCGTCGCGGCGAGGGCGCCGCAGGTCAACGGCGTCGCCAGCAGCGCCCGCGGCCCGTCCTCGAAGCGCAGCTCGATACGGCCGAAGGAAACCTCGGGGAGGTCCTCCAGCCTGACCGTGATCCGGCCGCCGGAGTCGACCTGCAGCACCCCGACGAACTTCGCCGAGACACCCATCCCCTCGGCGACGATGAAGAGGCGGAAGCGCTCCCCGGGGTGTTCCTGGCCGAGATAGACGGTCCCTTGAACCGGGGCGGTCAACTGCTGCCCGCTCAGCTCGGCGGTGCCGACCTTGGCCGAGACCGGGCAGGCAGCGGGCTCGGGGCTGCCCTTGTGGAGCGCCGCGTCGGAGCAGGCCGTCAGGCCGTCGAGCGCCCCCGGCGAGATCGAGAGGCCTGCCGGCAGGGCGACGCTGGCGGATCGCATGGGCACGCTGCCGCGACCGTCGGGGTCGTCGTTCACGGGCAGCTCCAAGCGGACGGCGGCGCCGGCCGGAGAATCGACCCTCGGAGTCAGCAGGTCGAAGCCGAGCGATGGCTGGAACAGCAGGCCCGCGCAGCCGTTGAGCGGCACGCCGCTGTCCCCGCTCGCCGTTACCAATCGGTCCGGCTGCTGCCAGGAGCGCATCTCCACCGTCACCGACAGCGGTCCCCGATCGCAGCGGGCCGGCAGCGTGAGGAACGGCCGCCGGGGAATCGCCGTGCCGGTCTGATGATCCGCCGGCACCCCCCACAATTCGATCGTCAGCGCCTCCAGCACCAGGCCCTGGAGCATGCCCCGCTGGCGGATCGTAACCCCGAAGTCTTCGGGGTCGATCTGCATCGTGAAGAGCAGTTTTATGCCGATGGCGGCGGCGACCGTCCGCCCCTCACCAGGCGCGCCCTCGACGCTGTATAGCTCGAAGGTCGCGGTATTGCCTCCGTTGGCGGTCAAGATCAGGTTGCCGAGCTGTGACTCGGGGTCACAGCTCGCTTCCTCGAGGTCGCGGCGGGAGCAGGGGGGAACCGCGCCGGGATTCCCGGCAAACCCCGGGGGAAGGCTGACGCTCATCTCCTCGGGGTTCTCGGTCACCGTGCCCGCGTCGTCTTCGATGTCCATGTCGATCACCATCCGGTCCGGGCGCCCGCCGGCCAGTGAATATGGATCGCCGACGGCGTCGAGCACGCTGACTTTCGGGTAGCCCGGGACCAAGCCGAAGTCGGCCTGCGCGGTCGCCGGGCCGAGCGCGAGCGCGAAGATGCAGCAGAGCAGTCCGGTGGCCCGTCTCATTTGCCGCCTCCCAACTCGAGCGCGAGCGTTCGGCGGAGGCGCAGCGGGGGCTGCCGCAGCAGGATCTGGAACCGCAGCTCGCGGCCCTCGCGCAACGCCTGCCGCGCCGCCCTCGCAACGGTGAGCGAAAGGCGCACCCGGCCGGGGCGGACCGCCCCCGCGACGCCGCGGCCGACGACCGTGGACTTGCCGGCGAGCCGGCTTCGCGCCACCGCCGACACCCGTCCGGGCGCCGGAACCGTGAGCTCGAGCGAAGCTCGCCCGCTCTCGACGATCTCCCCGGCGAGGTCCTTCCCGACTCTCCCCAGCTTCAGCCTGCCCCTCTTCGCGGCCGCGGCGCCGGCGGTTGCCGGCTCGGGGCGGCGGAGCGAGGCCCGAGCCGCCGTACAGGGGCCGCAGGTTTCCGGCGGCGCTGAGGATTCGTCGAAGCCACCGCCGATCCGCGCCGCGTAGAGATCGCGATCGCCGCCGTCGCGGTCGCGTGGGAGCAGGCTCGCGGAGGATCTGAACACGACCGTGCCTCCGTCCAAGCTCGAGCCTTCGAGCTGAGCGGGATCGGCCCCCTCGCCCGAGCTGACGAGATGGAGCTGGCCTCCCGACCACTCGTAGACGTCCGCGACCTCGTTGTGGTCTTCCGCGATGAGCGGTTCCGCCGTTTCGAAGAAGGCTCTCTGCCCGTCGATCGAGACCGCCCTGTGGTCGGCTTCGATTCCCGTTCCCGGAAAGGCTGCGGAGAAGGGGCCGTTGCCGCCGCTGGAACCAGCCGAGAGTCGCGTCAGGGAGTCCGTGCCGGCGTCGTAGCGGTAAACGTCGAGCTGGCCATCGGTGTCGGTCCCCTCGGGAGCCGAGAAGGTCGAGATCAAGGCGACTCCGCCGTCCCGCGAGATCTGGAGGTTATTCGGGGACATCGGGGCGCCAATCAGGTGAAGCCCTGCCTCGTCGGCGAAGTAGAGATTGAGCTCATTCGCGACGCCCTCACCGGGCAGCAACCTGCCATAGGCCTGGAGGTAGGCCCTCGATCCGTCGCTCGACACGACCGGGTGTTCGTAGATCTCCCCTTCCATCGCGGCCGTGCCCGGCGTCACCAGCTCCAGCCCTTCGGTCGCGACGTCGAACCGATAGAGATCGCGTTTTGCGTTTACGTCGTCGTCGGTGAGCTGCTGAGCGGTGGCCAGGAACACGACCGATCCGCTCGGAGTGACCCCGGCGAATTCGACGTCCTGAGGCTCGTTGCAATCCGGTCGCGTGCAGCGCGAGAGCGAGACCTCCACCGTCTCGTCCCCCTCCCGCATGTAGACACGGGCGGTTCCACAGGACGGATCGGTCGGGTGCACGAAGAAGATTCGCTCCCCCGATCTCGACATCGCGCTGGAGGAGGGGAGCGAAGAACCGCAGGTCGACAACAGCGACCCGGCGCTGTTGACGTCGACCTGGCGCATGCCGGTCGGCGTCAGCTCGTAGATCGATTGGCCGAGCGTGCGGCCGGTATCGCTCGGAAGCAGGTGCTCGTCGCTGCTGAAGGCGACCCGTGTCGTGTCGGCTGAAATCGCACGAGGTTCGGGGGCGGATTCCAGGTCCGCGAGGAGGACCGGCGCTGATCCGAGCTGATGGCGGTAGATACCGAAGCGCGGGCTTGCGGGAGCTCCGGGAAGCAGCGGCGAGAACGATCTGAGGATGAATTTCGACAGCTGCGAATCGAAACCCCACACCTCGGTCCCGACGAGGGTGGTGATATCGAGTTTAGGGATCGAGTAGGGAAAACTGAGCGGGTCGCTCTGCCACCCGTCCGTCCCTCTGATCCCGAGGTTGTTGGCCGCGAGGTCACCCGACGTCGCGCCGGGCATCGGACCGAAACTTCGGTAGAGGATGCGATCGCCTGCGGCGCCCATGGAGAGTAATTCGGCGACGGTCGCGTCAACCGGGTCCGCCGGAGTGATCAGCTCCCAAGCCCGACCCTCCCCCGGTACGGCGGCAACGGCAGGCGCCGCCGCCGCCAGCGCGATCGTTGCAGCGAGTAGACCCAATGCCCTGCCTCGCCAGGAGGCTGCGGGCGCGATCCGGCGCCCTGTCGACCCGAAGTGCTTCATCTTCCCCCGCTTCCTCCTGTCCCTGCCCGCCCGTACGGCGAGCACGGTCAACCTAAGCCGGGACTGGAAGCTCGGCAACGGTTAGCGCCAAGGCTGTGGGTAACTACGAGGGGAGCGCCTCCCCGGGGTTTCAGCCGGGAAAGTCGTCGGCGACGGAGGCGAGGGCCCAATCCGCGCCGGCGTCCCTCAGCTGCTCGACGCCGTAGGCGCCCGTGGCGACGCCGACCACGCGGAGGCCCGCAGCATGGCCGGCCTTGACGTCGCGCGGCGTGTCGCCGACGGCGATCGTCGTCGCCGGGTCAAGCCGCGCACCGGCGACGGTGGCGCCGCGCTGCAGCGCCTTCCTCGTCAGCTCGGTGCGATCGCGAGAGTCGGAGCCGTAGCCGCCGAAGGCGAAGAAGCGGTTGAGGTTGCCGCGGGCGAGCTTGATGTGCGCGGCGGCTTCGATGTTGCCGGTGACGATTCCGAGCAGCACGCCTTCCCCGGCCAACCGCGGCAGCAGCTCCTCGATCCCCGGCATCACCCTGTAGCCGCTCGACTCGGCGACCGCGTCGTCGAGGTGGCCGAGGTAGGCGGCGATCGCCTCCGCCCGCTCAGCCTCGCTGCCGTCGCGGCCGATCACCTCGTGGAAGACGATCGCGGCGATTTCCGGATCGGTCATGCCGGCGTGCGTGTGCTCCTCGATGTCGGCGTCGACCCCGTGCAGCTCGCGGAAGGCGCGCTGCCAGGCAACCGCGCCGGCGCCGCCGGTAACCAGCAAGGTGCCATCGATGTCGAAGAGGACGGCTCTCAATGCTCCGCCTCGAGCAGGTCGCGCTGGCTGAGCGCGTAGAGCAGGGCCAGCGATGGGAGGACAAGCAGGGCCGCGGCCGCGAAGACGGCGAAGACGGCGACCAGGGTCGGGTCCGGCGCCGCCGCTTGGTCGATCCGCAGCGAGGTCGGCAGCAGGTAGGGGAACTGCGCCACGCCCCAGCCCCAGATCACGGCGACGACCGCGCCCCCGGCGAGCGGGCGCAAGGGCCGCCTGCCTCCCCGCAGCAGGACCGCCAGAAGCGCGATCCCGCAGAGGGCGGAGAGGATCGCGAGCGGCCGGCCCTGGTCGACGAGGCGGTCGAAGACGTAGCGGGCTTCGGCGTGGAGGGCGACGAGGCCCGCGGCGGCCGCGAGCCCGGCGATCGCGGCGGCGCCCATGGCCCGGCGCACGAAGTAGCGCTCGAGCTCTACCTCGCCGGCGCGGCGGGCGTCGCCGATGAGGAAGACGGCCGCCAGGTAGGCGCCGGTGGCGACGAACATCGCGCCGGTCAGCAGCGGCAGCGGCTCGAGCCAGCTGGAGAAGGCGTCGCCGTTGCCGTCGGGCGGCACGTTGCCGGTCGCGATCGCGCCGACCACGGTGCCCATGAAGAAGGGGGTCAGAACCGAGGAGAGGGCGAAGGTCGCCCCCATCGCCCGCCGCCCCGAGAGCCCTTCGATCGACTTGCGGAAGGCGAAGCCGGCGCCGCGCAGGACGATCCCCAGCGCGGCCAGCGCGATCGGCACGTAAAGGGTCGAGAAGACCGCGCTGAAGGCGGGCGGGAAGGCGGTCCAGAGGACGACGAGGACGAAGATCAGCCAGACGTGGTTGGCCTCCCAGACAGGGGTCAGCGACCGCTGGATCAGCGCCCGCGGGCGTTCGCCGCGCTCGGCGTCGCCCGCGACCAGGTCCCAGAGGCCGCCGCCGAAGTCGGCGCCGCCGAACAGCGCGTAGAAGGTCGCGCCGATCCAGAGGATCGCCGCCGCCGCGTCCGCCTTGCTCATCCCGCGACTCCCCCGCCCTGCTTCTGAGGGGCGTAGGGGCCTTCGCGCTCCGGCTCGGCGCCCTGCTCGCGCCAGCGCCGCGACATCCCGCGCAGCACGAGCACCGCGGTCGTGCCGAGCGCCGCGTAGAGCAGCAGCACACCCCCGAAGGAGAACCAGATCCCGTCGGCCTCGGTTACCGCTTCGGAGGTCCGCATGTGTCCCTGGACGATCCACGGCTGGCGCCCGACCTCGGTGACGATCCAGCCGCACCACAGCGCCACGATCGCCCCCGCGCCGGAGGCCGCCGCCGCCCGCAGGAACCACGGCGTCGGCGGGATCTCGCGCCGCCTCCACCAGGCGAGCGCGAGCCAGACCGCCAGCAGCATCAACGCGCTGCCGATCCCGACCATCGCGTCGAAGGAGAGGTGCAGCAGCGTGTTCGCCGGCGGCCGCTCGTCGGGCGGGATGTCGTTCAGCCCGGTCACCTCGGTGTCGGCGCTCCACCCGACCAGGAAGGAGTTGAGGTCGGGGATGCCGATCGCGCCCTTGACCCCGTCCTCGGTGCAGATGCCGCCGAGGTACTCGGTCTGGTGGGCGCCGGTCTCCTCGATGCACTCCATGCCGGCGAACTTGGCCGGCTGGTGGTCGGCGATCTCGCGCGCCGCGGTGTCGCCGACGAAGAGCTGGAAGGGCGTCGCGACGCAGGCGATCGTCAGCGGGATCAGGAGGCCGAGCCGGTGCAGGCGGTCGCGCCGGCCCCGCAGCATCCCGACCGCGTAGATCGAGGCGACGAGGAAGCCGGTGACCATGTAGGCGGCGAGGATCATGTGCGGCACCTCGTAGCCGGTCGCCGGGTTGAAGAGAACCCGGAGCGGGTCGGTGTCGATCACCTCCCCGGCCCGGTTCAGCGTGAAGCCCTGCGGCTGGTTCATCCAGGCATTGGCGGCGACGACCGAGAAGGCGCCGCCGATCCCGGTGACGACCATCGGCACCCCGGACCAGAAGTGGGCCCAGCCGCCGAGCCGCTTCCAGCCGTAGATGTAGATCGCCAGGAAGATCGCCTCGATGAAGAAGAAGATCCCCTCGATCGCGAAGGCGACCCCGAAGACTCCCCCCCAGCGGTCCATGAACCCGGGCCAGAGCAGGCCGAACTCGAAGCTGAGGACGGTGCCGGTGACCGCGCCAACCGCGAAGGTGACGGCCATCGCCTTCGACCAGCGCCGCGCCAGCTCGATCGCGTCGCGGTCGCCGCGCTTCAGCCCGAGGTAGTTGGCGGCGAGGATCGTCGCCGGCAGCGCGACCCCGAGGCTGGCGAGGACGATGTGGAAGCCGAGCGTGAACGCCATCTGCTCGCGCGCCGCGAGCAGGTTCGACGACTCCGCCGCGAGGGGGAGCGCGTCGAGCGGCAGCATGGCGCTGAGGCTAGCGCCTGGGGGCGGCGGCGACCGTGAATCCGCTCACGCTTCGCGGGCGCTCCGGTAACGCCGGATCAGCGCGTTGGTCGAGCTGTCGTGACCCAGCTCCGGCTCGCCGTCGGCCTGCAGCTCGGGGATGATCGCCTTGGCCAGGACCTTGCCGAGCTCGACCCCCCACTGGTCGAAGGAATCGATCCCCCAGACCGCGCCCTGGACGAAGACGCTGTGCTCGTAGAGAGCGACCAGCGCCCCCAGGGTCGCGGGCGTCAGGCGCTCGGCGAGGATCGTGTTCGAGGGCCGGTTGCCCTCCATCACCCGGTGCGGCACCACCCCCTCCGGCGTCCCCTCGGCCCGCACCTGCTCGGCGGTTTTCCCGAAGGCCAGCGCCTCCCCCTGGGCGAAGACGTTCGACATCAGCAGGTCGTGGTGCTCGCCGAGCGGGTTGTTGGAGTGGAGGAAGCCGATGAAGTCGCAGGGGATCAACCGCGTCCCCTGGTGGATCAGCTGGTAGAAGCTGTGCTGCCCGTTGGTCCCCGGCTCGCCCCAGTAGATCGCCCCGGTGTCGTACTCGACGCGGCCGCCGTCGAGGGTGACGTGCTTGCCGTTCGACTCCATCGTCAGCTGCTGCAGGTAGGCCGGGAAGCGGTGCAGGTACTGGTCGTAGGGCAGGACGGCGCAGGTCTGGGCGCCGAAGAAGTCCGAGTACCAGACCGCCAGCAGGCCCATCAGCACCGGCAGGTTGGCGCCGGCCGGCGCCTCGCGGAAGTGCTCGTCCATCGCGTGGAAGCCGGCCAGCATCTCCTCGAAGCGCGCCGGCCCGATCGCCAGCATCGTCGAGAGGCCGATCGCCGAATCCATCGAGTAGCGGCCCCCGACCCACTCCCAGAAGCCGAACATGTTGTGGAGGTCGATGCCGAACTTCGAGACCTCCTCGGCGTTGGTCGAGACGGCGACGAAGTGCTTCGCCACCGCCGCCTCGTCGCCGAGCGCAGCCAGCGCCCACTCGCGTGCGGTGCGGGCGTTGGTCATCGTCTCCAGCGTCGTGAACGTCTTCGAGGAGATCACGAAGAGCGTCTCCTGCGGGTCGAGGTCGCGCGTCGACTCGGCGAAGTCGGTCCCGTCGACGTTGGAGACGAAGCGGCAGGTCAGCTCGCGCTTGGAGTAGTGGCGCAGCGCCTCGTAGGCCATCGTCGGCCCGAGATCCGAGCCGCCGATGCCGACGTTGACGACGTTGCGGATCGGCCGGTCGGTGTGCCCGCGCCACTCACCGGAGCGGACCCGCTCGCAGAACGCCGCCATGCGGTCGAGCGTCTCGTGCACCTGCTTGACCACGTCGACGCCGTCGACCACGAGCGATCGCTCGCGCGGCATCCGCAGCGCCACGTGCAGCACCGCCCGGCCCTCGGAGACGTTGATGCGCTCGCCGGCGAACATCGCCTCGCGGCGCTCCTCCACCCCCCGGTGCCTGGCCAGCTCGCCCAGCAGCAGCAGCGTCTCGTCGGTCACGCGGTTCTTGGAGAAGTCGAGGTGGAGCCCGGCGCCGTCGGCTACCAGCCGCTCGCCCCGCTCAGGGTCGGCGGCGAAGAGATCGCGCAGATGCGCCCCGCGAATCGCCTCGTGGTGTCGCTCGAGCTCACCCCAGGCGGGCGTCTCGCACAGGTCGCTCATCGATCGCTGCGCCTTTTGGGCGCCATAGGACCCAAAAGGACCAGTGATTCGCTCACGTGGTCGCGGCCAGCTGCGACTCGATCGACTTCAGGAGCTCGCCCCAGGACTTGTTGAAGCTCTCTTTGCCCTCCTCCTGCAGCCGCGTCGCCAGGGCGGCGACGTCGATTCCCGCCTCGACGAACTCGGCGAGCACCTGCTCGGCATTGCCGCCGTCGGGCGGGAAGAGGTCGCCGACCTCGCCGTGGTCGGCGAAGGCGTGCAGGGTGGGCTCCGGCATCGTGTTGATCGTGAAGGGAGAGGCGAAGGCCTCGATGTAGAGGGTGTCGGAGGCGTTTGGGTCCTTGGTCCCGGTGCTGGCCCAGAGCAGCCGCTGCGGCCGCGCGCCCTCGTTCATCAGCCGTTGCATGCGGGGCGAGTCGAGCAGCTCGCGGTAGGCGCGGTAGGCGCGCCCGCCGACGGCGATCCCGAGCCGGTTGACCAGCCCCTCGGGCACCTCTTCGCCGACGGCGACGTCCCAGCGGCTGATGAAGAGCGAGGCGACCGAGGCGACGTTCGGGTCGAGCCCGGCCTCGATCCGACGTTCGATCCCGCGCATGTAGGCGTCGGCGGCGCCGAGGTACTGCTTGTCGTCGAAGAGCAGGGTGACGTTGATCGGGACGCCGGCGAAGATCGACTCCTCGATCGCCTCGCGCCCGGCCTGGGTGCCGGGGATCTTGATGTAGATGTTGCTCCGTTCGCCCTTGGCGTGGAGCGCCTTCGCCTCCTCGATCGTCGCCGCGGCGTCGTCGGCGATCAGCGGCGAAACCTCGAGCGAGACGAAGCCGTCGACTCCGGCGGTGCGCCGGTGCACGTCGGCGAAGAGGTCGGCCGCGTCGCGCAGGTCTGCCAGCGCCAGCTCGAAGAAGATCCGCTCCGCCTCGTTGGCGCCGACTCCCTCCCCGGCCGCCGCCTTCGGCGCCAGCTCGGCGATCTGCTCGTCGTAGGCGTCGCCGCCGGAGATCGCCTTGTCGAAGATCGTCGGGTTCGAGGTCAGCCCGGTCACCGAGAGCTCCTCGATGTAGCCCTGCAGCACTCCCTCGCGCAGCATCGGCCGGGTGATGTTGTCGAGCCAGAGGCTCTGCCCCAGCTCGTGCAGTCGTGCGGTCGGTTTCACGGGCGACCTCCTCAGGTCGTTGACTTCACGGTAGCGCCGAGCAGCTCTCGGGCCGCCTCGGTCACCTTCTCGGGGGTGAACCCGAACTCCGCCTCGACGTCCTTGAAGGGCGCCGACTGGCCGAAGGTGGTCATCCCCATGATCTTCCCCGCCTCGCCGACGTAGCGCTCCCAGCCCTGGGGCGAGCCCTCCTCGATCGCCAGCCGGGCGCCGACGCCGGGCGGCAGCACCTCCTCGCGGTACTCCTCGTCCTGGCGGTCAAAGATCTCCCAGCAGGGGAGGCTGACGACGCGGGAGCGCACGCTCTCGGCGCTCAGCGTCTCGTGGGCCGCCAGCGCCAGCTGCACCTCGCTGCCGGTCGCGATCAGGATCAGCTCCGGTTCCCCCTCGCAGTCGGCGAGCACGTAGCCGCCCCGACGCGCGCCCTCGGCGGGGGCGTAGCGCGAGCGGTCGAAGACCGGAACCGTCTGCCGGGTCATCACCAGCGCCACCGGGTTGTGGGTGCGCTCGACCGCCAGGCGCCAGGCCTCGGCGACCTCATTGGCGTCGGCGGGGCGGATCACGTCGAGGTGCGGCATCGCCCGCAGCGAGGCCAGGTGCTCGATCGGCTGGTGGGTCGGGCCGTCCTCGCCGAGCCCGATCGAGTCGTGGGTGAAGAGGTGGATCACCGGCAGCTCCATCAGCGCCGAGAGGCGGATGCCGGGGCGGCCGTAGTCGGAGAAGGTGAGGTAGGTCGACCAGAGCGGACGCAGCTTGCAGAGGGAGAGGCCGTTGCAGGCCGCGGCAGCCGCGTGTTCGCGGATCCCGTAGTGGATCTGGCGGCCGCCGAAGCTGCCCGGCTCGAAGTTGGTGACGCCGTCGAAGTTGAGCCGGACCGAGGTCGAATCGGTGAGGTCGGCGGAGCCGGCGATCAGCCACGGCACCCGCTCGGCGATCGCGTTCTCGACCTTGTTCGAGGCCTTGCGCGTGGCCAGCCCCTTCTCTTCGTCGGCCTCGAAGGAGGGGATCGCGGCATCCCAGCCCTCGGGCAGGCGGCGGTGCTGCATCATTTCGATCTCGGCGGCGTGCTGGGAGTCGGCGAGCTTCTGCTCCCAGGCCTTGCGCAGCTCGGCGCCGCGCTGTCCGATCACCTCGTCGAAGCGCTCGCGGACGCCGTCGGGGACGAGGAACCGGGCGTCCTCGGGCCACCCGTAGGCGCGCTTGGTCAGCTTCACCTCGTCCTCGCCCAGAGGTTCGCCATGGGCGGACTCGGTGTCCTGCTTGTTCGGCGAGCCCCAGCCGATGTGGCTGTCGACGACGATCAGCGTCGGCCGGCCCGTCTCGGCCTTGAACTCCTCGAAGGCGCGGCTCAGCAGGCCGCGGTCCTCGGCATCGCCGACCCGCAGCACGTTCCAGCCGTAGCCCTCGAAGCGGCTGAGCACGTCGTCGTCGTAGGCGAGGCTGGTCTCGCCGTCGATCGTGATCCGGTTGTTGTCGTAGAGCCAGCAGAGGTTGTCGAGCTTGAGATGCCCGGCGAGCGAGGCCGACTCATGGGAGACGCCCTCCATGATGCAGCCGTCGCCGGCGAGCGCGTAGACGTCGAAGTCGAAGAGGTCGGCGCCGAAGCGCTCCTCCTGCCACTTGGAGGCCAGCGCCATCCCGACCGAGGTGGCGATGCCCTGCCCCAGCGGCCCCGTCGTCGTCTCCACCCCGGAGGTCCAGCGGTACTCGGGGTGGCCCGGCGTGCGAGAGTGCAGCTGGCGGAAGTTTTCGATCTCCTCCAGCGAGCAGGCCGGCTCGTCGAGCACGTTGTAGTCGGCGTCGACCCGCCGCACCCCGGCAAGGAAGATCATCGAGTAGAGCAGCATCGAGGCGTGCCCGGCCGAGAGCACGAAGCGGTCGCGGTTGGGCCAGACCGGGTCGGCGGGGTCGTAGCGCAGGTGGTTCTGCCAGAGCTCGTAGGCGACCGGTGCCATCGACATCGGCGTGCCGGGGTGGCCGGAGTTGGCCTTCTGCACCGCGTCGATGGAGAGGGTGCGGATGGTGTCGATCGCGAGCTTGTCGATGTCCTGGCTCATGTGCTCCCGATCCTAGATGCTGCGGGACTCAGGGCTCGATGCGGGTGACGGTGCCGTCGCCGTTGTTGGCCACCCAGACCGCCTCGGCGCCCACCGCGACCGCCCCCGGTTCGGGGCCGACCGCGATCGGATCGCCCTCGCGCTCCCCGTCGGCGACGCCGATCCGGGTGACCGCGTCCTCGACCGCGCTGGCGACCCAGATGACGTCGGTGCCGGCGTCGACGCCCCCCGGCCGCCCCCCGACCTCGACCGGGTCGCCGAGCACCGCGTGGATCGAGGGGTCGACCTTGGAGACGGTGCCGGAGCGGCTGTTGGCGACCCAGACGAAGCCGTGGGCGACCGTGACCCCGGCGGGCCCGCGACCGACCGGTATCGGCTCGGAGACCGACAGATCGCCGAGGTCGATCCGCCGCACGCTGCCGGTCGTGGCGCTGCTGACCCAGAGCCCGCCGGCGCCGACCGCCAACCGCAGCGGTGCGGTGAGCGGCGGCAGGCCGCGGCGGTAGACGCGGCCGCCTTCGGCGTTGACGGCGGCGATCCCCCGCCCCTTCTCGTCGGCGACCCAGACCCGGCCGCCGCCGAGGGCGATCGGGCCCGGCGTCCCGCCGACCTCGATCCGCTCGAGCACGCGACCGCCATCCGGGTCGATCCGCAACAGCTCGCCGCGCCGCGGGTTGGTCACCCAGAGCCAGCGGCTGCCGACGGCGACCCCGGAGATGCCCCGTTCGAGCCGGACGGCGGGACCGACCTCCTCGCCGCTCTCGGGGTCGAGCCTGGTCAGGGTCCCGTCGCGTTCGCTGGTGACCCAGACCGTGTCGGGCCCGGCGGCGATCCGCAGCGGGGCCTGCCCGACCGGGACCGGCTCGGAGACGTCGACCTCGCCGCCGGCGAGAAGAACCGCGGCGAGGGCGGCGATCCCGCCGAGCAGCGCCACGCCGGCGCCGATCCACTGCAGCCTCCGTCTCCGTCGTAGCCCGGAACCCCGGCGAGCGCCCGCGAGCGCCACGGTCGGGCGCGCTGCCGATTCGGAGAGGACCCGCGTCGCCGCGGGCTCGGCCCCCTGACGCTCGCGGGCCGCGGCGATCAGCGCCCCGGCGCTCGGATAGCGGTCGGCCGGGTCCTTGGAGACGGCGCGCTCGATCACCGCGTCGAGCCCTTCGGGCATCTCCGGCTCGGTATCGGCTTCCTTGCGGGCGAAGGGCGGGATCCCGGTCAGCGCCTCGTAGAGGACGCAGCCGAGCGAGTACACGTCGGCCGCGGGGCCGACCCGGCCGCCGCGCCACTGCTCCGGCGACATGTACTCGACGGTGCCGACCACCGACGCGCCTTCGACGCCGCTGTCCCCCAGCGCCTTGGCGAGGCCGAAGTCGGCGAGGTAGGCGCGGTCGCCTTCGAGGAGGACGTTGTGGGGCTTGACGTCGCGGTGGACGATGCCGGCCGCGTGGGCGGTGTCGAGGGCTTCGGCGACCTGGCCGAGCAGGGCGATCGCCCGCGCGGGCTCGAGCGGTCCGTCGCGGTCGATCGCCCGCCGCAGGTCGCCTCCGGCGATCAGCCGCATCGCCACGATCAGCTCCCCGTCGACCTCGCGCGAGTCGTAGATCGGGACCAGGGCCGGGTGCTCGAGCCGGGCCGCGAGGCGGGACTCGCGCAGGAAGCGCTCGCGAAACCCCTCGCGGTCGGCCAGCTCGCGGGCGATCACCTTCAACGCCACCTGGCGTTCGAGCCCGAGGTGCGTGGCCCGGTAGACGACCCCCATCCCGCCGCGCGCGATCAGGTCATCGATGCGGTACCCGGCGACGGTGGAGCCAACGGAAAGTTCTCCCACCCGCGGTTTATACCGCCCACTGACGAGGCCCAGCGGTTGTCAGGCAAGGACGCAAGGACCCCCGATAGCAGCGCTATCGGGGGTCCGAGGACACCGCCTGCCGACCGCTGGGGCCGTCAGGGCACCGGCTGCCATGCGATAACCGGTCCGATGGCAGTGCCGTCTTTGGTGTCGACGTCGAAGCCCTGCGCCAGCTGCGACTGGCGGCGCGTGGCGACGTCGATCGAGACAAGGGACTGACGCTCTTCGACGGCGACGAAGGCCGCGACGCGCTTGCCGTCGGAGGAGAAGACGCCGTTGGTCTCCGAGCCGTCGGGCAGCTGGCAGAGCTTGCGGGCCTTGGCCGGTCCGATCCGCTTCGCCCAGAGGCCCTGGTCGCGGCGGAAGACCAGCATGCGGCCGTCGCCGGAGACGTCTTCGACGTAGGCCGAGCCGACGCCGGCGACCTGTGCCTTCACTTTCGTGCCGTTGCCGCGCATCGTGTAGATGTCGGCGTAGGCGGCCGGGCCCTCGCTGCTCTCACCGCGGCTGAAGACGATGCCGCCGGCGAAGTAGCGCGGCTCGAACTCGTCGACCCCCGCGGTCCTCGTCAGGCGCGTCAGCGCGGCTCCGCTCGGGCGGATCGAAAACAGGTCCTCGGCGCTGTTGTTGGGCCCCTGTGCCTTGGCCCGGACGAAGACGATCGTACGGCCGTTGGGCGAGACGTCGGCGTCGTGGTCGTCGGCTGCGCCGCTGGTCAGGGCGTGGAGGCCGCCGCCTTTCGCCCGAACCTTGTAGAGGTCGGCCGCGCCGTCCTCGCTCGTCCGCCGCTCGAAGACGACGGAGCGACCGTCAGGCGAGACGAGGGGCGCCGAGTCGACCTCCGGGCCGCTGGTCAGCTGACGCTGGCCGGAGCCGTCGGGCCGGACCGAGTAGAGGTCGCCGCCGCGGACGAAGGCGATCGTCCTCCCGTCCGGGGAGAATGCCGGTTCGGTGTCGGTCGGGTCTTCGGTCAGCTGGTTGAGCCGCCCGTCGCGGACGGCGAAGAGCCCGCCTTTGGCAAGACCGTCGACGGTCGTGGATTTGGAGAACACGACAGCTCCCGTGGACGGCGCCGCCGAAGCGAGGGCCGGGACCGCGAGGCTGAGAAGTGCGATCAGTGAGGTGACGATGGTGCGGTGCATGGCTGTTCCTTTCGGTCGGTTCGTGCTGCACCACCGATCCTGAGCCCCGCACCCGTACGCGCCAACGACACCCACGCCACCGACCGTGCCAGGTCTGGCCCGGTCCGGGCCATCCGCTCCTGACTAGCGGTCGAGACCGAGCTCGATCACACGGGCGGCGATCTGGCGCGGCCGGTCGCGGCCGGCGTCGCCGGCGACGCCGAGCCTGGCGGCGAGGGCGTCGAGCCGGCGCTGGGCCGTGCGCTCGCTGACCTGCAGCGCTTCCGCGATCTCGGCCCGGGTGGCGGGACGGCCGGCGAAGGCGCCCTCGCTTCTATAGGGCGCGACCAGCGCGGTGGCGGTGGCCCGCTCCTCCTCGCTCAGGGCGACCCCCGGCGCCGAGCTCGGCGCCGTCGCCCCGACCGGCGCGACCGGGCCCAGCGACAGTTCGAGCCGGTGGCCGCCGACGATCAGCGTGTCGCCGTCGCGCAGCCGCCGCGGCCGGTCCAGCGGCTCGCCGTTGAGGGCGGTGCCGTTGCGGCTGTCGAGGTCCGTCGCCATCAGCACCTCGCCGCGCCGCTCGATCTCCAGGTGGTTCCATGAGACCGCCTCGTCCTCGAGCCGCACGTCGGCCTCGGGCGAGCGCCCGACCACCGTGCGCTCGCCGCTCAGCGCCACCGACCGCGGCGCCTCGCCGCCGCTCGAGACCCACAGTCGCGCGTCCATCGGGCGAGGATAAAGTCCCGCCGGTGAGCGGTGCGGACAGCGAGAAGCGGCTGGCGGCCGAAGCGGCCGTCGAGCTGGTCGAGGACGGGATGACCGTCGGCCTCGGCACCGGCTCGACCGTCGCCCACCTGCTGCCGGCGCTCGACCGCCGCGAGCTGAGCGGAATCCGCTGCGTCGCCACCTCGGTCGCGACCGAGGAGCAGGCGCGGGAGCTGGGCATCCCGGTCGAGGAGTTCGACTCGCTGCGGCGGCTCGACATCGCGATCGACGGCACCGACGAGGTGACGCCGCGGGGCTGGCTGATCAAGGGCGGCGGCGGCGCCCACCTGCGCGAGAAGATCGTCGCCGCGGCGGCGGAGCGCTTCGTCGTCATCGGCGACTCCGGCAAGCCGGTGGATGCGCTGCGCGGCCCGGTCCCGCTGGAGCTGTTCGCCTTCGGCGTCTCCTCCACCCTCGAGCGGCTCGGTGACGAGGTGGAGCTGCGCGACGCTCCGCGGAGCCCGGACGGGGGCCTGATCGCCGACTACCGCGGGCCGATCGGCGACCCGGCGGAGCTGGCGGCAAGGCTCGAGGCCGACCCCGGGATCGCCGCCCACGGGCTATTCCCGCCGGATATGGTCAGCGAGGTGCTGGTGGGGGCCGGGAGCGCCGTCGAACGTTTGCCGCTGAGCCGAACTCCATAGGAGGACCCAGATGAGTGACTTCACCGAGCTGGCGATCGCCGGCCGTCTCGCCACCCCCGCGGATCCGGATTGGGACGAGGCGCGAGCGGCCTGGAACCTCGTCGCCGACCAGCGGCCAAGCGCCGTCGCCTTCGTCGAGGGCGCCGCCGACGTCGCCAAGACGGTCGCCTTCGCCGCCGCCCACGAGCTCAGGGTGGCGGGCCAGGGGACCGGGCACGGCGCCGTCGCCCTCGGGTCGCTCGAGGACACGGTCCTGATCAAGACCGAGCGCATGCGCGGGGTCGAGATCGATCCGGAGAGGCAAACCGCCCGGGTCGAGGCCGGCGTGCTCGTGCTCGAGCTGAGCCAGGCCGCCCAGGCGCACGGTCTCAGCTCCATGCCCGGCTCCTCGCCGGACGTCGGCGTCACCGGCTACACCCTCGGCGGCGGGCTGAGCTGGCTGGGCCGGCGCTTCGGCTTCGCCTGCAACCGGGTCCGCGCGATCGAGCTGGTGACGGCCGCCGGCGAGCCCCGCACCGTCGACGCCGAGAACGACGCGGACCTCTTCTGGGCGCTGCGCGGGGGTGGCGGCGACTACGCGATCGTGACGGCTCTCCACCTCGACCTGGTCCCGGTCGCCGAGGCCTATGCCGGCGCCCTCCTCTACCCCGCCGCGCTCGGCGCCGAGGCCGTACGCGTATACCGCGACTGGGCGGCGACGCTCGGCGAGGAGACGACCTCGGTGGTCCGCTTCCTCCGACCGCCGGACGTGCCGGACGTGCCGGAGCCGCTCCGCAACACGCCGCTGCTAACGATCGACGGCGCCAGCATCGGCGACCGGGCGGAGGGCGAGGCGACCTGGGCGCCTCTGCGGGCCACCCTCGGCGAGCCGATGATGGACACCTTCGGCCAGATCCCGGCCGAGGGGCTCTGCCGGATCCACATGGACCCCGAGCAGCCGGTCCCGGGCCTCGGGCACCACGGGGTGGTCCGCGAGCTCTCCGACGAGGCGATCGACGCCTTCGCCGAGCTCAGCGACCCGGAGACCTCGCCGCTGCTGCTGACCGAGCTGCGCCAGCTCGGGGGTGCGCTGGGCCGTCCCGATCCCCACGGCGGCGCCCTCTCCCACCTCGACGCCGCCTTCGTCATGCTCGGCATCGGCCTGCCGATGACGCCCGAGCTGGGGCGGGCGATCGAGGCCCATCTCGACCGCTTCGACGAGGCGATGGCACCCTGGGCCGCCGACGGCGGCTACTTCAACTTCGCCGAGCGCCCCTGCGACGCCGACTCGATCCTGCCCGCCGATGTCTGCTCCCGCCTGGCCGAGGTCAAGCGCCGCTGGGACCCCGACGGCCGCATCGTCGCCAACCATGTGGTTTCGCTCGATTCGGTGGCATGAGCCATCCATAGTGGTATGATTCACCCACTATGGCGTTCGTGACGGCAACCAAGAAGGGGCTCTTCGAGATCCGGGAGTCCCGCTCGACCCCGCGGGGGCCACGCAGCCGGACGCTGGCCTCGTTCAGGGAGCTGACGGACGAGACGGTGAAGAAAGCGCGGGCGCGGGCGGACAAGCCTCCCTCCGCCGCAGAGCTGAGAGAGGCCGCCCTACGGGCCGGCGCCCCGGTGGCGCCGGAGCCGGCGGAGCGCGCGGCCCGCGATCTCCTCGGCATGCTCGCGAAAGGGCAGCGCCTCGATCCGATGCTCAAACGACTGCTCGTGGACGCCTTGGAGGACGACGACCGCAGCGACCGGCCCCGCGATCCGTCCGCGGCCGTGTCCGACGCCGCCCGCTCCGTCAGCGAATGGGTAGGCGCGAGTCCGCGCGAGAGGGGGGATGCCCTGGCCGACCTGCTCTCGCTGGTGGATGCGCTGCCCCTCCGCCGCCGCCCGGAGAGGATCGGCTTTCCTCGACTGGGCCCAGCGGCCTCGTGAGCCCTGCGCCAGCTGTCTCCACGCACCGCGACGAGGCCGAACCGCCGCTGGCCGAGAAGGTCGTCTCGATCCACCGGCAGCTCGAGGCGGCGAAGATCCCCCATGCGATCGGCGGCGCCATCGCTCTCGCCTACTACGCGGAGCCCAGGGCGACGGTCGACGTCGATGTCAACGTGTTCGTCTCGACCGACCGCTGGCCGGCGGTTTGCGCGGCGTTGGAGCCGGTCGGCGTCGACGTCGACGTAGACCCGGTCGAGCTCGAGCGCGACGGGCAGGTGCGGCTGTGGTGGGGACGCAACGCCGTCGACCTCTTTTTCTCCTATGACGAGCTTCACGAGGAGATGTCGAAGAGGTCCCGCAAGGTCCCGTTCGGCGACACGACCCTGCAGATCCTCTCCCCCGAGCACCTGGCCGTCTGCAAGGCCAGGTTCGACCGCGTCAAGGACTGGGTCGACATCGAGCAGATGCTCGTCGCCGCCGACCCGATCGACCTCGCGGAAATCGAAGCTCAGCTGACCCGGATGGTCGGCGCGTCCGACCCACGCATCGCCAAGCTCGAGGAGATCAAGAGCCGGCTGTCGCTCGACTAGCCCCGCTGCGGGCTAGCCCGCAGCCGCCTCGTCGGCGACGACGACCATCTCCTCGTTCCGGACCCGCCCGGCGGGGATCGACTGGTCGCCCTCGAGCAGCCGCGTGAGCGGCTCGCGCTTGTCGGCGCCGGTGACGAGCCAGAGGATCCGGCGCGCGTCGTCCAGCGCCGGATAGGTCAGGGTCATGCGGCGATGCCCCTGGTACTCACCCGTGGTGAGGGCGACGCGGCGATCTCTCACCTCGAGGACGGGGTCGCCGGGGACGAGTGAGGCGGTGTGCCCGTCGGGGCCGAGGCCGAGGTGGACGAGGTCGAAGCGCTCGGGCAGAGAGGATTCGTAGTCCCGCGCCGCCCCTTCGAGATCGCGCTGTGTAACGGGCATCGGCCGCAGCGTCGACTGGTGCTCCATCGAGAGGCCCAGGACCATGTGGGTGAGGTTGCGCTCCTCGCTGCCCGGAGCGGCGATCCGCTCGTCGACCTGGAAGAGCTCCGTCCCGGGCCAGGGCATCTGCTCGAGTTCTCCGAGGATCGCCAGCATCGCCCAGGGCGAGCGGCCACCGCTCATAGCCAGCCCGAAGGGCCCGCGGTCGGCCGCCGCGGCGGCCCCGGCCTCGGCGATCAGCTCGGCCGCTCGCCTTGCCGCCGCCCGCTCGTCGGCGACGACCTCGAGTCGTGGGGGCACCGGGCTAGCTCGGCTTCTCGTCGTGGCCGCCGAATTGCTTGCGCATCGCGGACAGCACCTTGTTGGCGAAGTCGTCGAGATCGCGGGAGGAGAAGCGCTCGTACAGCGCCGCCGTCAGCACCGGCGCCGGCACGCCCTCGTCGATCGCCGCGATCGAGGTCCAGCGCCCCTCGCCCGAGTCGGAGACGCGCCCCCCGAACTCCTCCAGACCGGGCGATTCCCGCATCGCCGCCGCGGTCAGGTCGAGCAGCCAGGAGCCGATCACGCTGCCGCGGCGCCAGACCTCGGCCACCTCCGGCAGGTCGAGGTCGTACTGGTAGTACTCGGGATGGTCGAGCGGCGCCGTCTCCGCGTCGGACTCGCGCTGCACCCTGCCCGCGTCGGCGTTCTCGAGGATGTTGAGGCCCTCGGCGTAGGCGGCCATCACCCCGTACTCGATGCCGTTGTGGACCATCTTCACGAAGTGGCCGGCGCCGTTGGGGCCGCAGTGCAGGTAGCCGTTCTCCGCCGGCGAAGGCTCGCCCTCGCGCCCGGGCGTGCGCTCGGCCGCCTCGACCCCCGGCGCCAGCGAGGCGAAGATCGGGTCGAGCCGCTCGACCGCGCGGTCGGGACCGCCGATCATCAGGCAGTAACCGCGATCGAGGCCGAAGACGCCGCCGCTGGTGCCGCAGTCGACGTAGTCGATCCCCCGCTCCCCGACCTCGGCGGCGCGGCGGATGTCGTCGCGGTAGTAGGAGTTGCCGCCGTCGACGATCGCGTCTCCCTCCTCGAGCACCGCGGCGACGTCGCCGACCGTCCGCTCGGTGATCTCCCCGGCCGGCACCATCACCCAGACCGAGCGCGGCGCGCTCAGCTTCGCCGCCAGGTC
>Ga0247780_1000942_pt1 | contig 21721 bp, 20 predicted proteins | sample UWRJL079202R5_FD_179927 | JGI IMG/M metagenome (GOLD analysis project Ga0247780, IMG submission 179927) | Plant litter microbial communities from Arlington Agricultural Research Station in Wisconsin, United States - UWRJ-L079-202R-5 | ecosystem: Environmental > Terrestrial > Plant litter >... | reverse complement strand
GGTGGTAGCCGTCGAGAACGTCGCCGATGATGCCGGCTTGTTCTTCGAGGATGGAGACGGTGCCGTCGATGCGGTCGTCGGACTGAGGGAGGAGCTCGTAGTAGAAGCGGCGGCGGGCGGTCGCGCGGTAGTTGGCGTTGCATTCGCCGTGGGGGAGGCGCACAATCGAGTACACGTCGTCGAGGTCGCTCATGAAGTCGCGCATCACGATGAGCGCCTCCATGGTGGTGTAGAGCGCCTTGACCATGATGTTGCTCTGCTCGGGGGTGAGGGGTTCTGGCTTCGGCGGGAGGGGCATGTCGTGCATGGTTGCTGTACGTTGGCTGGCGGTGCTCCCGGTTGTTTCGGAGGAGGTGCGGCTGTGGGCTCGGGCGGCGCTGCTACTGCTGCTGCTGTCGCCGAGGCCGGGGCCGTAGAGGTCTGGGATCTGGAGCTTGGGAAGTCGCGGGCAGTCGTCTGGGGTTCGCCTCCTGCGCTTGCTGTTGGGGGGTGGATCTGGTGAGGATGTCGGCGCTTCGGGACTGGGTATATATATCTCGCGGCATTTGCCCTTGGCTTTTTCGGATTTTGTTGACGTGATGACTTCTTTTAGGGTCTCTTTGCTGGGGAGCTTGCCCTTCTTGCGGAGGGTTCGTATCGACGGGGCGCTATCGGTTTTTTGGAGGCTGGGAAACTCGGGTTCTGATGGGGAGCTTGGTGGTTGTGGCGGGAAGAAGGGCCCGTTTGTGATCCCTAGCCCGATGAGGTCGTCCTCGTCATCGCTGTTCTCAAGGCATGGGATGCTCAGCCGTGGAGGTGGCGTTGGCGACCGGCGCTCCATGTCTCGACTGCTTCCTTGCCGTCTGCAGCTGCGCCCGCTCTCACACCCGCAGTTCTGCTCCAGGTCGGAGCCGATCCCGCTGTCCCTGAACAAGCGTTTGTGGTCGCGCCCCTCTTGGGACTTCTGCAGCAGCTGGATCTGCACCGAGAGGTCATACCCGCCAATATATCGCATGCAGTACCGCTGCACTTCGTATCCGAAGGCAACGAGGGGGTTGTGCAGCCGCTGGAAGCACTCGCGGTACCCGGTGGGGAGATACCCGACTGACTTCCTGGTGCGCGGATCGCACGCAAACGCTGTGAGGTCTTCGGTGAAGTACCGCTCTTCCACATGCCACTTGTATACGGATTTGAGCAGGGGCGTGGTCTCCATCATCGACGCCATCATGTCGTGCGTGAGCGTCACTGCTCGCGGCGTGTCGTCGCCGTCCATGTTGTTGTCTTCTTCGTCTGCTTGGACCCCCGAGTCCGTCAGACTGGGGATGCCCACGTTGATGAAGCCCGGGTAGTTCGGGCTGAGTTTCCCTTTTCCCTTGCGTCTGGCGGGCGTGCTGCTGCTGCTTGTCTTGGTGCGTTGTGCAGACGAGTCTGATGTTTCGTTATCGGTTCTGGCTTCTGGGATCTGTGGGAGGTAAAATGCGTGGAAGGGCGGCGTGTGTCCGGCTGCTGGTGAGGGCTTTTGCCTCTCGCGATGCCGTGTGTCTGCTGGTTGAGGGAAGTCAATCTGCGGTGGCGTGTCGTTTGAGTATCTGGTCTGTCGGAGGCTGCGTTGGGATCCTTTGAACCTGAGCTCGCTTTTTTGCGACTCGAGCATGAACTGTCTGACACGGGCGAGGCTGGTCGGCTCTATGGTGGTGTTGTCTGTGCCTTGGGTCGCGGACTCCTCGTCCGTGGTTTGAGGAGCGCAGTCTGAGAAGGACGAGAAAGGCTTGGAGGTGTCAATGTGTGGGAGGGGGAGGAGCGTTTTGAAGGGCTGGAGGCTGCGTCGGGATGATTCACTGCGTGTTTGGTCCCGTGTGCTGCTGCTCATGGTCCCCGTGTTCGTGGACAGGTTCAGGTTGCTGCTTTCGATGCTGGTGAGCGACTGTTGGTGACGCACTGGCTCCGGACTTTCCCTCGGCGGTGGCCTCCCTGACGGGGGGAGCTCACCGGATGCGATGCTGACGTAGGTGTTCATCGCGTCGGCGATGGACCGCTCTTCGACGGACAGGGTTCCGAATATGGTCAGGCTCTCGCGGGACTGCGGGTCCCGGCCGCGTATGCTCGAGACTTTGGATGACTTGGCTGAGAGGCCACCTTGCTTTCTGGGGCCGGGGAGGTCCGGTGACGTCTGACACGTCTCGGTCTCGGCCGAGTTCTCGCTGATGGTCTCCATGGGCATCCCGACGAATCCGGACCGCGAGTTGGGCTTGCGGAGCGCGCCAAACTCGTCTTCTACTGCCTCAAAGGCTGTGCTCGGCAGGCTGTGGCGGTAGCCGGGCTGCAGAAGCTTGCTCCTTCCCGGGGAGTCTCTTTCCTTGATACTCTGGACATCCCGCGAAGGGAATCCATCGGTCCAGTACCCGTTGGGTACAATACCGGTGCCGTCTGCTCAGGGGTTAGTGACTGACGGGATGCAGGCGAAGGGCGGTGTTAGTTACCTCGAGACACTGGCCTCTCGCCGAACTCCTCGTCCGACACATCACCCAGCTTGTTGTACGGCCCACCGCTCTTCTCACGATACATCGTCCGCGGAGCGAGCCCCTTGGACGACCGTCGCCGCAGGCCCGAAGCTGTCATTCATTGTCAGCCGGCCGCACCCCGAGACATCACCACCATCACCATCACCACCACCATCACCGAGATGATGCTTCGCTTGCTTACCCTTAGAACCATCCGAATCAGTCATGTCCCCGTTGCCGTTGCTGTCAAACGCTGCTGTGGAGCCAAGCGTAGGCGAGTCGGGACCCTCGAACTTGGGACCGGTGATAGCGATAGCGATAGCTGCTGCTCGGCGATGCTCGAGAGACTTGGTGGGTAGCGCAGAGGCTAGTTCTCCGTTGTGCTGCTCCTCGATGGCCATGGGAGACTTGGAGGAGGACGGGGGGAGCGGGAACAGGAAGGGAACGAAAGACGCCCAGGCGGGGGCCTCGACACTGATGTTGCTCAGGCCAGCCGAGGTAAGGGCTGGTGTGTCGTTCTTGACTCACCACTCCCGAGTGTTGCCGGCGTGTATCGGGGCATTGGGCTGGAGTGGCGTCGGGAGGGGCCCGTCATTCGCTGCGAGCGCGGATAAAGTTTGGGGGTGAGGTTTGGCTTGGGATGGCCGTGAGGGTGGCTGTCATTGGGGATCGGCAATGGGGGGAAAGTCAATTCGTGAAGCGAGTCGTACACGCGAGGGATCTCGACGACTAACGGTGTGGGTGTGGGTGTAGGTGCATGATGGCTGGGCGTGTATATGATGGGCAATATGATGGGGCACTGCCAGTACGTCACTGATGGAGGATGTTGAGTGTCAACTGCAGCTTGCTAGCTTTGACTCGAGACTGGTCGAGCGCTGCCGGAAAAGCAGAAGGGTCGTGAGTGAAATAACGAAGTTGGTGAAGATGAAGTGGCGAGAGAGGCTGGCAAGGAGAGGATGTTGGTAGGTCTTATAAGGATGGCATGTTTGTGAAATAGGGGGAGGGAGTAAGCATTGTAATAGCTTTCGAGATTCTCTCGGACGACTAAAGCTAGCATGTTGAGGACTTGGGTTTCTAGTGAAGTGCAAGCGGCCGCAATGCCCTGAGCGGATGGAAGTTGTAGGTAGCAGATGAAGATTCAGAGTGTGGATGGTTTACAAGGCATTTACAGACGCAACCAGTCTAACCAAGGTCGCACCCACTTTTTGTTGAACCGGCTGTCATGACCCTGCCTTCTCAGTCGGTGCATCGGCTGGCCTTGGCAGTGAGCCCACTGCTGCTGCTGCTGCTATGTAATGAGAGATACAAAAAAAAACGGAGCGTTCGTATTATCGGCCTGGACAAAAAAAAAGGGGGGCCAAAAAATAACTCCTTCGGTAAGGGTCGAACTTACAGCCTCCAGATTGCAACTCAAGTAACAGTCTGACGCGCTAGCCAATTGCGCCACGAAGGACCTTCTTTGTTGAGATGCAAGGGCGGCAGGAGCGACCATGGCTCTGTGGGGCCACGGTCCACCACAGCCTGCTGATTCACGTCGGTACGAATCACCTTGGCAGTTTCAGAGGCCTGGATGGTGGACAATGAAAGAGCATATGGTGATTGTTTGTCAATGTAAGATAACTGCGTCAATCTGTAAATTACCGGAGATGAATAGTCGCAAGCTGTTGTTCGTTTACTTTACTTGGAGGTGCATCCTTGGTGAAACTCCTGTCTGACATTTATCTCCTCTCTTCCAAGGATATTATGATGCAGTGATATGCCCTTGAATTTATGGTCTTCTGACCTGACAGCCATGCTTTCTAACGCTTGTTATCATATAGTTTCACAGCCCCCAAACCCATGTTAGTGACTCCCAAGACAATGATGGTATATATTCATGGCTCTAAAATAAGTGCATTTCCATGTCACTGGAAGTACACAGGCTGATTGTGGTATAAAAACTACAGGATGACTCTAGCCCTGCAGCATCAGAACAAAGAAACCAGCAACAAGTGAAGCTGGAATATCATGCATCAAAAGAGCACACATGCGTCGACGAGACACGGAGACAAACCAAACAATAGCACCGCTCCAATCCGAGCCTGCACACGCCCAAGGCGAGTTCGGATCTGCCAGCACCGTAGCTTGGGAGGGTAGATGTGGGTTCAGGGTCGACACCTATGGGGCAGGTACAACCTTTCGGCGGTGTCGGAGAAGTTGATGCCACTGTCGTAAGGCCTGCTTCGTAAGGATGTTGGACGGTTGTTAGATGGTGAGTGGGAGGAAGGGCGGGTGAGACAGGCCATTGTCTTCTTGGCTTTTGAAGCTGTCGTGAAGTCAGATACGAGGACTTCATTGGCGAGACAGAGAGTACAGACTTCAGCACCCCCTGAGACCCAGAACTGAGACATGGAGGCCCGGATTGCCGAGTCGGCGGTACTGCATCGCTGTGTTGCGCGGTTCCGGGCACTTGTGAAACTATTGTCGAAAATTGGCCTTGTGGCATCGAGTATTTTCGGAGCATTTGTGGAGTTGTTGTATTCTCAGTCTCTCAATTGTCTGTGATTTGGGCGATGGTAAAAAATGCCCCGCTTCTTGATGCAACCTCATGCGGGGGAGTGTTCCCGGCATACCGCCGACACGGATTGCTGCAAGGTGAAGCTCTTGCGAGACCCACGTGATGACACCGCCCCTTCCGATGGCGCAGCATCAACGGCGAGATTGCGGCTGAGCTGGGGATCTCCTGTTCCACAGATAAACATCATCAAGAACGACGCACTAGGCCGTCAAAACCTAAAACGATTCCTGGCTAGGCCCATGCTCAACACCCGTGATAGGAACCGCCACCGACTGACAGCGCCGCCATGCGTCTCATCAACACCACAACCTTGGAGATCAAGGAATATTGGGGCAGCGACATACCCCGATATGCCATCCTGTCGCACACTTGGGAAGAGGAGGAGGTGACGTTCCAGCACATCACGCAGCTGTCTCGGGAAGAAGTCTCAAAAATGAAGGGCTTCGGGAAGATCGAGCGCACTTGTCAACTCGCGCTCAACTCGGGAATACAGTGGGCATGGGTTGACACCTGCTGCATCGACAAGAGTAGCAGTGCAGAGCTGACCGAGGCCATCAATTCCATGTTCCGCTGGTACCAGGAGTCGGCTGTCTGCTTTGCGTACTTGTCCGATTTGAAGGATGACTGGCGACGGAGGGAGAAGGAGTGGAAGATCAAGGACGAGAAACCAGAAAAACAAGGCCCGGAAAAGGACGGCCAGAAGGGAGACAAGCGGGCTCCCGGTGAAGACAAGAAGGCAAGCGAAGAAGACAAGTGGGAGAGCGACCAGAGGTCAGAAGGCGGCGAGAGGAACAAAGAAGGGAAGAAGCCTCGCAAGGACAAGGACAAGGACAACGACGACGCTTCCAGCAGAGCGGGGGGTTCCGACGTCTCCAGCCAAACAGACGGTGGCCTCACTTGGCAACAGCGAGTTGACAAGTACGCCCCTTGCCGGTGGTTCACCCGGGGCTGGACGTTGCAAGAGCTGATCGCGCCGCGTCGTCTGGGCTTTTACAACCAGAACTGGAGATTCGAGGGCGAAAAGAAAACCTTGAGCTCAGAACTCGCCGAGATAACCCGCATCAACAAGAGAGTGTTGAGCAACGCAGCCTTGCTGTCCACGATACCTGTCGCCCAGCGCATGTCGTGGGCTGCAAACAGGCAAACCACCCGGGCCGAAGACATGGCCTACTGCCTTCTTGGCATCTTTGGTGTTCAGATCCCGATGCTGTACGGGGAAGGAAGCAAGGCCTTTGTTCGCCTCCAGGAAGAGATCATAAAAGAGTCCAATGACCTCAGCCTATTTGCGTGGCAGACCAAGGTAACCTCTCAAAAACATTTGGGCATTTTAGCCCTGTCGCCCCAGGACTTCTCCGACTGCGCAGATATTGAGCTTTGGGACGACGCGATGTACAATGATGAGTTCGCGATAACGAGCAAGGGTTTGCGCGTCACTCCAGTGTCGGGCTGCGGTCTGCGGCTTGGCCGAGACGACACATATGTGCTCGATTTGCGGTGTTACCGGCAGGGCTCGGACAGGGACTTGGGGATATATCTGCGCAAACATGGCTGTGATGTGTACACCAGAGTGCTTCCCGAAACTCTTGCGGAGGTGCGGGACTCGAGACGCGAAGTGACTGGGGCCAAAGGCCGAATGTTCTACATCAGCAAGATGGTATCGCCGGTTCTCTCGGTTGTGCTGGGCTCTAGCCACAGGAACGGTATCGATCTGTCGCGCGCGAAGGACGCATTAAAGGGAGCGCACTACCGCCTCGACCATGAATCTGGAATTGACCCTGTCGGGCACTGGGACGCGCAGAGAAGCATGTTCCTGACTCAGGGCATGCGAGAGTTCTTCTGCCGCTTGAGTTTCGAGCCCTATTCGGAAAACGGGGAGGCGCCGCTGGTATTGGATTGCGCTCTCCGAGATGGGAAACTGTTAGTGAACTTCGTGATAGGGACCCGCCCTGGGAAGGTGGCCAAAGGCTGCGTCCTGCAAAAGCGGGACTCGCGGGGAAAGGTGGTCGATTGGCTTGAGACCAGAGTTGTCCAAGAGACAGTGAAGGGACAGCCTATATATTTTGTGCTTGTCGATGTATTGCCTGTTTTTTGATACCATAGGAAAATAAGAAATAAACCGCTGGAAAGATTCAGGTTGTTGTCGAACACCTTCGCAGTCATGAGAACCCAGGAGCCATGACAGTGGATTCCATGAGCTTTCCAGGCGTTGGAAAATGCGGCAGCAAACCTGGGGGTCGCAGACCTGGCCCCTGCATCTGCAAGGCCCCACCTGCCAGCGCACCCCTGCACGATTGCCCTGGCAACTCCACAGCGACCCCGCTAGCATGTGACCTCCCACCACTTTCGTGTCAGGGCCAAGAATCGCGGGGAACGCGTTCGTCTTTACTTTCCAGCTCAGCACCACGTCCGCGGTCAATCGAACTCCACCGCAAACCTTCCCCCGACCGTCCGACTTTCCGACCTCACGATCGGTCGATCGCACAATGACACGATGGCGCCCAAGCAGAAGACGTTCACGGTGGTTCCAGACGCATTTGGAATGCAGGGGCTCATGTCCCGACCCGCGGCGCCTTCCACCAAACCGGTGATGACCTCCAAGCAGGCACAGAAATTGTACAGAGAGTCCACCAAAGGGCCGCGCCTGTCGAAGGTGGAGCAGCGCAGGATAGAGCTCGAAGAGCAGGCGAGGATCAGGAAGGAGCTGGACAGGGACAAGCAAGCGAATAAGGCCCGGGCTGCCCGGGATAAGAAGAAGGCGAAAGAGGAAAAGGTCAAGGAGGAAAAGCGGAAAAATCGCCAGCCTCTGGTTGATGTGCATCCGAGCCAGGACACGATATCCCGGTTTCTGAGAAGGGACAGCACGAATGGCAAGAAGCGAGATTCTGACGCCATTAGTTTGGGTACCGTCCCTGAGGAAGATGAGGACAAAGGGAACCAGCCTGCTGAGAAGCGGCAATGTGTTAAGGCCGACACATCACAATCGGCTTTGAAGCAGAAAAAGGCCGAAGTATTGCCAGAGCGACTTCCGACTTCTATTCGTGTGTTGGATTCCGAAGAGAGGCTGCAGGGAGTAAAACCGTCCCCGAAACCCCTGTCAGAGACGAGCCGGCCAGCAGTGCCTCCACCCGCAAAGCCTGCATCCGCTAAACCGACTCCAGTAGCTTCATCTTCAGTCAAGTCGCCGCCTGAGAACCTGCCACCTACAAGTCCACCGCCCACCAGCCAGCTATTACTGAGCCTGCTCCCCGCAGGCCCCGCGCGTGGAAGCTCGTTGAAGGTCCAGCCGTCGATTAATCCGCCGCAGGTGAAGCCGTCACCAGCGAGCCGCCAGCTAGCAGGCTTAGCAGGCTCAATGTCGCCGAGCATATTACGAGCTGAACCTTCTTTGGAAACGTTCCGTGCAGCCAGGTCATTATCCGCGAAACCAAGCCCACGGTCAGCAATAGTACAGTGCAAGGTTCCGCCATTGGCGAGTTCCTCGCTCGGGGGATTACCAGGGCCGAAGGCGCCCTTGGCTTCTGGATCGCCATCTGGGAAGTACCAGGCCGACAAACAGAAACCTGTCCAGTTTCCTGCCGCTCGACCGCTAGCGGTCGTTGGACCGGCAGAGAAAAGGACAGCCAGCGTCATGTCGCCAGCGCGGTTCTCCACACCCAAGACCGCCGCGGCCGGCCCCGTCTTCAAACCGCCGCGACCTCCTGTGTCTCGTTCGCCGATACCAGGTCCTGTGTTCAAGACACCAGGGCAAGGAACAGCCGGTAGCGGGCTCCAGAGACCAAAGTTTCTTCCCAAGCACCTCCAATCGTCGGTGAAGCCGGTTGCCCGCGCGCCGGCTGTAACTCCTCCCACCAGCACTCAGATTTTTTTATCGAGATATATAGACGACATTTTACCGTCGCCGTCTCAAGAAGCCCGGGAGTTACAGGAGCCGATCTCGAAAGCTCCCACGGTCCCGAAGTTTCTCCCAAAGCGTGCTCCTGTCACCCAAGGTCGACCCTCTGTGTCTCAGCCGAAGTTCCTGGCCCAGAAAGCTGCGCATGTTTTCCCGACTGGTCTCAAACCACCAACGGCACCTGACCTCACATCTATCCCCTTTATCTCGACACAGGACTTGTGCATTTCTACGCAAGATGTCCTTGATATTGAGAACAGCACCGAAACTCCTACGCGAGTGAAGAAGGCTAGCATCGTGGAGCCGGAGAGCGCAAAGGTACCTCCGACGAAGGCTGCTGATGCGAGGGGAATGGGCCCGCCCGCGATGAAGAAGTTGGTGAGAGGTCCTCCGAACCTGGGACGACCATCGCCGACCGTCGCAAACGATAAACGTGGAAACCATGTCAACCAGGCAAGGCAGGCACCGAGCAGCCTAGCCGCACTGGTGAATAGCACTCGTACTGGGGGGGAGGGGCCGCGGTACGATGTTGCTCCAACTCAGGAGACAGACTACGGAGATTTTGACATTGAGGATTACCTTAACATGATCAAGGACCGCTGATGATCTTATGAGTTAACGAAGAGCGTTGATATTACATTGAAGGAGTTTTGTGGGAGTTTTTTTTAATTTTACTTTGGAGGCTATCAGCCCGATGGGTTGTGTTGTAATCTTTTGTATCAATGCTGTATTCCGTATTGTATCATCTCTGTATTGCGATCTGTGCTCCTTCATGTACTGTATTCTGTGCCGCGTCCGCATGCGGGGTGGGAGCCTCACCCACTGGTTAGGATCCTGAGTATCAGGATATTTATGGCGCAGGCGAGCTCATCTCATGCGCGCGGAAGTGGCGCCGTTATGGCCGTGGGTTGGGCCTACCAATCTCGGGCGTCGCCCGATGGACTTGCGCCCTGGTCTGCCACGCAGGCCCAAATTTGCCTCACTCCTGTCGAGGTGCAGCTTCCATGCGCCCTGGTGTGCTGGCTTGGGTGTCAAGACTCTGGCGATTGGGCAGGAATCGGTTGCGACTTTGCGACACATGCAGAGTTGGTGTGGTGGCTTGGCAGTCAGCCCCGAAGGGTGAGCTGTGACCAAGCTTGTCCCCCTCCATTCACAGCTGTGTGATGGGATCGCGGGGGTAATTTGCTCCCGCCCCCCGAAGCCAACCCGAAAACCTGGAGGCCTTTCCCTGCGTCCCGTCGGTGTCCGTGTCCTACGCGCCCTTCTGCCTGGGCGGCGCAAAGCATCAGTCATCGCCGACAACAGCGCAGAACTCACTTTCAACGACACAGCAGCGCCCCGTCTCCATTTTCGCAATCCAGCTGTCGCATCGCAGTGAGGGGCTAGTTACTGAGGGCGCGGCGCATCACCCGACGAGGTGTGTCCCGTGACGGGCGCAGGGTGCAGAGTGCAGATTGCGGATTACCACCCCCGCCTTGACTGCTCACTGCGCTTCCGCCGAGGTGGCATCTGGTTCGCGCCTGCGCGATAAAGACGATGAAGCGGTTTGACAACAGGCGCCGTGAGATCGACTACGAGTACGGACCGGAGGGGTCTTGGGGTACCCCCGACGACAGGTTCTCTCATCCGCGGCGCACGCTATCGGGCGGCCTGGAGTACGATGTGGGCGCCGTGGAGCCGAGACCCCGGCCGAGGGAGCCGAGAGAACCGAGGGAACGACTCGTCTACCCGGACCACGGCGAGAGGCTGGTGTATTACTCTGTAGACAGGGAAAAGGAGATTTTGAAGCAGCGAATGATCAGGCCCACTCTGTCCGCACGCTCCGTACCCGACCAGCGACGCCACCACCGCGCGAGGTCGCTGTCGCTCTCACGGCCCCCATCGCAAGAAAGCATCACCTCGTACGAGTCCATGAGGGACCAGCGCCTGAGTCATCGCCCGCCAGTCCAATACCACCAACGCCAGCAGTTGAGCCTCACGTCGTCTCAGTCCGCCCTGGCGCCATGGCCGCGTGCACCGTCACCTGACCGCGATCACCAAAGAGAGCAGGAGCGTGTCGCGCGGCGGGATGGATATTCCCGCGGGTTTCACCTCATGGAGAAGCCTTTTCACAACGCGGATCCGAGGCTTGTGATGTCACCATTTTACGATGATACGAGACTGCCGAGTGCCTTCCAGCGGATGAGCTTGGGCCCAGACATGCGAGCGCTGTCAACGAGAAGCGCGAGCTTCGATGCCAAAAGCAACCTCGGCCTAACGCGGAAGGGAATGAGCCAAAGTCCAGCGCACATGGAGTGCTTCGAGCCGATGTAAGTACCCGATCGCCGGGTCCCCTACCCGCGCCGCTTCTAACGACACACCAGCAAACGAAGACCCATGTACCCAAAGTACAAGGAGGTGCACGTCTTGATTCTCACCTGGAAGTTCCACGATCTCAGAACAGCGCCATACACAGCCCCTCCCTCCGCTGACTATGTCTCGCTCGAGGATGAAACGCGCCGGCTGCATGAGACGTTCGGGAGCTTCGGCTACAACGTACAGGATTGGTCGATTCCAATGGAACGGCCGCTAGAAAAGATGCGCAATCGAATCAAGAAGTTTTGTCGTCTAGCAGCCGACGACACGCTATTGATCGTCTACTACCATGGGCACGGCAGTCTCGACGATGACAATGAGCTTGTGTTCAGCAGGTATGTCTCAACCCTGATTCCTTACAAAGAACCGACAATACTGACGGCATCTCAGTCACGAGCACCCAGCCAACCTAGACTGGTGCCAGGCCGCGGCGGCAGAACTCTACGCCGCTATGCTCAGCGGTGAGCTTTGCAAACATGACCGTGTAGACAACTATCACGAGCTTCTCAAGAAATAGTCCGTACCCGCCCTCCCTACTCACAATCAACCCAGCTAACTCCTCCTCCTTCCACAGCGAGCGATACCGCCCCGTCGCAGAAGTCAAGTGGGACGACATCCGGGAGATCATCCTCGGCGCCCCCTGCGACCTCCTCCTCATCCTCGACTGCTGCGCAGCCGGGGGCGCCAACCTCCGCCACGTCAACTGGCAACCCTCCAAATCCGCCGAAGGCTACACGAAGCACCTCTTCGCAGCATGCGGTTTCGAATCAAGCACCAGCGATGACATGACAGCAGCCATGTGCGACGTCCTAGAGGAATGGGTTCCCGGCCCACCGCGTCGAGATCCGAAAAATCCAAGGACGACGTCGCCTTCGGCCTCGGCACCGTTTTTGACGACGAAGCGGCTGCATCAGATTATGGAGGATAAGCTGCAAAAGGACTCTGTGGGGTCACAGCCGATTTTCAAGCAGTTGTTGCCGCATGATCCGGAGCAGTATATCACGCTACCGAACCTGTTGGACGTGGAGAGGCGGGGGAGGAGGGGGTACTATGTTGATGTGGACTGACCGCCGTGGCTTTATTCGCATGCGGAGAGTGACGAGGAGGATGCTTAGGGAGAGGGACGGGGAGGTTCTAGAATATATCGTATCGGGAGGCGGTGTACGTTATTTGCTCAGGCTGTTGGTGTTATAGTTGAGATTGCTTGTTGAGGGGATACCTATTTGATTGCACATGGAATATATGGGCTGAGGCTCAAGGAGACGGACTGTAGCAGGTTGGATATTTAGAAGTGTTGTTCAGGTCCTTGCCATTCGTTGGTTTTGGTAGCGTCCGGTCTTTGAATTCTAGTATGAGGTGAATTTCGTGGGGGAATATATTCATTTGAGGGAAGCTATCGTGATGGTGCCTTGAAATTGTGCCGTGATTCCTGATGGCGACGATGTCTTCTCGGCTTTGGGGAGGCTTGTATTCAAGAAGCCTTTTTAAATTCTGCACAGGGACATTCCAGTGTGCCCTGCATAGTCTAGGCGCTCCATAATACAAGGAAGGCCTGTACTGAGATACAAACTTGGTGTTGATATGCTGATTGGGTACCTTAGGTAGGTTATTTTGCCCAAGTTTCACGACTGCTCCTACCCAAATTTGAATGAAGTGAGCATTTTTGCCCAGCAGCTGAGCTTCCGACGCCCTGCCAACCCTCCCACCGTCATGATTGGCCCGAGTCGGCACTGCACATATGCACGAGGGAACAACTCTGCTCGGAATCGGCACCTCAGAGCCTCACTGTCAAAAGTTTCCTCAGTTTTCCTGATGCTTGGGGAGTTCGAATAGAGCCAAAACCGCTAGACCTTAGTACCCTTCGTATTCTATGCTCACAACACGTTCAAAAGACCGGCTTTTTGACTTTATCGAAGGCACTGGCATCCACCGATGTCCAAACCCACCGAAAACGAAGTGGAAATGATGGACCTCAACCAGCCCAAATCAGAGCCGCCGCGCTACAGCGCCGTTGAGTTGGCGTCTTCCAAGGGATTTCTTCACTTTCGTGAGATTGATGATCTCTGCACGGTTGCCGCGGCTAGGAGGATCCCAATCGCCATTGGTACGGACATCATGGTAATATATGCCTTCAGCATGACCGGGATATGCCTAAGCTTGTTACATTTAACGCTTGAAGTCTCAACAGGATGGGAGGTCAAATTACTCGCCGGCATCATTGACCTCCACTGGATAGTGATCACCATCGCGATTGGACTCTTGGTGGCCGGATACAGGCTGAAGAAGATGAAGTATAAGGAGACTTGGGAATTCGCTCGATCCAACGTGATCGCAGTTTGGGATAAAGCCACTGTCCCCCGTCCTTCGACCAATAATTTGAGACACTATCTGTACATTCTTGTTTCAGAATTATTCTTCCCTGAGCGATTAGTCGGCTGGAGCGCCCTTCAAAAAGCCTACTTCAACAGGTCTAAACGCTTTGAGCAGTTTCTACCCGGTGAGCACAACGAGCTCCGTAGAATATTGCAAGACGATGTCTACAGCGCACCGTACCTTATTGCAGATCCGTTGCTAATATTTCTTCTCCAAAGCTCCAGTTACAGATCAACAGCACCCGAGCCGGACACCCACCACCGACTCGCCATCTTTGCAGAGCAGTGAGATCTCCAGACCGCACGGCTCAAAGAGAACTACATCGACACCAGGCTCCGTGTCTGGCTCCACGGATAGCGATTCTGAGATGACTGACAGCTCATGGAACTCCGAGTCGTTTCCTCCCGCGTTCGACGACGACCCGTTCAGCAGTGTTCTCGACCACCTTGCTGAGTCCGTTGTGCTAACCTACGGGGAATGGAGGCAACATCCTAGTGCGACCGGCCGGCGAAGAGTTGCGGGATCAATCCAATCCTTGAGGACTTCCTCTGAGTCTAACAGGTCGGGCCAAGGACGACGGAGGGCGGCAAACAACAGATCTGGTGGTGCCGACGACACTGGGAGGGACACAAACACTTTGGTCTCTGCGAACCCAGAAAGCCAGATCGAATGCCTCTTCGCCTGCCCCCTTCGTCAAGAAGGACCCGTTGCGACACCGCCCCTGTCTCAGCCGCATCCTGCGGGATGTGAGATCAGTGAAGCAACACTTGCGGCGACAACACAAAGACGAGAAGCCATTCCTCTGCCTCAAGTGCAAGGAGAAGTTCGAGTCATACAGCGAGCATTTTCAGCACTCCCAAAACGTTGACTGCGCCTCCAAGCCCTTTGAGAGCTTCGACACCATCTTCGAGCACCAGATATCGGAGATGAACAAGAGATCAGACTGGTTCCAGCTCTGGGACATGGTGTTTCAACACCCTAAAATCGACAACTACCCATGCTTACAGTCACGTGACGAATAGTCACGTCTGATCAGTCCAGATCAGTCCCGGCTCAGCGTCGGCTAATATCTGCCCATTGAACATCGCAGCCTTCCTATATGGGTGCAGTTTTAGCCAAAGGGCCTAAAAATGGCCCCGTGCAAGCAAAGGGCCCAGTTCTGAACCCTTTACACCTGGTCACTCCCTATTGGAAGCGCTGCACTCTGGATTCTATGGATTTGAAGGGGTTGCAACTGTGTGATTGTATTGCTTGTGTTCTCTCTCTTCTTCTTGGCTCTGCCTGGAAGCCAGAGGCTTCTTTATAGACTATTTTGCAGGATTCAGGCTTCGTCACTCTGGTGGCTGAGGCTCACTGGCGTACTGGCAGTGCCAGGTATCCAGTCAGCTCCGCTGACTAGATGCCCAGGGCCTCTGAACCCCCTTCTTTCTGACACATTGTGTAAGATCACAGTCCCTTCTGACACCGCGAGTCGATTTTTACATTTTCTCATACTAAATAATTTTACGGAATTCGCAGCCTACGGAATGAGCTCCGTCTAGCGTGCCGGCCTCTGACTTGAGGCCGTAGAGTATATAATGTTGGAAGCACTGCACTCTGGATTCTGTGGATTTAAAGGGGTTGCAACTGCGTGATCGTATTGCTTGTGTTCACTCTGTTCTTCTGGCTCTGGCTGGAAGCCAGAGGCTTCTTTTATAGACTATTCTGCAGGATTCAGGCTTCGTCACTCTGGTGGCTAAGGCTCACTGGCGTACTGGCAGTGCCAGGTATCTAGTCAGCGGAGCTGACTAGATGCCCAGGGCCTCTGAACCCCCTTCTTTCTGACATATAAGTAGTAGAAATGCACAGCTACTGCCCGAAACTAAGTTGTAATCCAAGTAATTAGTGCCCTGGTGACTACAGTGAACGCTAAACCCCTGTAATTACAGGCTGTTAGGCCGTTAAAGCCCGATATATTTCAACAATTAGATTGCGGCCCGCGGGTGTCAGATCTTTAAAGTCCCGGATTATGGGAGCCACAACAGCGCAAGAATGTGCGTAGGACTCCTAGTAGATAGCAACAGTTCTGACAGCTTCCTGTCTCCCGTTTCCCAGCGCTTCACCATACATTATGCCATGCTGATAACAATTTCCGATGACGACATAGGAGGGATGGCCATCTGCCTCACCTCTCTTCAACTGTCTGAGAACAAAGGGCGCCGGACAGCCTAGCACAATGTGTACCTCATCACCGATTTCCGCGCTGCCGGAAGCGAGCCCAAATCGGCCGCCTTCAGTCATGTATCCCCGGCGCCGCCAGACGCATTCCGCAAGATGCGTAAAAATTGCAGGGTTCTGAATCATTGAGGATATGAATGGTTTCCCTTTAAGGAGGGGGACAAGACGTGATCCCAATCTTGCGAGGGTTAAGGCATCACTGATGGCGGCCCTGAAGGGAAATGAAAAGGTTGCCAACTTAGACAATAGTGTGTGAAAGACCGATGTTCTGAAGGAATGGTATTGGCCCACAAGTAGCAAGAGTCTCGTATAGTCTTGCTCGGTCGCCTGCCGGTAATTCGTCATTTTTAGCCCACTGTCACTATCGGCTGGTCCTTTAAAAAGGTCGTTGCAGAAGGCCCTCCAGAGCATGTCAGCTGCGGAGTCCGCTAGTGGCAGCTGCCGTGGCCAGCTGTCGAGTTCGAGCCCTACCATCCTTATCCATGCTATGGCGGCGCGTAGCGTCTGAGGGACATCTTCTAATGGGTCGCATGTCTCTCCAACCGAAGCAATTTTGTCGACTAAAATTGTCTGAGCATGAAGGGACCCGTCTTCCTTGACGGCGAACTCGGACGCGTCTTGGCCGAGGGACCCGGATGCTGCAAACATGCAATACATCTCAAGTCTCCGCTGTTCCATTATACCCTGTTGTGGCGTCATCGAAAAGAAGGTAGCGTCAGGGATCCATGAAGGGAGGTCAAGCGTCTCTCGGCGGTGTGTGGCCAGCGTTTCTTGCTCCCTCGACTTGTGAGGTAGCAAACGCAACCTTCTTTCCCCCATGAGGAATAGCATCCCGTTCCCTTGTTTTGATAAGCACGCCGCGGCAGCGTTGACGATGGCGTCTCGCTGGGGAATCCTGTAGTCGGGCTGTAGCGGGACCCCCGACGGCCAGTCCGTCACGAGTCCGAGAAGCCCATAGAAGAGATCCCGCATGTCGGTGGCCTGGCACATGTAAAACTGCCTTCGCAGCTGGAGGAGGGTGACCTTTACACCCTGGTTGAGCGCCTCCTGGGCAGAAATGAACCCCTCGAACAGCGCCCGGACGGTGTCGAAGAATTGGTATGCAATGTCCCCAGCTAGGCGTAGCTTGTCTTGGTTGCAACAAGTTCGGCAGTGGGCTAGGGCGGCTTGGGCAGCCCGCTTTATGGTCGCGTACGAGAGGTGCTCCGACGCAAAGAGGACCTCGACTTGCTTCGGTAACGTGACCTCCTGGATGACCCAGACTCGCGTCCACCACTCGACACCCAGAAGCCAATTGGCGGCCCGGAAGTGGGCTTTATACCGGCTTGACGTCTTCATGCGCCGCTCTTCCACGGTCCCCTCTGTTCGTTTCCCCGCTATGGTAATAAAACACGGCAGGGCGGATAGGTGCTTGTCGGCACTCAGCATTTCGAGCAATGCAAAGGCCCGGACGGCCGTTGGCGATGACACACAGGCTCTCGGGGTCTCGGGGCCTTCGCCTAGCCAGACGATGCCTCTCTGGCAGCGCTTGTAGATGTCGCCCATTAATACGATTTGACGCGATTTTTCGTCGTTGTCGTCCTGGTTGATGCAAATAGCATCGACCCAAAGAACGCGCGGTGTTGATCGGTGTCGGAGACGACGCAAGGCTAGCCAGAGGTTCGTCGTAACCGAGAAACGGTGACCGTTAAGGCGGATGGGAACCTTGACATTTGGGTCACCCCATACGTACGAGAGGGCTTCGTAGAATTCTGGCCTCACCTGGCCAAAGGAGACTACCCTCACGTCGCAGTCCACCTCGGCAGACCACGAACCAGGTTGCAACGTGACGAGCCGGATCTGTGGGGATTCCCCAGCGAGCTCCGAGTATGGATATCCGGGCCTTACAGGTGCCTGGCTCTTCCCTATGATAGGGGCCATGTCTGCCAGACTACCAGTGTCCTTGCGTGACAGTGGGAAGGGGAATGATGTCATGGATGCAGCTGAGTTAGGCAAATAATACACGGAGGTGGACAGCTTGACCAGTTCGTTGAGATGTTTAATTACGATCAGTGTTGCCTTGAACACCACCCTAGACGTAGCTTACCGGTGGTTTTAACGTTAGGCTCGGTGAGCGACTTTTCTGTGTTAATGCCCAAGTGGGGCTATGCATGCGTTGTGTCACCCTCCTGCCCTGTCTCAGAGTTGCTGCATTTGAGCCTTACATGTCGAACCATAGCGATAGCGCACCAGACCGTTGGTCAGGTGCTCTCCCCACACACAGGGAGCTTCCTTTTGTATATAACCAGGGGCGCGCTCTGCGCCCCCTTTTCTACCTAATCAAGTCACTTTGCAACTGTACTTCCGCTGCTCCTGAGCCCTTCATTTCTCAGTCAAACTGTTCCACATTACATAACTGTTGCGTTGACTAGCCCTGTACTCGAACACTCGGCTCTTCGCTTGGCACTTTGACAGGATGTAGCAAAGGTGATACGCGACTATGGAGATGGGCTCGGTTGGTGCAAGGCCGGCCACATGACAAGGAAGTTAGTCTGCGCGAATGCGCAGCCTTTATTTAAAAGATGGAGGGGGTTCCTCTTTACAATCCTGTCTTTCGCCACCTTCACCTTCCATATAAAAGAACACAATATTGCAGCTGCATATTCCACCCGCGGCTTTATTCAGGCGATTTTCCATTATCTACAGGAATTTCTATCAAAGGTTGAAACTCAGTAGTTCAAGGGTGGAAGCCTTTAACAACAGTGGTATCCACGTGACTTACGGCCATTTAAGGGCTGGAAGTGGAAAACCACCGAAAACGGCTGGTCCGACGATGATACTGCCGTTGCCTAGCTCCGTAATATCTTTCTTCCAGAGACTCGGCTAACCACCCTTTTGGAGAAGCGCCTCCTTATTTTGGATGGCCACGGTAGTCATACCACTGAAGAATTTATGTGGCTAGCCTTTTCGAATAACGTACAGTTGTTATTTCTGCCGGTCCACACCTCTCACCTTCTCCAGCTCCTGGATTTTTCCGTTTTCGGCCCCTTGAAGGCAAAGTATAGAGCCACGCATAACGAGGTTGTTCCTGGCTTCGACGAAGGTATTATTACTAAAAAAGAGGGCTTTTGTAAAATGCTACCGGCAAGTTAGGGTCTATGGAATGACCAAATCTAACATCAAAGCCAGTTAGAAAGCAACAGGCCTTTAGCCGGTCAGCCTAAGGAAGCCCCTAAGCAACGGCCTCAGTATTAAGAATTCTAACTGCGACATCGCTCAGATGACCTCTACGGCTTCTGTAGACCTTTAGGGAGTCCATGACCCCATTTTGGGTAAGAATTTGGAGGACCGGCATGTGTGGTTTATCCTTAAAAAGCCGAAGGATTTCCATGTTTAGGGGTAGGGTTTTCTAACCGGCTAAAAATGGACCGCTAGTAACTGGCTTTTTATGCGTAAGGCTACAAAAGCCTTCGATAACGTGGTTTCTAGCTGGCCAATACGGTGCATCAATTAAAGGCTGTAGAAAAAAGCCTGGAACGCACAAGAGGCCGGAAGAGAAGGAAGGTCTAGTCGATCCTAACACGCAGTTCGCTGGAATTAAAGAGATCCGTACCTCACAGAGAGAAGCTGGCAGGGAGGACCTTGGTGATTCTAAGAACTAGTCGATTCTGATACTGAAGGTTATATTATTGTAGCTATCTAATTGACGAAGTTGTGGGCAATTGAAGTTTGTGGTGTTATGCGGGGTCCGACTCGGGGGGTGTTCCAAAAGCCCCTTACCTGATTTACGTGGCTTGGGGTCGCCCTCACGCTTGACCTCTCTTTCAACCGGCAAGTTAAAACAAGAGTTGTAAAAGCGGCGAGCTTTACGGAATTCTCCCGGAAAGTAAACCAGGTCGGCAGGGGCCTCTCCCCCAAGACGATACAACAAGTGTTCCTCGGGGGCTTCTGCCCCACGGTCACTTACGGGCTTTGCTAGAGGGCGGGGAGAGAGTGGCCAGGGCCTAAATGCTGTCAGAAACAAGGGGGTTCTGGGCACGCAGTGCTAGGACCATACCAGCTGAGGTGTGGTCATGGAAGCTGAACTGACGCAGTCAGTTCAGCTGGTGTGGGCCACCATTTGTCACCAACGTTGCCACCGGTCGCAACTACAAGGATGAGCTCTCTGGCGAAGCCAGAGAGCGAGGGAACGAGCAATCACACAAGCAATTCAATCACACAGTTACAACTCTATCAATTCCACCGAATCCAGTGTGCCGTGTTTCTGACAGTTTATATACTCTGGAGCTCTAGGCATCTGTCAGAAACATGGCACCCTGGATTTGGTGGAATTGATGTGGGTTGCAACTGATTGATTCTATTGCTTGTGTGGTTCTGGCTTTCAGCCAGAACCTCCTTCTTTTATAGAACTATTGTAGGATTCGACTTCGTCACCACAGTGGCTCAGGCTCACTGGCGTTCTGGCTGTGCCAGGCTTCCAGTCAGCTCCGCTGACTAGAAGCTCAGGGACCCTGAACGCCTTGCTTCCAACAATAGAAAGAGGCTGGTGTTCTAGCGCTGCGTGCCCAGAACCCCCTTCTTTCTGACATAAACCTCTCGCTCCTCTTCGCTTTTCCTTCTCCTCATCCCTGAATCTTTTCCGTCCTTGGAAGCCTAATGAACCAACTACCTGACCAGTGACCTCGACATTTGATATTTCGCGGCAATTTATAAGCAGCAGAAAAAAATGCTGGCATAAGGCTTGAGCGCCACGAAAATGACAGGGTAAAGCAACGCGGCCTGAGGCGTTAAGAATGTGGGGGTTTCCAAGATGGGAAATCGCGAAATCGGGCGGACAATGCACATGGAAGAAAATCAACTCGTCTGGGGGTTGGTTAGTTCGTTATCAAAAGTGGGTCCGCTGGGGCCCCAAATCACGTGATATAATATGGTTTCAGATACGTCACGTGACCAGGATTCCAAATCTGAAGTCAGATTCAGGGTTAGGGTTACGGTTCAGGAGTTGTTAGCGTTTGAAAAAATTAAACAAATGGGTATTTGAAATATAAAACAGGGCCAAACCTAACCTAGTAAGGTAGTTTTATACAAAGACTTTTACGGAGAATTCAGAACTGGAATCCTTTTTACTACAAAACTTATTGTTACGACCTGCACTTAGCACAGATCCGAGGGGGACTGGTCAGGTTAAGACAGAACGTATAGCAGGACGCCAAGGCTTGGAGATGGTCCAAAGACGGTTTGTTAAGCTAGCACTCCTAGAAAAGAGTACACTATTACTGTAGGTCGTCGTTACTATAATGCACAGAGGGGAGTCTGAACAGTAAGACACAAATGAACAATGTAATACTAGCGTGAGGAACCGGAGTCCTTCACAGCCATCGTGGTCACGATGATGACTATCTATACTAGCTATTTAGGAGGTACCTTTGTACCTTGCTCTGTCTGCTCTCCTGCTCTGCGACAGAGCGCCAAGGGTGACAGAGCGCCTTCTGATTGGTCACAGGGGCTTTAGGTCTTTGCGCCCTTGGTTCAGTGCGTCACACAGTGTGCACTGTTCTCTACGCAAGGTAATTGTCGGACCGTGCCGGCCCAGATAACGACCTGCAAGGTCGTCACACTTATAATAAGAAAGATATTACTGTTTAAAGTCTAATATTAATAATTATTATAATAATAATCTGTGTAAAATTAAAATAATTAAAAGTAGTAGTGACGTTTATTATACTGTTGACTACTTAGAATTTAAAACTCGAATCTGTTTAATCATGTAACGTGTTTGATAAGCGAACGGATAATATAAGCGAGCGGATAATTTTCCACCACCCCACCACAACTACCTTCAATTACACAACCACAACACTAGGAAAT